>Ga0233403_10001177_pt1 | contig 12310 bp, 8 predicted proteins | sample Na_oxic_1_MG_FD_179866 | JGI IMG/M metagenome (GOLD analysis project Ga0233403, IMG submission 179866) | Seawater microbial communities from Saanich Inlet, British Columbia, Canada - Na_oxic_1_MG | ecosystem: Environmental > Aquatic > Marine > Inlet | place: Canada: British Columbia | collected...
ATTTTTGTATCTTTTCGTGTGTTTCGTGTGTTTCGTGGTTAAAAAACAGGCAGCCGGGGATATCCGTCAGTTTTCAGACAGACGCTCAGCGGGATATCCTTTTTTAGAAATCGCCTAAGACATAATCTTGAAATTTGAAACCGGAAATTTGAATTCTCTGTGTCAGAAATCAAACTCCTGCCCTTTTCTCACAAATCCCGGAAATCCATCTGCTTTGGGCTGATATGTGGGATGAGGCTGATAATGATAGAGCCATATTTTCTGTCTCAGGCGAACTGGCAGGGTGCATAAATCATCATAATGGGCATGAACAACGCTTTTGAAGGGGCTGGTTTCACAGTCATGGAAAATGACAGTTGTTTTCTCTGAAATCTCACGGATCAGTTTCGGGGCAAACTGCGTATCCGTGGTGATAAACGCACAGAATTTTCCCCGCCTCTCTTTCATCATAAGACCGTAGCTGCAATGATTCCTGTATCCTGTCATCACATGGGGCATCCTCACCGAAACAAGGCGAATGCCTTCCCAGTCAAAGGCTCCGCCCTCATTCAGGGGCATGCAGTCAAAATAATCCGTAAGATGCATGAATTTCCCCTCAATACGCCCAAGCCCCCCTTTCAGAGAAAAATTCCACATTTCGTGCATGAGATTTTTCTCCATGAACAGTTTTGGTTTTTCCGGATTTTTGCCGAAATAAGTGTTGAAGGCCATCCATTCCATGCCCCCGATATGATCGGTGTGCAGATGGGAGATATAAACAGCATCAATGCTCTCGGCAGAAAGATATCCGGAGTCATTCAGGGAAAATCTGATGTCACCTCCGCAGTCAAGAAGCAGTCGTTTGCCGTTCCGGGCAGTGATCAGCATATTGGACTGATAATATTCCGGGGTCGTGAACGCTGAACCGACACCTATGAATTTGATCCTCATATGAAAACATCCTTAATGCGAAACGTGATTTTACGCATTGCCCCAGACATCACATTATATCAGAATATCAGAATATCAGAAATTATATCTGTAGCTGAAAAAGGCTTTCACCTCTGACGGGACAGAAGTGAAACTCACCCTGAACACGGAAGGGGATTCTGAAATATTTCGGATCACTTTGGCATAAAGTTCCGTGGTGATCTCATATCCCTCGTCGTCAAACAGGGAGAATTTGAGATTCATAAGCCGCTCCGCCGGGGTGTCTGTCTGAATCTCAGCCATTTCGGGATTCAGCCTGATGACCGCCCCGCCGAACATATCCCCGCCTGCCTGCTTGCCCGCGAGGAATGCGAACTGAACCGGCAGGGGCTGTTTCAGAGTTATCAGTTTGTCCTCTTTTTTCTCCGGGAGAAAGAGATTGTATTCACCGCCTATTCCCCCGACCTCGCAGATGATGATGGGATCTTTGAATCCCTTGAACATCACTTCCATCTGATCATCAATTCTGAGGACATCGCCGCAGTCTCTCATGGTGCTTTCCGAAATGAGAATCTGCCCCCCCACGGTCTGGGCCTCAATGCGGGATGCGAGATTGACGTTTCTGCCCACCACGCCATATTTGGAGCGTTTTTCCGATCCCACATTTCCCACCACCACATCCCCTGTGTTCAGCCCTATGCCCTGCGCCACCTCTGGAAAATTCTCTGCCCGGTTTCGCTCATTGACAACATCCATGGCCATCTGCATTTCCAGAGCGCATGCCACCGCACGTTTTGCATGGTCATCACGCGAAATCGGCGCGCCGAAAAGTGCCAGAATGGCGTCACCGATAAACTCATCAATGGTTCCCTGATACTTGAAGAGCACCTCGGTCATCACCGCGAGATAGTTGTTGATGATTTTCACCACACTTTCCGCGGGCAGGCGTTCCCCGAGTGCGGTGAATCCCCTGAGATCGGTCATCATGATGGTGATCCGCCGTTTCTCCCCCCCGAGCTTCAGACCTTCGGGATTGTCCAGAAGCGTTTCAACAATATCGTCCGAGAGAAAACGGCCGAAAGTCTGCCGGATGAAGATATTCCGTTTTTCCAGGTCCTTCTGGCTCTGGTGCAGCTTGTTGAAAGCCTCGTTTCTCTCCAGAAGATTGATATAACCCTTTGAATGATAGCGGATACGGGCGAGAACCTCCAGCTTGTCAGGCAGCTTGACCATGTAATCATTGGCGCCCAGGCTGAAAGATTCCGCCTTTATGGTGGGGTCCTCCTTGCTTGACAGGACGATCAGGGGAACCTCCCGTGTGTCCGCATTGGCCCGGAAATAGCGAACCAGCGTCAGCCCGTCAATCTCAGGCATCACCAGATCCTGAAGGATGACCGTGGGTGAGATCTGACCGGCCATTCTGATGGCCCGGGTGGCATCCTGACAATAATGGAAATCAATATCCTCCTGATCAGCCAGCATGCGCCGCACTGCCTCTCCGATCATTGGCTGGTCATCCACCAGCAGCACGGTGATCCGGTGATGGGTCAGAGTGATCTCTGTGTTTTTGTCAGGCTTCCGCATTTGGTGTCCCTGCATTCCGTGTTTCCAATGTCTGAATCCGCATCCGATTCTCAGGAATGGGAATCGGACAGGTTCCGCAAAACCGCGGATGAGCCGGCACGCACACGATCCGGGAAAGTTGTCTGATCCGCGATCCCCAAAACCCGCAGGATTGCCGGGGCAATCTTTTCAACGGGCAGTATCTCCGTGGCCGCCCCCATATCCCTGGCGGCTTTGGGCATGCCGTAAACAACGCTGGTGGCCTGGTCCTGGGCAATGGTGTGCCAGCCCGCGTGGCGCAGTTCCAACAGACCTGCCGCACCGTCCCGGCCCATTCCTGTGAGCAGTATGGCGACACACACGGGCATATTCGGGTCCCTCATGGAATTGTCGGGCCAGTGTCTGACCACACTTTTGAAAAAGACATCTGCCGAAGGCCGGAAAAGATTGTGAGACACCTCATCCCCGAATTCCGGCGTATGGGAGAAGGTGAGTTCGGGAGTGAGAATCAGATGGTCATTGGTCCCTGCCACATATACGGTGTTTGTCCCGAGCCCCGCGCCCTCACGCGCCAGCATCACCTGCATGGCAGTCTGGGAGTTCAGCCAGTTTGCCAGTTCCGCGGAGAATTTCTCATCCACATGCTGGATGACAACCATTGCGGCTCCCATGTCTCCGGGAAGCCCGGAAACGATTTTGGCAAGTGCTCCCGGGCCTCCTGTGGAGGCCCCCACGACAATCAGGGGCAGTTTTTCAGGAGCGGCCCGCCGGGATGTCGTCATCCTCTCTCTCCGGAAGGATCTGCCCAGTTTTCCGATAATGTCAATTTTTCTCAGCAGCGCGTCCCTGCTGCCCCGGGCCTCCTCACCATCTCCTATCATGGGGACATTGACAGCGTCCAGCGCGCCATGTCCCATGGCCTCAAACACTTTCGGCGTGTTTTTGCCCACTGTGGCTGTCACCACCAGAATCGGGCAGGGGGAGTCCCTCATAATCCGCCGAGTGGCCTCAACACCGTCCATCACCGGCATGATCAGATCCATCAGAATCACTTCCGGCGGGTCAGCCGCGCATTTTGTGACTGCCTCCCTGCCGTCATGGGCCATCCATGCGATTTCATGGTTCGGGGAACTGAGAATAATCCGCCGGAGACTTTCCAGCGCCATGCCCAGATCATTGACGATTGCGATACGCATAAGCAGTTGCCGGACAGAATGATCAGAAGATGACTTTGAAGCGGGACACCTCTTCCTGCAATCCCCTTGCCGCGTCGTTGAGCTGCTCGATGGCAAGAAAGGATTCCCGGAGAGATTCCACGGTCTGCTGCATCTCCTCGCTCAGGTTCACCATGGAACTGTTGATCTCCCGGGCATTTGCAAACTGAAGCTGCATGGATTCGTTCACGCCCTCGAAACTCGGGGACAGGCCCTGCACCTGCTCGATGATTCTGGAAAGCTGCATGCTGATTTTTCCGACATTCTCCGCGCTGCGCTGGACTTCCGCTATGAAGGCATCCATCTCCATCACACCCGCGGACACAGCGGACTGCATCTCCTGAACCATCTGATCAATATCCAGTGTGGCCACCGCCGTCTGATCCGCAAGCCTGCGGATTTCCCGTGCAACCACGGTGAAGCCCCGTCCGTATTCCCCTGCCTTCTCAGCCTCAATGGCCGCGTTCAGGGACAGCAGATTGGTCTGGTCAGCCACCTTGGTTATGGTGGTCACAACGGAGGTGATGTTGGCGGCCTTCTCATTGATGGTCTCAAGCTTGCCGGATATGGATTTTGAGGCATTTTCCATGTGGTGCATGGCCTCCTCCATATGGGCAAGGTCCGCCTGTCCGCTGCTGGCAAACTCGGCTGTCTGGTCCGACATGGATGCCACGGTCCTCATGGTGCCCACCAGCTCCTCGGAAATGCTGGAGATTTCCCCCACGGACCTCAGCACATAGTTTGTGGATTCCAACTGGGTCTTCATCACCGCCTCCTGCTGTCTGGAAGTGGCGGACAGTTCCGTTGCCGAGGATGTCACCTGAATTCCGGAACGCTGCACCTGCCCGATGAGCGTGTTCAGATTCCGGGACATCTCCCCCATTTTGGAAACCATGTTTCCCACCTCGTCATTATGCTCCCTCCTGATTTCCGCAGTCAGGTCCCCGCCGGCAATGGTTTCGGCAAAATCCGCAGCTTTGCTGATGGGCAGGATTATGCGCCGGGTGATGAGCTTGCCGGCCAGGATTATGAGGGGAATGGCAATCACAAGGACGGCAATGATGATTCCCCCCGAGGTTGAGCTGACCTCGGATGCCTCCTGTTCCGCCAGAACACGCATTTTGCCGGCGATATCACGTATTTCCCCCAGGCGGGCCTTCACAGACTCAAGAGCTTTGCTCAGAGCCGCATCATGGGAGTGCATATTTTTCTGTTCCGCAAGCCATTGGCGCCGCAACATGGCAAGGGAATTGCCCTCGCCCACCGCCGCTGTCCGGATACGGCCGGAATCCGTTCCTATTTTTATGATCATATCCGGAAGCCCGGCATCTTTTTTCCCGTCTGTCCCCATATCCGGCACAGACGGGGAAAATTTGGACAGCGCGTTCAGAAGTGAGGCAATATGCCCGGCCGCGGCCACTATTTTGTCGGATATGAGGCTGCTGATCTTCTCATCCTCCCCTGTCAGAGCCATCTGATATGTGTGATTGCCCAGAAGCACGGCCGACAGCCTCAGCTCACCTGTGTTTTTCAGTGCGAGGGCCGAGGCTTCCGAGAGAGAGCCTCCCTCTGTGGCGCTGATGACCGCGCCGATGCTTTCCGAAAATATCTCAGTGTCCTTGGCCAGTTCCGCCACACCCTGATCCAGCAGCACGATCTGCTGTCCGATCTCTTTTTCCAGTCTGAGACGGTCCCCCATTGATTTGAGGATGATGTCATCCCTGTCCAGCATTTCCCTGTAAACATTTTCCACCTGACGGATAAGATCAGGTATTTTTTTCAGTTCCTCGGAACGCCCGACATTTCTGACCCCCTCTTTCCGGGAAAGTTCTCTGAGATGTCTTATCTCTGTTGTGAAAGTCTGTTCCAACTGCTTTCTGTCGGCGAGCTGCCCAAGTTTCTCCAAAGTGCCGGCATCGCGGATGGCATGTCTGCGGACGGCAAAGTTGAGCGCCGAGGTCATCACTCCCTGAGTCACCGTGTCCAGAGGCAGTATGATTTCCGTCAGTTGCTTCTGACTGTCCAGCAGCGTGTAATTGGAGTAGAAAGTGGTGATGGCCATTGTGACAATTATGACAACACTTATGCAGACCAGACCTGTCAGCATTCGTCTGATTGTCAGATTCACGTTCAATCTCATCATTTCCTGCATCCTTCCGGGTTATAGGGGGTTAAGGGTTAGGGGGGATTTTTCTCCCCTCTTTTTTTTCGCAGGTGATATTCCGCATGCAGCGTGCGGATTTTCCCGTGGACAGAGGAAATTTTCAAATTTTCCGGTCCTGTTTTCCGGTCCTGTGAAATCAGACAGTGTTCCGGCAGGGAAATCCGGTTATTTTTCCCGCAGACCCGGATTTGTTCCCATCTCACGCCTCTCCGACCAGGTCAGTCACCGCGTCTATGAAGGAGTTGTCCTGAAAACTGGTTTTGGTCAGATAGTAATTGGCGCCGGCCTCAAGTCCCCTGAGCCTGTCCTCCTCCTTGTTTTTATAGGACACTATCATGACAGGCAGGGATTTGAGTTTGTCATGCCCCTTGATATGTTTGATCAGCTCAATGCCGTTCATGCGCGGCATGTCAACATCGGAAACCACCATGTCAAAAGGGACGATACGCAGAAGATTCCAGGCGTCCATGCCGTCAACAGCCACATCCACCTGATAACCTCTGCTTTCAAGCAGTTTCCGTTCCATCTCACGCACTGTGATGGAATCGTCAACCACCAGAATATTCTTTGATTTTTTCTCCTCCGTTTCAGGGGAATGGCCGATTTTCTGTAGCCGCTTGCCGGTGAGCAGGCCGTCAATGGAGCGGACCAGATCCTCAATATCGAAAATCAGCACAGGGGAGCCGTCCAGCATGATGGCCACCGCGTTGATATCAGGAACTTTGCCCAGTCTCGGATCCATTGGCCGCACCACCAGATCATATTCCCCCAGAAGGTGGTCCACCACCAGGCCGTAGGCATGGAGTCTGTCGCTGACCATGATCACATTGAGATATTCCGGGTCCCCGTTTTTTGCCGGGCTGTCGGTTTGCCGATGTGATATTTCCAGAACATCGTGAATATCTACCAGCGCTATGTTTCTGTCATCCAGCCTGAAATACTCCCGATCCTCCACCGTGTCAATCTCCGAGCGGTGAATCACCAGGCACCGGTCAATTCTGGCCAGGGGGAACGCGTAAGGCTCTCCTGAGATATCCACCAGAAAAGTGCGGATCACGGAAAGCGTCAGGGGCAGTTCCATGTTGAAGGTCAGCCCCCTGTCCGGTTTGGACACGGCACGGACCACGCCGCCCACCTCATGCACCATGGAGTGAACCACATCCAGCCCCACACCTCTGCCGGATATGTCTGTGACCTTTTCCACGGTGGAAAACCCCGGCAGAAACAGAAAGTCCATGAGTTCAGGCTCGGTCAGCCTGCCGATCATCTCCGCACTGGTCAGCCCTTTCTCCAGTATCTCCCCGCGCAGCTCATCCAGATTGACACCCTGGCCGTCATCAGACACGGTGATCATGAGAATGCCTGAGCGGTGGGCCGCCTCCAGACGCAGGCACGCGACCTCGGATTTTCCCCTGGCCAGGCGGTCATGGGGAGATTCAATGCCGTGATCAAGGGCATTCCGGATCAGATGGGTGAGGGGGGCATCCAGTTTTTCCAGAATATCCCGGTCAACCTCGGTGTTTTCCCCCACAATCTCAAGCCGGACTTTTTTCCCGAGTTCCCGGGCCAGGTCCCTGACCATGCGGGGAAATCCCCGTATTCCGTCGGAAAACGGGCGCATACGCACCCGGATCACCTCATGATACAGGCGGTCGGACAGATTTTCAGATGAGCTGGTGAACATGTCCAGACGGTTGAGTCTGTCAAGCAGATAATGATTGCATTCTTTTATTTTTCCTCTGGCCCGGGAAACCATCTTTCTGAGTTCGTCTTTTGAATTTCCGATTTCAAACTCCGCGTTCCGGGGGTGAAAATCATCATAATCCAGCACCTCATGAAGTTTTTCCAGTATGGCGGACAGTTCAACATGGCTTTTTTTCAGTTTGAGCAGGGATTTTGAGAACGGGGGAAGCCAGCGGGCGCTTACAACCACCTCGCCGGCCAGCCCCATCAGTCGCTCAATCTTCACCGCTGTCACCCGTATCATGCGGTTTTTGTCGGCGCTCCGCTGTGCCGCCGGCTTTTTTCTCACCCGCTTCCGGGGTTTCGGCTGAAATTCGGGTTTTTCGCTTTTCTGCCCGAAACTCGGGGTTTCGGGTTTCGGATCATTATCATCATCAGGTGTCCGCGGAAGTTCGGATTCGGGAGTTCCGGTTTTTCCGGGAGGCTGAGTCGCTGTTTCCGGGGGGAGTTCCTCCGCGGTCTCCGGCTCCGGCTCCGGCTCCGGCGGCGGCGGGTGTCTCACGGTCTCGCCGGTGATGATTCCCGATATGGCACTGATCAGATAATCAATGGTGTCCCTGTGTTCGGCAATCCAGCCATCCAGGTCATCGCTTGCGATATCGGATATCCGGCTGATCACGTCCACACCTTTCAGCAGGATGTCAATATCATCCGATTGCAGGCCCGCCCTGAGATGTCCCTCGCCTTTCTGGAGGGTGACAAAACAGTCCTCCATGATATGAGACAGTTTCACCACCATATCCAGTTCCACAATCCGGGCGCCGCCCTTGATGGAATGGGCCGCCCGCATCAGGGCCTCCACGTTTTCAGCGGTTCCGGCGCCGTTTTCCATTGCCAGCAGGCAGTCGTTCAGTGTCCCTGTGTGCATCTCCACCTCGGACCGGAAGAGGTCCAGCATGGAAAAATTGCTCAGATCCTGACCATTGATATTTGTCATTTGGCTCTCATCAGAAGTTGGTGAGGTTTGAATTATGCCATTGCCAATTATGCGTTCACTGCATTTTTTTCACCAGACTGTAAAGCAGCAGATCATCATCCAGAAAGGCCACATGCCTGTCTTCCCATTTGAAAATGCTCTTGGTGTAGGTGGACTGGGCTTTGGCCACGGTCACAGGCACATTCCGAAACGCGCTCGGATGAACACGGTGAATGCCGAGCATCTCGTTTACCGGAAAGACCCATTGGCCTGTCTCGCTGTTCATAACCATCATCCGCCTGGTTTCCTTTGGTGTGCCGCTGTCATCCTTCTTTGTCTCCTCCTCTATTCCCAGCAGTTCCCTGAGTGAGACACACAGCTGAATTTCGCCGTGAACATTGATCAGACCGATCAGCACGGGATTTTTGCGATGGGGCAGAGTGTGGCTGTGAAGGGTTTCCGGGTCTATCACCTCCGCAAGTGACTGGGTGCGGATGGCAAGCCATTCCTCCTCAATGCGGAAAATGATGACCGACACGGTGCCCGGAAGGCTCTCCTCTTTTTTTGCGGCCATAAGCCCGGTTCGTTCGTCCTTATACTCATCAGAAAGCTCGCGCTCGAACAGTTCCCGGCCGGCCTGGGTGAAAACATCGCAGTTCCGGCAGTGTATCACCTGCCCGAGCAGGGGGCACACGGGTTTTTCCGTGCCCCACACCCCGACACGTTTCCAGCAGTTCTCCATATCCGGGGGCCTGATTTCAAGTTTTTGTTTCGCAGGTGCGGTATTCTGACTGATCTTATAAAATGAGTCGGATTTCAGCATGGGTTTCAAAATGCCTCCCCCTCTCTTTCAAGGATTCGCTGTGCCCGGTGAATCAGATGCACGGCCCTGTCCTGCTCCCCGCGTCGCTCCATGATCAGGGCCAGATGGCTCAGGGCCTCATAATGGGCCGGGTCAAGATAGACTGTTTTGTTGAAATATGCCTCGGCCTTCTCCTCATTGCCCATTGCATTGCAGATCAGGCCCATCAGAAAATGGGGCTGGGCATGGAAAGGGTCTTTGACCAGATATTTCTCGCAAAGCCTGAAAGCCTGATCCAGAAATCCCCGGTCAGCCATTTCCCGTGCTGTTTCAAGCAAAGCTCCGGTATCAGCATTGCCCGCACCCGCGGATAAAACTCCGGGAGATGCGGCTGTGCTGTTTTCCCGGGTGCGGCGGAAAACGCGGGGAAACCTGTTTTTCAGCGCGCTGACAGCGGTTTTCCGAATGGGGGCCGGAGTTTCGGAGGGCGGATTATGCGCGGCATCCTGCTCCGGAACTGTGGGAAAACGGGTCTGGGAATCTGCGCGGAGCACGGACGGGGACCTCCGGCAGGCAAACACCCCGGGCTGCCCGGTTATGACCGGTTCCATGCAGAGGGTACAGGCCTCCGAGGTTTTGTCCGAAGGCTCCGGGGGTCTGAGTTCCGGAAATCTCGGAGGTCTCTCAATGACCAGGGAGCGTTCGACATGTCCCACAAACAATATGCCATCCCGTGCCAGCAGGCGGTCAATAACCTCCAATGCCTGTTTTTTGGCGGTCCCGCTCAGATAAATGAGCAGATTGCGGCAAAAAATGATATCATAAGGTTTTTCCTCCAGCAGAAGCCGGCTGTCCGCCAGATTGCCCCTCACAAAGCGAACCATGTTTCTGAGACCAGGGATCACCCTGAATACGTCCTTGTTCCCCCGTGTGTCCCGCTCCTGCTCAAAATAATGCTCCTGAAAGGAATGTTCCCCTCCTCTGAAGGATTCCTGACCGTAAACGCCGATTTTTGCCTTTTGCAGAGACCGGACACTGATATCCGCTGCGTCAATGTGGAAACGTCGCGGGCTGATATCCTCGGCGGAGCTGATATTCGTGAGCGCAATGGCAATGGAATATGCCTCCTCACCTGTGGAGCAGGGGATACACAGCACACGCAGCACACGGTTTTTGTTTTGGGGCAGCCATTCGAATCTCACATAACTTTCGAAATAGGTGAAGGACGCCTGATTTCGGAAAAACCATGTTTCCGGAACCAGCACCTCGTCTGCCAACTGATCCCATTCCCTGTCTGAGCTGCGGAGGCGGCTGAGATAGGCCGTTTCCGCCTCCTCTCCCGGGGACAGGCCGCAGGCCCTCATCCGGTGCCGGATGGCCTTGGCAATATTTTCCGATCCCACGGACTCCGGACACAAACCGATCTTTTCTTCCAATAAAAATTCAATGGTCGTCTGAAGCATTTCTCAGCCAATTTCCCGTGGTGATTACCGTGCTGTTTTATATGAACCATTCATTCCTCAGTTATCAGGTATTTCCTGATAACTCAGTCCTCAACCCCTCAGCCCTCATAACCCTCAGCCTCAGCTTTCCGTATCAGGAAGAAAGTTGATACAGCTCGGCAACTGGTCCAGGTCTATATACTGAATCATTTTCTTTTTTTCCATCATGATTCCTCCCAGATAAGGGGCATGATCAGTTCTGATGCCGGGTGAGATAAAGATATCTCCGGGTTTTCTGACTGTCTCGGTAATCCGTTCGGCAATGAGTCCGAGGGTGTGGGAGGTTTCCCCTGTCTGATAATCCACAAGGATGATCCGTGTGCTCAGTCGCATCCGGCAGGGTTGTCCCTGAACCAGAAGGCAAAGGTCAATCACCGGAACAATGTCGCCCCGGTAATTGAAATAACCCGCGAAAAAGTCCGGTGTGTGGGGAACCTCCTTCAGTGCGACCATGGGGGCGATCTCCCTGACCTTCTCGCATTTGATGGTATACATCACATCGCCTATGTAAAAAAGCAGTATCAGCATTTTCCCTGCTCCCTGCAAATCATTTCATTTATGTCAGGGAGGGAATCACGGTTCGGATAAATCTTCTGTCATCCTCGTCTATCCGCTTCAGTCCCTCCATGAGAAGATGCATGAAATCTCCCACCTGGGGAGCTTTCATTTCTTCCGGGGAAAGTCCGGGTATGAATTTGAATCTGCCCCGCTTGAGCTTCAGCAGTTCAAAAAAGGCTTCCTGCCCATCTTTCCCGCCGTATCTCACACTGATCAGATTGCCATCCCTGAATGACAGATATGCAGTGATCTCAGCCATTTTCAGTGTCAGCACACCGGTTTTCTGATTCATGTTGAAGGTCTGGAACAATTCCGAAGGCGGCATTTCGGAAAGTTTTCCGGCCATTCCGGATGCAAACTCCTCAGCCCGGGCTGTGTTTATCTCAGCCATTCTTCCGGCAAGCAGACGGGTGAAATACATCTGAAGGGAGGGTGAGCTGCTCAACATGCTTTTGAAGTCTTTTGCAATAATATATAATATTGTCGAGGGCCTCATAACTTTTATGGTGGCCCCCACGGGATTGCCGCTGAGAAGGCTCATCTCACCGAACACATCCCCTTTTTCCAGAAAAGCCAGGCTCATCTCATCATCTCCGACCACCTCAATTCTGCCGGATATGATGATATACAGATTTCTGCCCGGGTCTCCCTTCCTGATAATAATATCTCCCGCTGCAAATTCGTCAAACTTGAGATAGGAGGTGAACTTTTCGGCAAGATTTTTCTCAAGAGTCTGAAATATCGGAATTCTGCTCAGAGAGCGGGCAACCACGTCAATGTAATCCCCATTCTTTTTGTCGGGCCTGACCTCATTCCCGCTTTTATATCCGAATCGGATCAGTCCTGTGCATCCGCTGCAATTAAACACGGATTCCCCGGTGATATTGGGCAGTTCACTGACAATTTTTATGACATCCCTGACAAGAATGAGGCAGGGCG
>Ga0233403_10001178_pt1 | contig 12308 bp, 10 predicted proteins | sample Na_oxic_1_MG_FD_179866 | JGI IMG/M metagenome (GOLD analysis project Ga0233403, IMG submission 179866) | Seawater microbial communities from Saanich Inlet, British Columbia, Canada - Na_oxic_1_MG | ecosystem: Environmental > Aquatic > Marine > Inlet | place: Canada: British Columbia | collected...
GGCTAAAATTTCTAATTTTAGTCCCAAAACATCTAATTCCCAAGTTCCCCAATCCAATTGTTCGATTATTAACTCCCAAGAAATCATTTTCTGCTATATCATATAAATATTTTTCACTGAATCGATCCCAAGGCTCGAATCGAGCCTTGGTTTCTCAACTTGGTTTCTCAGATTACCCCAACATCATTTTTTGCTAGCTTGTCGTTCGAGTAATTGCTGTATAGGGCTAATCAAATCCATTGGTAATGGAAAGACAATGGTATGGCTTTTATCTTCAGAGGCAATATCATTGAGGGTTTGTAAATAGCGCAATTGAATAGCCTGTGGTTGTGCAGACAAAATCTCGGCGGCTTGTAACAATTTTTCCGAAGCTTGCAGTTCACCTTCGGCATGAATTACTTTGGCACGACGTTCCCGTTCCGCTTCAGCTTGACGGGCAATGGCTCGAACCATACTCTCGTTAAGATCGACATGCTTAATTTCTACATTGGAAACTTTGATTCCCCAAGCGTCGGTGTGTTTATCCAGAATTTCCTGAATATCCTTATTGAGTTTATCGCGTTCGGAGAGCATATCATCCAGCTCGTGACGACCAAGTACGGAGCGGAGGGTGGTTTGAGCCAGTTGGCTAGTGGCTTGTTGGAAATTTTCCACTTGGATAATAGCTTTTTCCGGATAAATAACCCGAAAGTAGACTACCGCGTTTACTTTGACTGAAACGTTATCTCGCGAGATAACATCTTGACTTGGTACATCCATCACTATGGTACGCAAATCCACCTTAATCATTTGCTGAAGAAAGGGGATCATAATAATTAAGCCGGGGCCTTTAACAGTCTGATAACGCCCCAAGAAAAAAAACACGCCACGTTCATACTCGCGCAGAACTCTCAGGGAGAAAGTTAAAAATATAAAAATTACAAAAGCGATGCCAATAATAGATTGAAAAAACATAATAATAGATTGTTAATGAGTTATGGATTGGTAGCTTTGAAATAAATTTCAAGGCTCATTCTTTTCCTTTTACTCGATCATCGACGTTTTTATCGAAAAACTACAAGGATTGTATATAAGAAGGGATTTATTAGAAGGGATTTATTAGATAATCGAAGATATGTCTTGATTATTTCACCATCGGGATTTCCGTTATTGATAATCGAAACAGTGAATGACGAATAATCCGGCTTTGAAATCCTTTATTATATACAATCCTTGTAGTTATTGTTTGAGTAACGAGAAAACGTCTATGTACGAGTTTTATAGTGTTCCTAAATGATTTGTGAAATTAGAAATCCGATTTTTTCAAAAAATCGGAGATCGATAATACTAGCTAATTTATTTCGTAGGGGCAATCCTTAATGGTTGCCCGTGTCACCTTGAACCCCACAACCCTCAAAAGGTTTAACTTGCAGGAGTAGTCCTTTCATGCCCACAACTTTTATGGGCTGTTTGGGGGCTATGGGAACCTCCGCCTGTGCATTCCAAGTCTCACTGTGAACATACACCCGTAATTTACCATTATCATTACTTAAACAGTAACCTTCTTCACCTACCATTTCCTCTCGTCCACTCACTACAGCTCGTGCGCGTATTTTAATAAATGTATTAACTAGCCAAAAGAAGAAAACTACACTCGCAACACTGACTCCTCCAATAAGGGGGCGAGAGACAGTATAATCCGGAGTATCGGTATCTATTAAAATAACTGAGCCAATTATAAAAGCAATCAAACCACCTATGCCAAGTGCCCCAAAACTGGGGACAAACGCCTCGCCTACCATGAAGGCAATCCCAAGTAAAATCAAGCCAACCCCGGCATAATTTACTGGCAACACTTGGAAAGCAAACAAAGCCAGTAATAAAGAAATACCCCCAATAACTCCGGGTAATATAGCACCGGGATTGTACAACTCAAAAAATAATCCGTAAATGCCCAGCAACATGAGAATATAGGCAACATTTGGATCAGTGATAACCGAAAGTAATTTATTGCGCCAATCCGGTTCAAGGGTTGTCACCTCTACCCCGGTCGTTACCAAACGCCGTTTTTGACCTAAAACGTTGATTTGTTTGCTATTTATTCTTTTAAGCAGTTCCGCTATATTCACAGCCATAAGATCAATAACGCCTTTTTCCAATGCATCTTTAGCCGATAAACTAGCCGACTCACGCACAGCTTCGGCTGCCCATTCTGGGTTACGCCCGTGCATTTGTGCTAAAGAGCGTAAGTAAGCCTCGGCATCATTAACCATTTTATGAGTCATCGTCTCGCTAGCAGATTTAACCGCTTTATCCTTTTGGATTTCATTGTCATCATACTTTATAGGCTTACCTAATGTAGGGGGTTCTTTATCATCACCTTTGAAATCTTCCGGTGCTATTCCAAATCCACCAATTTGTACCGGGGTTGCCGCCCCCAAATTAGTCCCCGGAGCCATTGCGGCAATATGGCTGGCGTAAAGAATATAAGTGCCAGCACTGGCAGCCCGTGCCCCAGAAGGTGCGACATAAGTGACAACCGGTATTGGAGAAGCAATAATAGCTTGCACTATCTCACGCATCGCCACATCAAGTCCACCGGGCGTATCCATTTGTAGCACGATTAAACTTACCGCCTCAGTCTGGGCTTTTTCCAAACCACGCTTCAGATAATCGGCGGTGGCCGGACCAATGGCCCCCTTAATTCCTAATACCCAAACTTTGCCGCCGGCATGTACTTGGAGGGGTGATAATAAAGATAGTATTATAATAAAAAATACAATAAATCGATTCATTATTTTCTAGCCTAGTACCGGAAAGCGGAAATTTATATACCACCTCCTAGTACAACGGATTAACGAAATAAACGGATTTTTTTGCCGTTTGCCTTTCACCACGAAAAACCTCCGAGGGGTGCATTCCCTTATTGAAGGGTAACATTACAATAACTACAAGGATTGTATATAATGAGGGATTTATAATAAAGGATTTAGAATAAAAGAACTATAGTTTTTCAAAACTTTGACGCAATCAAACCCAATTTTGGTAAACCTCAACCGGTTTGAGAAACCGATTTAAATCCATGTAACCTTGCTGATTATAACGTTTTCTGTGGATAAAGTTTTATACCATAGCAAAGGATATTATTTTAACTTAGTGGTGGGCAAAAAAGACTGCCCACCCTACATGTAAGATATTGAATTTATTATCCACAGAATCCGTTAGAATCAGTAACCTTGAGGTAATGCTGTAGCGGGCCAAAATCCATTTTTGTAAATCCTTTATTATATACAATCTTTGTAGTTACCCTTCAATAAGGGAATGCGCCCCTTTTGAGGTTTTGGAAACCGGCTTCGGTATGGCCTTTGCCTGACGGGGTTTGCAACCCCGTCCAAAACGTTTGAAAATACCGAAGGCTCAATTATCTTATGTCTTTTTTCGGCTGATCTACACGATTTGATAGATTTTCAAACAGTCACTATCTAACACATTCAAGCTGAAGCATATTATAATTTGAGCCACCGTCTACGTCACCGAAAATTTTAAAATCACCAAAAATTCCGGAGCGATGTGAAATTGCTATCCCAAAATAACAACCGGTTAATTTAGGGGTTTTAAAGATATCTCCTAAATCAAAATCGAAGCTTAGATCGAGGTGATTAAGAAAATGTGAAGTATTACGTTCCCGGCTTTCAAGACTTTCGCGCTCCACAAAAGGTATTTCTTCGGCATAAGATACCCCCTCAGCCAAACCTAAACGAGTACGAACCTTATCACGCCAAGGAAATCCTTTATAATAAGCTTTAACTGATAACGTAAATTGATTAAAGTCATCTTGATAGCCACGTTCAAAATGACGTATCCAACCGGCTTTCACCACAAAATCTAAAGGCCACCCATAAAAATTTTCCACAATGGGTTTACCAATTTCAAAACCGATAATACCAGTTTTTCGATCATCAACATTCAAATCGCCACGAACAATACGCTTCAGATCAGTATCAGTGGCAAGCCCGCCGGCAATTCTATAATAGAGTTTTTGGTGATTGGTTGGAGTAAACTTATCTTCAGCAATGGCTGGCATTGCCCAACAAACCAGCACAATGGAAATGATTATTTTTTTCAAAGTAGAACTAACAGAATCAAGAAAATGCTAGTACAATTCTCATGATACGTGAATATCATTATTGAGGAAGGACAAGAAATTGAGTTGAAAACAAAGGATTATGCCGAGGAAAGGACTTGAACCTTCACGGGGTTGCCCCCACTAGCACCTGAAGCTAGCGCGTCTACCAGTTCCGCCACCTCGGCATCAGTGTCACGCATTTTACCAAGAGAGAAAAAATTAGTCAATGAATCGTTCCAAAAAAAAATCCCAACCTAAAATTGATCCCCATGCTGAGCGTGAGGCACGAAAATACGCAAATCCTATCCCCAGTCGTGAATTTATCATACAACGTTTGGCTGATATTGGTAAACCACTGACATTGCAGACAATTGCCGAGTTATTAAATTTAACCGAGATGGATGAAAAAGAAGCTTTGCGGCGTCGCCTGCGGGCAATGGAACGTGATGGCCAATTAATCCGTAATAGACGTAAGGGTTATGGCATTGTTAAAAAGATGAATTTAGTACGTGGGCGCGTGATTGGACATCCCGATGGTTATGGTTTTTTGGTACCGGATGATGGTGACACCGATTTATTTTTATCCGAAAAAGAAATGCGGAGTTTGATGCATGGTGATCTGGCCCTAGTTAATATTATTGGCATTGATTTTAAAGGACGGCGCGAAGGGGCATTAGTTGAAGTGCTTGAACGTAGCAATCAGGAAATTGTGGGCCGTTACTTTCATAAGCGTGGCCAAAACGTCGCCTTTGTGGTGCCAGATAATAAACGCTTGACCCAAAGAATTTTAATTGAAGGCCACAAAAAACGAAGCAATGCCAAACATGGTCAAATTGTTGTGGTACGCCTAGTGTCACCCCCTACTAAATATCAACAAGCCTTTGGTGAAGTTATCGAAGTCATTGGTGAACATCGTGCCCCCGGGATGGAAATTGATATTGCCATTCGCTCGCATGAATTACCCCACGTTTGGTCAACGGATGTGCTTAAGGAAGCCGCTGAATTTATTACGGAAATTCCCGATACCGCCTTTGAAGGCCGGGAAAATATGCGCGATATTCCTTTTGTAACCATTGATGGCGAAGACTCGCAAGATTTTGATGATGCCGTCTATTGTGAGCCCCGGGGAAAAGGTTGGCTACTGCGAGTGGCGATTGCCGATGTCGCAGCTTATGTAAATATAGGCACCGCTATAGATTTGGAGGCACAAAATCGGGGTAACTCCGTATATTTTCCCAATCAAGTTGTCCCAATGTTGCCGGAAATTTTATCAAACAAATTATGTTCGCTAAAACCTAACATTGACCGTCTTTGTATCATTTGTGAATTAGCGATTGACTTTTATGGACGGACACGACGAACTCGTTTTTTTGAAACGGTGATACGATCAGCGGCGCGTTTAACTTATACCGAAGTAGCTGAAGTGCTTGAAGGGCATGAAGAAAAATTTCGCTACCCTCACCTATTGCCGCAAATTCACAACTTATATGGTTTATATAATTTATTCCTAAAACGCCGTAAAAAACGTGGGGCTATTGATTTTGACACCGTTGAACCCCTCATTATTTTTGGTGACAACAAAAAAATCGCGCAGATAAAGCCCCTCATTCGTAATGATGCTCATAAAGTGATTGAGGAAATGATGTTAGCAGCAAATGTGGCAACGGCAGAATGGCTTACGGCGCAAAACATGCCATTGTTATATCGCATCCATGAAAAACCCACCGCTGAAAAATTGACGGCTCTCCACACTTTTTTAAAAGAACAGGGCTTAAAGTTATGGGGAAAAGATCAACCGGAAGCCCATCACTATGGCAAACTCCTAGAAAAAGTTCATGAACGTCCGGACTTTCGTTTAATTCAAACCGTTTTACTTCGCAGCCTCCAATTAGCTGTCTATAACCCTAAAAATCATGGCCATTTTGGTTTAGCCTATTCTGCTTACGCGCATTTTACCTCACCCATACGACGCTATCCGGATTTGCTAGTACATCGTGCCATCAAGCATTGTTTACAAAACGGCACAGCCGCAAATTTTTCCTATACAAACAATGAGATAGAAATTTTAGCTGAACAGTGTTCCATGACGGAACGCCGTGCCGACGAAGCCACCCGCGACGCAATCAGTTGGCTCAAATGTGAATATATGCAAGATAAAGTCGGGCTTGAATACGATGGAACTGTTACCGGAGTAACCGCTTTTGGCATTTTTGTCGAATTGGATGGCGTTTTCGTAGATGGGCTTGTTCACGTCACCGCCCTCAAAGAAGATTATTACCATTTTGACCCGGTTGGACATCGTTTATGTGGTGAATCAAGTGGTATAGTTTATCGTCTTTCTGACCGTGTGCGAGTAAAAGTGATGCGAGTTGATTTAGAAGAAAAGAAAATTGACTTTGACTTAGCTTGAATAAAAAACATGCGGATTTTTCAGCTTATTTTGTCTGAATCAGAATTTACAGAATTTGAGAATTTTCAGAATTAATTTTAATTAGGGCAACCAAATCGGTATGCCCCTACTAATATTCTTATTTATAATTACAGAAAATATTCTGACAAAGGGGCAATCCTTTGTGGTTGCCCGATTATTCTTTTATTCATATCTTCTCAAAAAATGTGGGTAAACTTGCCTAAACCTGACAGGTTTTGGAAACCTGTCAGGTTTTTTCCCGATAATTTAGAGAAGATACTTTTATTCTGTAAATTCTCAAATTCTGTAAATTCTGATTCAGACAAAGGATTTAAGAAAAGTTTATGCTTAAACGAATTTACATTGATAATTTTAAATGTCTGGTCAATTTTGAATTGATGCTTGATTCGATGAATTTATTTCTTGGGGCTAATGGCACTGGAAAAACAACATTGTTTCTGGCTTTGCTCAAACTTCAACAATTTATTGTTGAAGGTAAAACCGTCACCGAACTTTTTAAATCGACTGATTTAACGAAATGGCAAGATTTTTCAATTCAAAGTTTTGAATTAGAAATAGCCGGGAATGGCGGCGTTTATAAATATTCACTGGCTATTGAACACCAGCGAGAACAAGAACGTTCAAAAATGCAACCGGAACGTTTATGGTTCAATGACCAACTCTTATTTGATTTCAATATTCAAGATGGTGCCGGCATGGCGCAACTCTACTATGATGATTATACAAAAGGTCCAGAATATCAGGTTGATTGGTCACGCTCAGGCATTGCTGCCCTCCAAGAAAGACTAGATAATAAAAAGCTTACTTGGTTTAAAAAACGTATGGCACAATTTTTTATAGTTCGTGTTAACCCAACTCTGATGAATTCAGAAAGCCGCCAAGAAGAAACGAACCCTACTTGGGAAATGTCAAACTATGCTGCTTGGTTTAGGTATTTATCCCAAGATCAAGGGACTATTTTCAAATTAACTCAGGAATTACGTGAAATTTTACCCGGTTTTGAAGCTTTTAAGATTATTTCTTACGGTAAAATGAAAATTCTTTCTGCTGGGTTTTTCAATCAATCTGATTCGGCTATTTATTATGAATTTGATGAGTTATCTGATGGGCAACGTGTTTTGATTGCATTATATACATTATTATATTGCATGCCTAATGCAGATTACACTTTATGCCTTGATGAGCCAGAAAACTTTTTAGCGTTACCAGAAATTCAACCTTGGCTTGATAAGCTTTATGACCAATGCGAAGATAATCACGCCCAAGCGTTATTGATTTCTCATCATCCAAAAATAATTAACTATTTGGCAAGTGATACCGGTTATTGGTTCAACCGTCAGAATAATGGCCCGGTGCGTGCGGTGCATGTAACTGATGAAAATGATACCGGTTTATCCATTGCTGAATTGGTAGCACGGGGTTGGATTTATGAAAACTAGTCGCCACCAACCACAAGTCGTTATTTTATGTGAAGATAAGACGCATTATCACTTTGCCAGAAAATATTTGCAGTGCCGTGGTTTCAAAAAAATCCGAAAACGGTGCCCCTACACTTGCTAACCAAACAATACCATCTTGGAAAAATGCGATGACCCGACAAGTTTAGCATACGGGTGGTACTGCTCAATTAATTGGCTCTCTTGGCTCTTTCGGGATGGTTAATTTGTAAATATAATTACTAATTACCTTATGTAAAATTTGCTATCGTTTGTGGTTTGTGTTCCAATATGCAGCGGGGACAATTTGGTGAAATGTAGTTAAAGTAGGGTGGGTAGAGCAACAGCGAAACCCACCTTTTCTCTTACCAATCATCAATACGCATTTTCTGTGTGGATAGAATAATATATACAGCGCATTTCCGTTAGCAAATTATTTTTTTAGGATTTTTGACTTGACATAAATTTAAACTAAGGTATAAGTGCTATATCTAATTAGGTGGTATGCTTGTTTTGGTAGATAACATCAATTATGCTGACAGTATAATTTTTTTATCCGGGCAAACTGGCCTGAATTGTCGGTAATATTGAATATGCGGGCAAACCCACCTGGTTATACCTATTATTAGGTGGATTTGCCCGGATAAATTTTTTATCCGGGCAAATTGGCCGGAATTTCCGGTCTCAGGGTTTGGAATATGCGGGCAAAATGACCGGATATTCAATATGAGGGCAAATTGGCCGGAATCGTCGGTCAATATCTAGGAATATTAGGGCGAATTGGCCTTATAATAAGTAGTTATGTGAGCGCACCAAAAAATATTTTGTAAATTGCAGGCACTCAATTTTATACAATCGTAGCAAGAAAGCAGAACCAACCACCGCTCTGGTATAGTACGAACCACGTAGGTGCTTCGTTAATACATCGCGGAAGCTTTTCGTTCAACTGCAAGCAAAGAACACAAATGGACCTAAGTTGTATTAAGGTGGTTGATTCAATTTTATTTCTTGTATACACTACGTACTCAAGGTGGTTCCACCAAAAGGGTAAGTCGCAAGCAATTATGGCTACACACATAACAAAGCTAGGCAAAATCGCCCTGCGGGCTGGACGCGCTAAAGCAGCGTGCCTTTGCTGGCGGCGTTATGTGTCTTTATCGAAAATTTTAGCTTTATATTCGAACTGGTGAATTCGGATATAATTTTTATATTTCACCAACAATCATGAGTAAAGAAAATGAGTAAAGGTACAGTTAAATGGTTCAATGCCGATAAAGGTTTCGGTTTCATTGCACCTGAGGGTGGCAGTAAAGATTTGTTTGTTCATCATTCAGAAATTCAAGCTGGCGGTGGATACGCAACATTGAATGATGGTCAGGCCGTTGAATTCGAAGTTGGTCAAGGTCAAAAAGGCCCTTGTGCAAATAAAGTTGTTCCTATTTAGGCTGCAACACATAAGAGAAAAGGGGGCAGTACCCTTTTTATATTGGTGACGGATTAAGAAGGTAATAAAGGGGTCAGGCTCGAATTAAATCTGGCCCCAATGTCTATGGAAAATGCCGCTTAACATTGGCATTATCCTGATGAAACACTCTGCCCTTCTCCACTTAGCACCTGTCATTACGGGTGGTTGTCGTTCAGGATAACTAGGCGTTGGAGCGGACAATTTACGTCCTTGGAAAGTGCCGCTCAACATTGGGCATTAGATCAAAATTTAATGCTATCTTAATTAAGATAAGGAAACTTTTATTGATGACAAGTAAGCTAAAACAACTTTTGTTAACACCAACGTTAAAATAGAAAAGCTAATGACTATGAAGAGATGTATGATGATTTTATTAACTTTGCTGGTGGTGTACGAGTAAAAGATAAATTTGAAATTCCAAAACGGATAATGCAGATTATTTTTTTGCTTTCAATGACTGTGAAATTATCTTAGAATTAAAACAAATATCCAAATATGACAAATACAAAACTGTTGGAGATTATTTTTTAAAAGAATTAAAAAAAGGAAAAATAAGAAAACTTAAACGTGGAAAAAATGAAATAATCATCACACCTGATAGTCTTCCAAAGTCGGAGTGGAATAATTTTTATAAACGATTTAGGCCTTCAGTCGCAAGACATTTAAATAAAGCTGATAAACAACTGAAAAGTACTGTAGGCTTTTTGCCATCAACAAAAATTCCACGCTTGAAGGGTCTGATACTTATAAATAGTAATGACTACAACCTACCTACTGATCTTATGTTTAGATTGATAGAGTGGAAATTGAAAAAAGAATGGAAAATGGGTTATTTTACCTCTATAGATTTTGTTAGTTGTGCTGCTACAATTGATATGTATAAACAAAATCAGACACCACTATATGCTCGTCATATTATTCGTACTGAAGATAATCCAGAAATTAAAGGGGTCAGGCTCGAATTAAATCTGGCCCAATTCAAACTCAACAAAAGTCCTAACTAACCCTTGCTCCCGACATTCGGCGGGAGAAGAGGAGTGTTAGCGCAAGAGAGAACTCATATGAATGTTGAAGAATTTTACAATGATTTTGCATCAGAATACACCGCCTCTGTATTGAAGTGTAATCCATGCTATCATGAAATGGTTCAAAGTCTTCTGGACTATCTTCCTGAAACAATGCAACCAACTCATGTTCTTGACTTAGGTTGTGGCTCTGGCAATTTGACAATCTTATTGGAGCATGCATATCCTGAGTCCAATATAGAAAAGAAAATAGGAAAATAGGGGACAGACCACATTTATTCATGGAGCAACCCTGACTATGAAAATATTCTTTGGCCACTCAAGTGAATTTTTTGCTCCAAACACACCGCCTTCGTTTTGGGTGGAAATATTAAATGTGGTCTGTCCCCTATTATTACTGCACTTAGTCCCTGTCGTTAGGGGTGGTTGTCACTCAGGATAACAAAGCGTTCTCGCTACCAATTTACGTCCATGGAAAGTGCCGCTTAACATCTGGTATTAGCTTCCTGAACAAGTTTACTTTGATAATTTATGGAATATCTTTATAAATATTTTAAAAACAACGAAAGAAATAGAAATATGTTGAGTAAAGGAGCATTATTCTTTGCCTCACCGAATTCTTTAAATGATCTATTTGAAATGAAAATAGATTTAAATGTCAGCTTTAAAGATGAAGAAGAATTATTCAATTTCATTAAAAACTTATTAGGTGACGCTTCACTTATTGAAGATATAAAAAATGAAATGGGTTCTAAAGTTGTCGACATGTTAAATGAAGTAGATTTTAATTATTTCAAACAAAATGTAAACTTTGAATCTACAATAAAGTCTATTATTGTGGAGGTAGCAAAGGTCAGACAGCGTGACATAGAAGAACTTGGGATATGTTGCTTTGCTTCAAGTTCCCAAAATAAACTTATGTGGGCACACTACACAGATGATAATAGCGGTTTTTGTGTACAATTTAAAAGAGACTCATGGTTATCCAAGTGTCTTGAAGTTAAGTATCTTGATGAATACCCTAAAATAAATATTATTGATGTCCTAAATAATCCAAAATTATACTTGGATTTGATTTATTCAAAATCTTCTGAATGGAAATATGAAAAGGAGTATAGAGCAATAAAAGAAGGAGAAGGAGAATTTGAGTTTCCTAAAGATATTTTGTCATCCATTATCTTTGGATACAAAATGGCAAATGAGGAAAAAAATGAAATCGTAAATATGTTTGAAGGCATTTTAATTTAAATATTGAATTTAAAGAAGTCTCAATTAAAAAAGGTCATTTCGGTTTAATGTTAAAACCATTTCAAAAAAATTAAAACTTAGAAAAGGGGTCAGGCTCGAAAAAGAAAATAGGGGACAGACCACATTTATTCATGGAGCAACCCTGACTATGAAAATATTCTTTGGCCCCTCAAGTGAATTTTTTGCTCCAAACACACCGCCTTCGTTTTGGGTGGAAATATTAAATGTGGTCTGTCCCCTATTATTCCCTATTATTCCAATTGAATTGAAGAGGTCGGAGTACTTGATTTTGATAGGTTTAATCATCAATCTGGCCCAATTCAAATACCGCAAAAATCCTAACTAATCTTTGCAGCCGCCCACCTATCGGCGGCTGAAGAGGAGTGTAAAAAACAAACATTGAATATCTCACAGTAAAGGAGTATTCTCAAAGAGGTTATTTTTAGGAGGTTTCATAATGACTGCGTTAACTATAGAAGAAGTTGAGTTGGCCGTAAAAATCGGAGATAACTCACAAAGTGTACGTGTCGTTGGTAAAACTAAAACAGATACCAAAAACAACATCTTAAGGCTATTTGCAAGCAATGATCGAAACAAA
>Ga0233403_10001180_pt1 | contig 12305 bp, 8 predicted proteins | sample Na_oxic_1_MG_FD_179866 | JGI IMG/M metagenome (GOLD analysis project Ga0233403, IMG submission 179866) | Seawater microbial communities from Saanich Inlet, British Columbia, Canada - Na_oxic_1_MG | ecosystem: Environmental > Aquatic > Marine > Inlet | place: Canada: British Columbia | collected...
CAAAAGCCAACAGCTAAAGCAGTTGTCTAAAAGCTCAAGTCACCTAAAGGTGACTAACATGCTGCCAGTTTTGGCTAAAACGGGCAGCTTTAAATGGATTTTTACTTCCAAAAAAGCGCAAATTATATATTAGCGAAGCCTACCTTCTGTTTTTGCTCCAGTGAATAAAAGCGATTTAGTTATATAAATGATTCTAAAAATAAATTTGTGTGGATGTAGTCACCTTTAGGTGACTTAAGCTTTTAGACAACTGCTTTAGCTGTTGGCTGGGTGGTCTGATCATTGGAGCGATCCTGCACTAGGTCTGCCCCTACAAAACCCCGCGTCTTTAGGGACTGTAGGGGTTGCCCTTGCGTCTTAACGAAGGTGGCATTGAGTCTACACGGCCGTAGAGACGCACAGCAGTGCGTCTCTACTTTATGACAGCCTCAATAGCCTCTACTAATCCTTTAAAACTCAAAGGCTTACTCAAATAACCCTGAGCACCTGCTTCTAAACAACGCTCTTGATCTCCGGGCATAGCTAAAGCCGTAATGGCAATAATTGGAATCGTAGCCACTTCAGCATCAGCCCTAATTCGACGTATCGCTTCCAAACCATCCATACCCGGCATTTGAATGTCCATCAAAATCAGATCAGGTTTTTCTTCTCTCGTTTTTTCAATGGCTTGTACGCCATTATGTGCCGTAATGAGCGAATAGCCCTTGAGAGTGAGATAATCATAAAGCGTTTCAATAACGGTTGGATTGTCATCCACTAATAAAATCACTGCCTCTGAGAGTAAACGGTTAGTGGGTAATTCTGCATTAAAAGGCTCAATAACCGTGGCCGATGATAGAGCCGTATTCTCTTTCCAAGGCAATGAAACCATAAAACGGCTGCCTTTGCCCAACTCACTTGAAACGGAAATACTGCCACCATGCAACTCAGTCAAACGATAAACCAAGGACAAACCCAATCCCGTGCCCTCATGCGTTCGATTCAGGCCACCGTCTAATTGTACAAAAGGTTTGAAGAGGCTATCCATATCTTTTTCAGCGATACCTCTTCCCGTGTCCGACACGATAAAGTCAACCACACCTTGTTTAATATGACCACGCACTTCTAACTTGACATTGCCCCCTTGAGGCGTAAATTTAATAGCATTACTCAATAAATTGAGCAAAATTTGCTTCAGATAGCGTTCATCGGCTTGAATAATTATCACTGAACTGTCGAAAACGGTAGAAGTTTTAAGACGTTTTTTGTAGGCTAACGCCTTAATAAAGCGTAAGCAAGCTTGGCACACACCTTCAGCAGAAACGGGAATCATTTCTAACTTCACTTTGCCCGCTTCAATTTTAGCCAAATCAAGGATATCGTTAATCAGAGACAATAAATGGCGGCCACTTTCTTCAATCGTCTCAATAGACTTCGTTTGTTGCTGAGTGAGCGAGCCATAAATACCCTCTAGCAAAACTTCAGTCATTCCTAAAACCGCATTCAGCGGAGTGCGTAATTCATGGCTCATATTCGCTAAAAACTCATCCTTGAGACGGGCCGCACGCGCCAATTCAGCATTGGCCAGTGATAATTCGGCTGTACGTTCTTTCACATGCTGTGCTAAGGAAGCCCGTTCTTCTTGTAAGGCCTCTAAAGCTTGTATTCGCTCTAATTCAGCAGAAGCGCGTGCCGCAAAAATCTGCAAGATTGACTCAACCTGTTTTTGGTGACTGATTGGCTTCGTATCCATAATCGCCATCAAACCGACTACCGAATGATTCTCATTGAAAAGGGGTGATCCAAAATAGCTTTCAATGCCCATTTCTCTCAACCCAGTATCAAGCGGAAAGGCTTCTTGAACATTTTGTGGATAACAACATAATGTCTTCTCATGAAGCATTTTTTCACAGGGCGTATCGCATAAATCATATTCAACATTGTCGATAAACTCCTTATCATCAACAACAAACAGTGTTCTCATTTTATTGGGCGTATCCGCCTCAATCTGAGCCAGAAAAACATGCTTCACTTGCAGCATTTTGGCAAGATGTAGCACTAATGACTTGAGAAAAGTGGGCCATGAGCCCACTGAAGGTGAGACACCGTCAACGATATTTCGCAGCGTTTCCTCAGCTTGCTTACGCTCTGTGATATCTCGAATCGTGCTTGAAACCAAAAAGCGGTCTGCCGTTTCAATGGGGCCCAGACTGATTTCCACTGGAAACTCACTACCATCCTGACGCAAAGCGTAGAGTTCTAATCCAATACCCATAGCTCGTCGCTTAGGATGCTTGAAATAATGCGTCTTATGATGCTCATGAGTGGTTCGGAGACGCTCTGGTATCAGTATTTCCAAGGGCTGGCCGAGTAATGCCGAACGTTGATAACCAAAAAGGTTCTCTGTTTGTGCATTGACAATAACAATCAGGCCTTGTTCATTAATAATAACCATAGCATCAGGTGTACTTTCTAGCAATTGGCGAAATTGCTGATCGGCTTGCTTACGTACCGTGATGTCGAAAGCCGTTACAAAAACGACGCTTCTGCCTTGAAACTCAATTAAACGCCCGATCCAATCAAACCAACGTTCTTGCCCCAGCTTGGTTAAGATTTTAAATGCATAACATTGTTGTTCCATTTCTCCGCGTTGGCTGGCTAAACAAAATGCTTCAACCTTATCTTTAAAATCAGGATGAGCGATTTCCCGTAAACTCATTTTTAAAAGTTCTGCTTGGCTATAGCCAGTAATAACGGTGGCCGCAGGATTGATATAGAGAATTTTTTCATCATGACAAATAAAAGTGGCCGCAGCCATCATTTCAGTCAGAGTACGGAATTGGTTTTCACTTTCGACAAGCGCCACCTCTGCCTGTTTGCACGAAGCGATTTCTGCTTTCAGTGCTTGGTTGCTGGCTTCCAATTGGGTTAAATGTTGAGCAACCCACTGTTCCAATTCATCATAGCGTGTGCGAATTTCAAATTGCGCTTCTTTATACGCCGTTATATCGAAACTGAGCAGCACTCTTTTCAAAGGCCTTTCACCTTCAATAACCACGGGATAAATCAAGTTATCAAGATATCGCCCCTCACAAACTTCTTCAAAACGAATTGGTTCAGCATTCTGAAATCCATTCTCATCCACCTTGATCTTTTCAGCAAGAGCAGGAGATAGCAAATCGTCAACATTCGCACCAACCAGTTTATCCAATGTTGTTCCAAGCCGCAGGGCTGCCGTTTCATTGGCACTCAAAATCATACCCTTGCTATCCATAAAAAACGCCGATTCTGGAATAGCATTTAACAAAGTTCGACACATTGCTTCACTTTCGCGCAGTGCGTTTTTGATCTCTTGATGCTCAGTGATATCGGTGGAAATACTACAAATAGCATAAGGTTCCCCAGTTACGTCATACAATGGAAACTTGATTGAAATAGAACGGTGTAAACCATCGTCTTGGGAAAACGCTTCCTCAAATTGAAGAGACGACTTAGCCTCAATAGCCTTCAAATCATTGGCAGAAAACTGATCAGCGATGGGTTTTCCCAACAACTCCTCATCCGTTTTGCCGATAATCTCTTTTCTATTGCGTTTCAAAACGTTTTCAACGACACGGTTAATCAGAATATATCGTCCTTGGATATCTTTGACATAAATAGCCGACGGAGAATAATCCAAAATCGTTTGCAGCAACGTTTTTTGTTCCTGAAAACGCTCAATACTCACTAACCGTTGCAGTGTTTCCTGAAGTTGCCGAACTGCCGGACGAAATAGGTACCAGCCTTCAAGTAGTAAAACAATCAAAATAAGCGTAGCTAAAACAAAAGCAAATTGTTTCACTTGATTAACTTGAGCTAAAGCCTCAATCTCATATTGATAAACAATCGCATCCATTTTATGAACAAAAACAGCCTGTTTCGTGACAAGCTCTTCTACAAACGCCGATAGTTCCGCAGAATGTGTAGAATCAGAAACGTTTTGTGCAATGCTTGTCAACACATGTTGAGCGGCTGTTTTCATCGCCAGGTAGTCTGGCTGTATCTCAGTATAAAGGCCGATCACAGTCGAACTGTTTATACCCGACAGGCCTAGATCAACACTCCCTTTTTGTAGCCCATAATGAGAACGAACCAATAAATCAAGTACGCTTGTTAATTTTTCAAGCTGCTTGCCCCGCTTATCAGTGTCAGTCGTTTTCTCCATGAGAAGGGCAGTTTTGCAGAGGCTTTCACTGAGCATCCGTTGTTGTCCCGCAATATTGATGACGTGTGCATTACCGTTTTGCTGGTACAATATCCACTGAATTAAAAAATACCCAGTTATTGTTAGCATGGCTATGACACTTAGCGCAAGAATGTAAAGCTTACTCAGGCGGCCCGACAAATCGGACTGGTTTAATGTTGTGGTAGAATGATTCATTGACTATACCCATTTATTTAGGTTAACAGTAATACTAACACTTTCTACTGTAATAATTCAGTTCTATTGTTTCAAGGAGATGTGATTATTTTGAGTCGATTGTTTTTCACACACTCTGATTTTAATATCTTCATATTTATCGAATAGAACGCAGATAATACTGATTGTCATGATTGGCGCTGATTTTTTTTAATCAGTCCAGATTTTAATCAGTGTTAATCATAAGAATCATGAGAATCAGCGTTCTATCTAATCTATTAATCACATTGATGTCGTACTGTACTGACTTATATAATTGTATCTTTTTGAAAAATAAAGAAATTCAGATAATGACTGTGTTATTTTATAAAGCACTTTCGATGTTCAACTTTTTGCACATAAAAAATTGAACATTGAATCTTAAAATTAAAATTAAAAGATATGATAATTTAAATTCTGAAAAGGGATAGTTTTTTGAGCTTATGAAATTACGACACAAAATACTGATGATTTCAGTTTCTCTTGCCATAACGCAAGTCTTGCTCACAGCCTTTTTTGTTTATCTGATAAATTATATCCAAATCCAACATGCTGATGAGCTCAATCCATCTCAAAAAGCTTCAGTGCTAGAAAAAGCATTCACTGCTGAAATCATTAAAGACTTTATTCCCTTAACTTTGCTAATCCTATTATTGATAGCTACCACAGCGGTTCTGGTTTTTGTCTATTTTGAACGCATAATCGCCTCCATCAAGCACTTAGAAAGTATTATGATCGAAGTGACTCAAGATTATTTTGGGGCCCGTTCAACCTTAAAAACAGGCGACGAATTGGAAACATTAAGCGATGCTTTTAACAGACTCTTGGATGAACGTATTAAAATTTTACTTATCAAACAAGGATATTATAACTGTGAAATGCTTAATAATTCTATTATTGAATTGCTCAAAGCCGCTTTCCAGTTGAGTCAACGTGATTTAACCGTGCAAGTGCCCGTGACTGAGGATGTCACTGGCCCATTAGCAGATGCGATTAATGCGACTGTTATAGAGATCACTCAAGTTTTGCTAACGGTTCAGCATATTGGGGAACAGATGGAAAGTACATCTCTTCAAATGAAGCAACAGAATGAGACGCTTTCTAAACATAAAAAGGCAGTTCAGGAAGTGGTAAACAGCACCGCTTCAGAACTTTCAGCCGCATACGATGCTATGACGACAATAGCTGAAGTCACGCAGTCATGTCATCAAATGGCTAAACACACAATCTGTTCTAGCGAAGCCGCTTTCAAGTTGCTTAATCATAGCCTTAATGATCTTGATGATATTTGGGAAACAATGCAACTTTTGGCAAAAAAGATTCAAAATTGGGGTACACAAATTTTACAAATGAAACTTCTTGTTGCACTCATGCAGTCTAATGCACAACGCCTCCAAGAATTGGCCTCAAATCAGCTCATGAAAGCAGAAAAAGCCGCGTTTTCTAAAAAGATTGAATGGCTACACTGGTTGGCCGAACTCTCAATTCAGAACCTATCTCAACTGTCGGCTTGGCTTGAAAAGATTGAAAAGATTGAAATTGATGAAGCAATGACTATAATGAATAAATTGATCAGGCAAGAAGTGGATGTGGCTTCTGTAGGTGAGCGTGCCAGTGAGCAAATCAAGGCAAAGCCAACAGCGAAAGTGTTACCCGTGTTAGCACAGATTACCGTTTATTCCAAACAACAAGCACAAATTAGTCAGGATTTACAGGAACAAACGAATAACATTCAAGAAAGTAGCCAAGAAACGCTGAAAGAGTTAGAAACACAAATCAGACAAGCTGAGAATTTGGTTGCTTATGCACAAGATGTGATTAAATTCATTCAAGTGTTTAAGTTACCAGCGCATTAGGCAGCTTTGTCATTTCGCGATGTTTATACTTAGCATCGTCATAATTTGCGCTTTTTTTAACTTTTAAGCCAACAGCTTTCAGCCGTTGTCTCAAAGCTCAAGTCAGGTGGTGGTGACTAACCCAATACTCAAATTATAGCGGTGGACAGTATATCAAAATAAATCTTGAAGGCCCGCTTTTCTTTCAAAATTTATTTTGCTGCTATTTTTGTGCAAAATTGATTTTGCGTAGGCCGACTTGGAGTGCAAAATTTATTTTGCGATGGCCAACTTGGAATGATAACAGCTGTTGTCTGTTAGCTGATAAATCACAACAGGAGAAAATTAAAAGTGACAGAAGAACTTGAACAATATTCTAATCCCCTTTACTTAGACTTAATGTCTTGTTGTACAAGGGATGATTCAGAATATGAAATATCACAACAAGCATTTAAAGGTATAGTTGTAGACATTGGATGTGGAGAAGGCCCCTTTCTGCCGTTTATGAAAGGCTTTACAGAATATTTGGGAATAGAACCGATTGATTTTCAAAGACAAGAAGCTGAAAAACTGGCCAAGCAACTTGGACTAAACAACTGTCGATTTCTGCCAGGTACAGCACAAAATCTGCCAGTAGCCGATAACAGTGCAGATACCATTATGACAACATACGCCCTCAGTGAACTGACAACAATTGAAGACTTTAAAAAAGCCTTACAAGAGATTCTGCGAATAGCCAAGGATCAAACTAAACTGATCATATGCGATCAGATAGGCGGCATCAATGATGATTATTGGCATATCCTCCGACTGGCAGAAGCCGCACGCAAAGGCAGAATGATAGCTATAGAAACCCCCGATCTTTGGATTGAGATATTTTGTTTTCTTAATCAACATGCTGAAATCAGAAAGACAAAAAGGCTGAAGATTGTTTTTGAGTTCAAAGACTTGGAAGACAGCTTACTCAAACTCAGAGGACTGGTTCCAGACATCGAAAGCAATCCTCAAGTGAGAGAGATCGTCAAAAATTTTCTAACCATACCGCGTATAGAAACACAGGTATTTTTCGTTGAAGCGATCATCAATAAAGCAGGGTAATTGTAGTGGTCTTGTGATGTTGAACAGGCCATTAATTTTAAGCAAATACTTTTGCGTGAAATCAAGTTTTTAGAGGGCGCATTCCTAAAAAAAAGTCATTATCAATCTGCATAAAAGCAAAATGACATGCATTCCAAGCGGGCCGCAAAATAAATTTTGAACGAAAAGAGGGCTGCAAAATAAATAAATTTTGCACTCCAAAATGGCAGCAAAATAAATTTTGAACGAAAAGAGGGCTGCAAAATAAATTTGGAACGAAAAGAGGGCTGCAAAATAAATTTGGAACGAAAATCAGGCATAATAACTTGTAACAATAATAGTTTTATACTTCATTCAATCGGGAAACGCTATAACTGATAATCAATAAAGATGTCTACTCTAACCGTCGCCGCTATTCAAATGGCCTGCACTTGGGATAAGGCAGCGAATCTTGATAAAGCAGAAGCATTAGTTCGCCGCGCTGCAAGGCAAGGTGCCAAAGTGATTTTGCTACCAGAATTATTTGAAACGCCATATTTTTGTAAAGATCAAAAACAAGCGTATTTTGCCTTAGCCCAACCCGTCGAAAATAATCCTGTATTAGCCCGTTTTAGTCGCCTAGCTAAAAAGCTCAAAGTGATCTTGCCAATCAGTTTCTTTGAACGCAGTGATAATAGCTACTATAATTCGATCATGATGATTAATGATGACGGACAACAATTAGGCCTTTATCGCAAAATCCATATTCCAGACGGCCCCGGTTATGAGGAAAAATTTTATTTTAAAGAAGGCGATACCGGTTTTAAAGTCTGGAAAACACGTTATGGTATCATAGGCGTTGGGATTTGTTGGGATCAATGGTTTCCAGAATCTGCCCGCACAATGGCTTTACTAGGGGCAGAACTCCTCTTTTATCCCAGCGCAATCGGATCAGAACCACACGCCCCTCATCTGGATTCATCTGGACATTGGCAACGCGTAATGCAAGGGCATGCCGCCGCCAATGTCATGCCACTGATAGCCTCAAATCGTATTGGTCAAGAAACAGGCGAATCTTGCACATTAACCTTTTATGGTTCATCCTTTATTGCCGGCCCAACAGGTGAAATGATTTGTACCGCCCCGCGAGATGAAGAAACCGTTATAACCGCACGTTTTAACCTAGATCAAATCCGCGCCTTTAGAACAGAATGGGCTCTTTTTCAAGATCGTCGTCCAAAACACTATCGTTTGTAGCATGAAGGGCAAGCACAAGGGATAGCCCCAACATTTTAGTGTGTTTTGTAGGGTGGGTAACGGGTTTTTGTTGCCCACCATTTTTCTTGTAGGGTGGGTAACGGGTTTTTGTTGCCCACCATTCCCTCACTGGCATTTGGGATAATTATTTTTTTGGGACTTCCTAACATTAGAATATCATGAAAGAGACAAAACAGCCCAAAGATTGGGCCATTAAAACCTTAGTCGCTGAAGAAGTGTATACGGATCGTGACTATTTTTTAGACTATTTTTATAAGACGGCCTTAAATGCACGAACGCGCCGCACCATGTCTACCGTATTGCTTGGACAACGGCGCATGGGCAAAACGGAAATTTTCAAACGTGTTGTCAATCGACTTTTTTTTGAACAGGATTATCGTGATCCAGAGGCAGTCGTACCCGTTTACTTTAGTTTTTCTGATACGTTTAAAGATAGATGGGATTTTGCCGCCAAATATGTGGAAAATGTCATACGCTGGTATGTCGCGTTTCGTTTACGAGATAAAAGGATTTTATCAAAACGAAACGTCAAACTACCACAACTACAAGAAATCGTTCAGCAAAAAGTGATAATGACCACAGGATTTGAAGGTTCACTTGAACTTCTTGACTGTTTCCTTGAGAAAACAGGTGTCGTTATTCCAGAACAAGTGGCACTTTACTATCCTCGTGATGTTTCGGATTCTGACGACAGCACCATTGTCGTGTTTTTGGACGAATTTCAAAACTTGCGTTTACCACAATTTGATTTTGATGTTGTAGGTTATATGCAGGAAGCTGTGGAATCACCAACCTGTCCCCATTTTATCACGGGTTCAGCCATGAGCATCTTAGCCAGAGAAATTCTAGGGAAAGGTTCATTATATGGGCGTTTTGATCATGAACCGATTGAAGCACTGACAGGTTATTGGGGAACTGAACTCACACACAACGCGGCTAAATATTATAAGGGGCAAGTTTCAGAAGAAATGGCCCCTATTGTTGCAGAACGTTGTGGAGGCAATCCCTTTTATATTACAGCAGTTATAAGACGAGCCGCAAAATTGGGTGAGGGCATTTTCGATGAAGAAACCTTAAATGCCATTTTAGCTGTTGATTTATCATCAGGCTTTATCTTCAGTGAACTATCTGATCAAGTCAACAAGTGGATTGAGCGCATTAATGAATATGGCATCACAAAATGGGTTTTATATCTTTCCGCTTTAGAAGAAGGTGAACGTTTTGATTTAGCTCGAATCCAACAACAATTAATCGAAAAAGAAGGACAACACGTTTCGCTTGAGAAAATTCGAGAAGTGTTGATCAAACTTTCTCGTGGCGATTTGATTGATTATAGATTGGGCGGTTGGTTTCGGAAAATCAATGATCCCATCTTGGTGGATTTTCTGAAAGTTTGGGGGCGAATTGAAGTTGAGGGAATGGAACAAAATTGGGTTAGAGAAAATTTACTGGAAGAATACAATCGCTTTAAACGTCAAATTCATGAATTTAAGGGTTATTTGGCAGAAGTTTATATGGCCCAAATTTTGTTAAATGCCCGAAAACAGACTTTACCTGGTCATTGTTTTCATCACCCTCAAGACATCAAAATCCCTGATTTTATTTATGTTGTTTTGAGACAACGCTTAGGTGCGGGGCCCAATGCTGAAATTGATGTGCATGGCGGTGCTGGCCTTGAACAATGGGTTGCCGAAAGTAAATGGTATGAAGATCGCAAAATCGGCATTAAAGACATCAAAAAACTACTCGATAAAGCAGAAGTCGTCCGAAAGCACCGCAATGCAGATTTGATACGCACCTGGTTCTTTGCGTATGATGGATTCACTGAGAAAGCTGAAGTGTTTATGCAGGAAAAAGGTGTGCTTTGGTCAACTCAATCTGATTTAGATGCATTGTTAGATTTGGTGAACTTAAGACGTTTGCCAAGTTTTAATCAGCGTAAATCAGGCCATAATCAGTAGGCAATGGTGGGCAACAAAAACACGTTTCGCGCCAAAAGTTTTGCGCGCAAAACTTTTGGCGCGAACCCACCCTACAAGAATCCTAGGCAGGGAAAGTGATGAACATTGCACTGATATTATTCAACCGATCAGAGATGAAAATGGTAGAATTAATAAATGGCCGCCAGGTTTGTTTTAGTGACGGGGAAAACCGAAATGACATTTCTTTAGCGAGGAAAACTCAAATATGCTTAAAAAAATTTATATTCATAATTTTCGGTGTTTTGAAAATTTTGAATTGGAATTTGATAAACTCAATCTATTTCTTGGGCCCAATGGTGCGGGCAAATCTTCTGTTTTTCAGGTTCTTCATAAAATTCAGAGGCTTATCAAAGGAACACACAAAGTCTCATCCCTTTTTAGTTCCGATGACTTGACGATTTGGCAAAAATCTTCTGTTCAGACTTTTGGGATAGAAATTGAGGGAAATGAAGGATGTTATCAGTATGAACTGAAGATAGAACATGAAAAACAACAAGCCAAAATCATTCACGAGAAATTATTGTTTAACGATCTTCCTCTTTTGACTTTTGATTTAGGTGAAGCGCAATTATATCATGATGATAACTCGGCTGGGCCGAGTTATCCTTTTGACTGGAATCAATCAGCCGTTGCAACCGTTCCTTCCCGATCTGATAATACTCGTCTTACTTGGTTTACAGAAAGACTTAACCGATTGATTATCGTGCAAATTATGCCTATGCTCATGAAAGGCGATAGCCTCAATGAAGAATCTGGGTTAGATTTGAATATGACTAATTATGTTTCTTGGTATCGCGCCGTTTACCAAAATCAGGGGAAAGCTATAGCCATCACTCAGGCGCTACAAGACGTTTTAGAGGGCTTTAACTATTTTGAATTTGTCAAAACGGGTGAGATGCAACGCATTCTGCGATTATCTTTTTCAAGTCAAAACGGAGATTATTTTTACCGGTTTAATCAGTTATCAGATGGACAACGTATGTTGATTGCTTTGTATACCTTAATTTACTACAGTCAATCTGAAGACTATACCTTATGTATAGATGAACCACAGAGTTTTGTCACTTTGCCAGAAATACAACCTTGGCTGATGTTGATTGAAAAGTTTTGCGATGAAGGAAAACTTCAAAGCTTGCTCATTTCTCATCATCCTGAAGTGATAGATTATCTGGCCCTTTCTTGTGGTTATCGTTTTTCTTATCATGTTCATACCCCAACACGGGTAAAACGTGTTAAAGCCGATAAGAATAGTGGTTTACCGATTTCTGAATTGATTGCAAGTGGGTGGTTTGATGAGTAGAAGACGTGTACAACTGGTTATTTTATGTGAGGATATACAACATCGTGCTTTCGCTAAAGGACTTTTTGAGGCGCGTGGTTTTAGAAATATTCGCTTTCTTCCCATTCCTGAAGGAAAAGGAGCGGCTACACTTTTTTTGGGAACCCTAGTGCAGGATCGCTCCAATAGAAAGACCACCCAGCCACCCAGCCAACAGCTAAAGCAGTTGTCTAAAAGCTCAAGTAACCTAAAGGTTACTAATACGTAGTTTTTTTGATAACGGGCTTATGTAAATGGATTTTTACTTCCAAAAAAGCTCAAATTATAATTGTGAATAGTCTTGACAATTTTGTTATAATAACGATGCTAATAAATACGATTGTGTGGATGTAGTCACCTTTAGGTGACTTAAGCTTTTAGACAACTGCTTTAGCTGTTGGCTGGGGTGGTCTGATCAT
>Ga0233403_10001181_pt1 | contig 12301 bp, 12 predicted proteins | sample Na_oxic_1_MG_FD_179866 | JGI IMG/M metagenome (GOLD analysis project Ga0233403, IMG submission 179866) | Seawater microbial communities from Saanich Inlet, British Columbia, Canada - Na_oxic_1_MG | ecosystem: Environmental > Aquatic > Marine > Inlet | place: Canada: British Columbia | collected...
CACGCATACTCGAATCACCATTGGTGTTTACTGTGGTAGCTTCTTTGTTGGGGGTAATGACAACATTATGAGGAATGCCTTTGTGCATCACGACATTATGTTGAGCCGGTGCTACCCAATCTTGCGTAGCATCACTCGGAAAATCAATGCCAAAGGCATTTTCAGCCGCCTTAGAACCACCATCGCCGGAGCCGAGGGGCCAACGATAAACTTTATAAGCACAGGCAACGATGCAATAATCGCAACAAGTTGTCAGGACATCAGCATGTTTGGGTGGCAATGGCACCCGATCTTCAGGTAAATAGTAATTTGTAGCCATCTTGCTCTCCTATGCGTTCATCAGGTTTTCATTGCGACCAAACAGTAAGCCCATCATGCCTACAGCGTAAACATCATCACCATCCAATTCTAACAGTACTTGGGGCAGGCTCTGATAAGCTTGCCCGGAGACGATAATGCCATGCCGGCGCAAATCATATACCGATAGATGAAGTGGACACTGTCCAACGGTGCGTTGATCATCGGTGACTTTATAAGTTCCGGCTAATGCGCCACCTTGATGAGTACATAAATGACTAAAAGCCACCACGTCACTTTGGGGGCCAATACCGCCGCCGGCCTTAATTCCCATTTTTACCGCCATACACTGGGCATTTTTACCATCATCTGGGTAGTTGAAATTAATCGGGGCATTGTCCTTTAATTCGCTTAACTTAGCGATAAGTTTACGTGGATAACCAACAACTCGCGCTTTGACTGGCTCAGCAATAGCCGTTCCCGGAAACAGGGTGACAGTGGTAGTGCTGACAGCAGCAGCGGAGGCACCGCTATAGAGCAAAAATTGTCTGCGGTTCAGCATACACTTACCATGTTCACTTTCATTAGAGGTTGTCGAGGCTTCACTCATTTTTTTAACTCCTGTAATTCAGCTTTGGTAAACAAGGGCGCGTAAGGTGGTAATTCTGGTCTTTCAATCTCAATCTCTTCGCCAGAGAATGCTTCAAGGAAAGCCACGATATCTTCTTTTTCCTCATCAGTTAACCCCAAAGGTTTGATGAGCTGGCTTTTATTTTTAGGCCAATCAGTGGTACGACCTTCTTCATCAAGTCCACCTCGATCATAGAACTCAACTACTTCATCAAGGGTATCAAAAGCACCGTTGTGCATGTATGGCATGGTATATGCGGTGTAACGCAACGATGGGGTACGGAATTTACCCTTATCCCACTCATTCTTAGTACGGAAATATAAACCGACATCCGCTTTAGCGGTGCGATACAGTTCTTCATTAGAACCTTTAGCATAAAATTCAAACCGGAAAGTTATCTGAGCCAAACCATCTTCTTCCCAACGTTTTGCCGATGGTACTCCAATATTGTAAAAGGCTTGATCAGAAGCTAAAGCACCATTGTGACATTTGATGCAGCCGGCTTTACCATTGAACAATGCCATACCGCGCACTTGTTCCTTGGAAATGGCATCTTTATCACCTTGTAAATATTTATCAAGCGGTGTATCTCGTTGCACCAAGGTACGCTCAAATGCCGCAATAGCCCGCCACGCATTACCGATAAGGGGCCATTTATCACCGAAAACCTCTTTAAAACGTTGGCGATATTCCGGAATTAACGCTAAACGAGCTTCCATAATATCATTTTCACCATTACCAGCTACGCCACCTTTAGCCGCAGATGGTGCTTGTTTTTCCAAAGAGGCAGCGGCACCAGCCCAGAACAATTTACCATAGTAAGCAGAATTGATAATGGTTTGGCTATTGCGCCAATGGACGGTACCGGGATAACCTCGTGAAAAATCCTCTGCCCAAGCCCAACCTTGATCCGGAGCATGGCAAGTAGAACAAGCTGTGGAAGTATCGCCACCGATACGCGGATCAAAAAACAAAATTTTGCCCAATTCTACTTTGGCATCGGTTTGTTTATTATCCGGTGGTATGGGTGGTTCACCTAATGGAGCTAATGGTGGTGGCGTAGCCTCAACTGATTCAGCTAGGGCTTGTTGGGAAAGAGGACTTAGTAAAACCGCCGTGATAACGGTTGCCAGTCCAGTTGTCAAGCCAAACCTGACCGGTTTTAAAAACCGGTCAGGTTTAGTTTCGGGGCTTATTGAATTCTCATTCCTTAGTAATAAATAACGACGCATTACTTAATCTCCTTTTTTAATTACGGACATTGCGCCAATCGGCGATAACTTCATATTCGTCTGGAAATTCTTCAGTCCAAACATCGGCTGGCGTTGTTAAAGCTTCACCAGAAAGAGCCTGTAGAAAAGCAACTAAATCCTTCTGTTCGGCAGCAGACAAACCAAGGGGTTTCAGTGACGGCTCTTTATTACTATCTTCACCGCCACCATTATTGTAGAAAGCCACTACTTCTTTTAAGGTATCTATCATACCATTGTGCATGTAAGGCGCAGTGTACTTCAACTCCCGCAACGTCGGAGTCATGAATTTGCCCATGTCACTACCATCAGCTTTGTGGGTTTGCACATGAGCACCGGGATCACGTTTCAGATTCATGTAATTTTCGTTGCCCAAGAACATGCTGTACGCGATAAACGCTTGATGGCGTTCTGGATCAAGGAAAACGTCAAGATTTTCGGGTACGCCGGTGTTATGCGCTTTACCATCTGAAAACAGAGGACCATTATGACAAGCAACGCAATTTGCCTTACCCTTGAAAAGTTCCATTCCACGTTTGGCTTTATCCGCCATATTGCCGTTGTCAAAAGGGACGTTTCTTGAGGTTAGGGTTTTTAGATATTCCGGGATAGCCTTACGCACCTTACCATTGGAAGGCTCACCGTAGCCGGCATCTTTAAACATCTTCATATATACTGGGTCTTGTTTAACACGCTCCTGCATAATACGCATATCCATATTCATAAGATAATCTTCCGTGATCATGCCACGAGTGACATCATTAAGATTGGTACCGATACGCCCATCGTGCATCCAGACTTTTTTGTGGGCGGTATTGATCATAGTGGGGGCATTGCGGAAATGCTTATTGCCCGGATAGCCGGGTGATAATGCCTCTTTAGAGGAAAAACCATTATCCGGCTGATGACAACTGGCACAGGAAATTGCGCCGTCTCCTGACAAGCGTGGATCAAAAAAGAGGCGTTTGCCCAATTCTGCTTTGGCTTTGTCAATTTTAAGCGGTGGTAACGGACCAATGTCCTCCGCTTGACCCAAATTAGCTGACAACGTTATTGCTAGGCCAACTGATATCGTCAGAAGACGATGCCTAACGGTTCGGTTACTACTCATGCAGTACTCCTTAGTTAAGAGAAATAAATCGCCGGCATAAAGTACAACTTATAGTAGGTGATTGTCAAGAATGGTGAATTGTGAATGGTGAATTGTGAATGGTGAATTGTAATTATTTTTAAACAAAACGTCAAAGAAATCCGATTTTTGCCAAAATCGGATTTCTGGCTTGGTAAAATTCACAATTCACGATAAAAGACAACCTTAAACTGATTACGAGCTATGTCATTAATCAGTTGCAACGGTACTTTTCTTTCCTGACATAATCGCAACATTCGAGGAATACCGCTACCTCTTCCGGTATAACCGGTTTCGGAAAATTTTGCCATGAATGAGAGGATAATTGGGTTGCGTTCAATGTGAATACCCAATTTTATATTTTCAATAGTGAGCGTGTTTGGTAAAAGCCCGGCACTGGCGATTTCAACTCTGTCAGTGAAAATATTAATGAATATGGAGGAGTTGATAAAATAATCCCGGTGTACGAGGGCATTAGCAACCGCTTCTCTTATTGCCGGCAGAGGAATTTCCAATTCCCCCGGGGAGTTGAAATCGTCTTTGGTTTGCCGACGTTTTAGGTGACGAAGAATGAAATCGATTCCTTTTTTTTGTTGTTCCGGGAGTTTGCCCCCAATATCTTCCTTGTCCAAAAATTCATCTTCGTTAGTATAACAAGTTCCTTTGATACCAAATTGGGGCTTGATAAATTCAACTTGTTTTCCAAATAAAAGCAATCCGGCTAGAGTCAAATTATTATCTTTGGCTAACTTTAAATTTTTTAGCAGTTGAGATTTTCCGATGTTGAGATAGTCCAATGTTTCTCCATAAACCATTTGATAAAACTCGGAAAAATAGAAAAAATCAAAAGCATCTATTTCAACGTTAGTATCCATCTCATCAGCATATAAACGACTAGAAGATTGCATCAAGCGGAATAATTCATCTCTGCTCGCTCGGCGTTTATCAGCCCCATTTTTTACCCAAAATTCACTCTTGTTAACACCATAAGGTTTGTTTATCCCTCTTGGCACCGTGATGATCAGAATAGTTTTTTCATCACTTAAAACAATTTCGGTTTGCACAAATATTGGTGGTTCAATTTTCTGTGATGTCGCACTAGAAATCCACTGATTTAAACGCTTAATATCATCACTAGATAAACCTTTAATAACGCCATTATCATCAACACCAATAAAAATATTGCCCCCATTGGTGTTAGCAAAGGCTGAAATTTCAACCGTCAGTTTATCAATACTGGTAAGATTTTCCTTAAATTGTCTGGAAGAGTCTTCCCCTTTTTTAAGAGATTCTTCAAGTATGACGGTTTCCATTATTTAGTTATCCAAGAGAATTTTCTGAGCCTGACTTAGGAACGTGCATGAAACAACTTGAGGAAACGTCAAGGGCAACCGCAAAGTATTTCCATTGCAAATCGTAAGGGCAATTACAAAGAGTTGTCCCTATAAATAGTAAGGGCAACCACAAGGGATTGCCCCTACAAATCATCATGTAGGGGCAATCCTTCATGGTTGCCCTAATTATTTCATGCACATTCCTTATCATTCACAATTCACAATTATTTAGCCGTGAGTTCGGCCCAATGTCCTTTTATTTCGGCACTGGTTGGGGTTTTTATACCCCGATACCGGATAGTGCCATTGGTACCCACGATAATCTGTGTTGGTGTCCCGATAATTTTATAGGTATTTGTAATGTGGCTACCTTCGTCAAAGATTACCGGGTATTTCATGCTATGTTTGTACTTGTACTTGCCGGCTTTGTCAGCAGTGTCGTTAATTCCTATGTTGATGGCAAGGATAGACAAACGATCACCCATTTCTTTGTATAAATCGCTAACATCGGGAATTTCGCGTTTACAATTCGGACACCAAGTAGCCCAGAAAATGAGGAGGACCGGTTTTTCACCCATGTTGGAATGAAGCAATGATACTGGTTGTCCAGCTAGTGTTTTGGCAGAAAAGTTAGGTGCTTTATCCCCCAGTTCGGCAACGGCATTGACTTGTGTCGTTCCAAAGCCTAAAAGTATACCAATGAGCCATGTTTTAGTGAGAAGAGAACTTAGGTGCATTTGGGGTATTCTTGCATATTTTGTGGTTATAAAAGAGTGGTAAATTTCACACAATGTGGTAAATTTATCATAAGTATTGCAAAGGAAACATTTCGGACGGGGGTTGGCGTACAGTTGCTGCCACTTCGTTTGCAAACTCTGTCCAACCGGAAGTGATGTGATTGCTTTTATGAGCTTTGGATTGTTTTTTGTTCATTAAAAACGAACCGAAGGGAAGCTATGCTAAAGGAGGGCACCCAACTTGTTTGGAATTCCCCCCTTTGAAAAGGGGGTGGGATTTTTACTGATTGACTTTTAATTGAAAGAAAATGCGTAACATTAATTATACTTATCCAGATAAATTTTGGCTTTGTTAAAAATACTATTTCTTAAAGAAATAGTATTTTTTGCCGAACCAAACTTTTCTGGACAACTATTATTAATATCTAGGTCTTCGTGGTCTTTCACCACGCGGACGCGCTTGATTCACTTTGATACTCATTCCCTTTACTGTCTTTCCATTAAGCTCTTTAATCGCAGTCTCAGCATCCGCTTGCTTTACCATTTCAACGAAACCAAACCCTTTTGATTGCCCGGAATATTTGTCAGTTATAATATTGACAGTAGAAATCTCTCCAAATTCTGCAAAGGTCTCTTGTAACTCGTCCTCTGTCATAGTATAAGCCAAATTGCCTACATATATATTCATTTATCACACTCTGTCAATTATGTGTTGATAACGAACACCACCGAGTAACCAACACATAAATTTACAAGATAGTGACAGCCATTTTCAAAGGCGATTGCGGATTATAGCATCTTATCTGAAAAGTACCAAAGTTTTAAACCTCCAAAAAACTTACCACCCATCAGTTTTGTGTAACTTATTGATTTTATATTTGACCTAAATATATTCAAGCCATTGTTTTTATTGAAAGTGGAAAATTTCAGACAGTGTGGTAAATTTATCAGCGCTATTGCCGGGAAACGTTTCGGACGGGGTTGCAAACCCCGTCCAGCCGGAATTTACGAAAAACCTCCGAGGTTTTGGAAACCTCGGAGGTTTGGCTATTCCATCAAAATGCGTCCATCATTAATTAATCAATAACAATTAACCATTAAAAACGAGCTTAATGCTTATGCGGTTTGACTTCTGGCGATTGTCCAACTTTGCGTTCGGTGAGTTGTTTAGCCACTTCTTGATCTTCTTCCCAGGCAGCCTTAGCAATTTCTGGCGGGGTGACACCATCCACAGTGATGGTCTTGATTTCGATCATGTGGGCATTGGGGTACATCCAACCGGTAACGGTCGCGTTTTTATGGATGACTCTTACTTTAAAACGCCAAAACCACAAAACCGGCTTTGGTTATGTTTAAGGAGCAAGCTTCCTAGGGTGATAAACCATCTATCACCTTATGTATGATAAACACCGATTTTGAAGCTAATCTGATGCCATTATAAGTCTAGGTTTTACCAGTATAACATTCCATACTGAACCGCTAATACCTACCTTCTTGAACTTCCCTAAGTTCCAGCATTCATGCTACTACAAATAATTATTGTCTGTCAAGATATTTTATGATTTTCTGTTAGAATTTTGTGGTTTTGGTGTTTAATGTGAACTGTACTGTGTGCCCGAATAATGTCATGCCCAGTGCCATTGTTGACAAAATTCCAGAAAGTACCATCGGCCAATTTGAAGCCGACATCATGGCGGGTATACAAACCACATTGAGCATTAGCCCCAGAAAGCTTTTTCAAGCTACACCCAATACAAATAAGTTCCCCTTTCAAGGTAACTTCGTCCGTTCCTTTATTCTTATCCCAGCCGCCGGCAAAGACTGAAGAGGATAAGACAGTACCAAGTATCAATAATAAAAGTGATTTCAAAGTTTGTTTCATTTATTTTAACTTTGTCAGTTTTCAAGCGAGTTGGAAGTATCCTATAAAAGAATACAATATTAATATTGCAATAAATTTAATTTTAAATTGGCAATTAAAAAAGTAGTTGCCTAAATGGATATTGGGCAGTTTACAAAGTTAATTAATTCGATGCAACATTAGCTTATTTTTAGGTTGCCTATTTGATTTTTTAATTAGCCTTGTTTAGAATACGGCTTTATTTGTGGTTTAACTTGATGTTCAAGTTTTTTCAATACCTTAATAATAACTACAAAGATTGCATGTAACCAAAGATAAAACTACATGAATTGCACGTAAACCGTGATAATACTACATCGATTGTATGAATGGTAGGATAAGGCGGGACGATATCTTGAAGGCATCCTATAACCAATTAATACCGGGTTTATCTTGGGTTACATGCAATCCTTGTAGTTTATTGCCTTGAGTAAAAAAAACTTGAACACCGAGTTTAAAGGAAATATACCCAATCGATCCCAAGTTCTTTTAAAAAAGTTTTTACAGACTCGGTTATTGATTTGGAAATCCTTAATGTTAATTAAAATTTGGAGAAAATTTAATAGTGAAATTAAAAACAAGTTCTTTCGTTATTGCAGTCACCTTCGCGTTGACTACCATACTTGCTCCAATAACGGGCTTTGCGGATGATGCCGGCAAGAAAGCCGCCATTGCTGACTTAGTACGTGCCATGGGCTACGGATGTGGCATCCATAACTTCAAAAACTACGTTTTGCGTGGTAAGGAAAAGCACCGCAATAATGCGGCGACGTGTTTTGCTGATGCTAAAAAGGCTATTGCTAATTTCCGCAAAGCTTCCGCTAGTGAAACCGAAACTGGTGCTTTACAGACCATTGAAGAGGTGGTGGATGCCTACAACTCAAGCTTAGTCACCATTGCGGCTGGGGTTAAGGCTGGCAAAACTGCCAAGCAGATTGATAAGTTGGTCAAGATTAGCGATGCTCCCGCGACTAATGGCATTAAAGCATTGCAAAATGGACATGAATGGAGCGCGTCGGAACAAGCGGAATATGTGCTGGGTTATGGCGGTGCCATTCACCAATTCAAGAACTACGTGCTGCGGGGTGATGATCGCTATCAAAAAGCCATGGATAAGTTCACTGCGGCTGAAACGGCTCTAGCACCAATCAAAGACAAGCCAGCAGCCAAAGATGTTTTGGGAGTCATTGGGAAATACAAAGCTGAGTTGGACACCGTGAAAAAAATGGTGGCTGATGGTAAAACCGCCGAAGAAATCGACGCTACCGTGAAAATCAGTGATGGGCCTGCAACTAAAGGGTTGGCTACTTTGAGAGGGCAATAGATTTTTCAAGTACCAACGCTTTTAGCATAAGCGTAGTCAGGTTACGCACAAAGCTTCAGCTTTGTACTCCAAAAACCATACGTTTGAATATAGATGTTCAGATAATAATTTAATTTCATGAAAAACCTCCGAGGTTTTGGAAACCTTGGAGGTTTGGCTTTAAATAATTTTTCTGAAAATTTATAGCAAGTAATAGATTAAGGCCAATTATTTATTTTAATTTCTTTATTCGTTTTAGCTTTGTCAAATAACGCACAAAGCTGAAGCTTTGTACTCCAATAACTATCCGTTTGAATATCAGTAATAACTAGAATCTAATCCTCTATTTAATATTTTCTTTATTTGCCAATACCTTCGCCAATATCAAAATTTGTGGTTTCGGGAATGAGGTACGATTTCCCGAAACCTATATAGCATAAGAGTTTCGGGAAATCCGCTTCGCGCAATGAACGAAACAAATATCCAATTGGCGATGGTATTGTATTTGCTCTTGGCTATTTCTGCAAGCCAAGCAACACTACGTTTAATTATTTTTAATAAATGGATAAAATCGCAAACAAATTAAAACAAGCGTCGTTATCGGTATTAACAGCCGGCATTTTAGCCACTGGTGCCATAACGATACCAACCACATCCCTAGCTGACTTATTGGTAACTGGAGATTTCCGTTTTCGTTTAGAAAGTGACTGGGATTCCCACAAGAGTGATGGTGTTACTCTGCGCGAGGATCGGAGCCGTGCTCGTATTCGTGCCCGCGTTAATTTGAAGTATGATCACGAAGATTGGGCATTTTTTGGTGCCCGTTTGCGGACTGGCTCCGATGATAGTCATCAATCTCCTCATATCACTGTGGTAGATTTCGATGATAACGATACTGGAGATGCCGATTTCAATCTTGATAAATGGTATTTCAAACTCAAGAAAGCCGGTGCTTGGATGTGGGCTGGCAGAAATGGTATGCCTTTCTGGAAACAGAACGAGTTACTTTGGGATGATGATGCTACTGTGGCTGGAATAGCAACTGGTTTTAAATTTGGCTCCGATACTTCGGTAGCTTTGAATGCCGGTTATTTCAGTTTGCCGGTTGGTATGAAAGAATTCTCCGGTAATTTGGGATTAGGGCAAATCGTTCTTTCCACCAAAGCTGCTGGAGCCGGTTTCACGGCTGCTGCCGGATTACTTTCTATTGAAGGCAATCCAGATGATGAAGATGCCGAAAAACTCTTAAATGGCAACGGGCTTCGGGATTACTCAATTTGGGTAGCTAGTCTCCAAGCTAAATTCAAAGTGGGTAATTTGCCACTGAAAATAGGTGCCGACTGGATATACAACGACGAAGATTATGATGATGTTACCGATAGCTTTGCTTATGCAAACCGTGATGAAACCGAAGGTTATGTTGGTTCGATTCATCTTGGTAAATTGAAGAATCCCGGTGATTGGTTATTGGGTTACTACTATGCTCACATCGAAACCTTAGCCATCAATGCTTCTTATGCACAAGATGATTGGGCACGTTGGGGTTCCGCAACTGAATCCCGCCTCAGTAATATGGAAGGGCATGAGGTACGGGCTGCCTATCAACTTACGAAAGAGCTTAACATGGTAGCGCGTTTATACATTGTCGAAGCGATTACCACTGAGGAAGATGGGAATCGTTTCCGTCTAGATTTCAATTATAAGTTTTAGGATTTTAGGTAATTGGGGATTTAATATATCAAATTCCTTTCCTTTATTTGACACCCTTCATATTCCCACAAAAATAGTGAACAATTGTTTCGGGAATGGAACGAAGTGGATTTCCCGAAACTTACACTTGGCTTTGGTTTCGGGAAATCCGTTCCACGCAATGAACGAAACAACTGTCAACTACTTTTGAAAGGTGCCCTTTATTTGATGTTAATAAGTATTTTATTTTGGAATCTTAAGCTTAGACGGTGGGCAAGAAAAAAACCTTGCCCACCCTACATATGATTTTGCTGATCCACCACAAGCGACTTTGGTAATTGACTTGGGTGGGGGTAATACTGATTCTTATTCTCGTAAGTTATCTCAGATCGTTCGTGATCAAACCGTCTGTAGTTTATATCTAATACCAGCACCTGATGCAGCGGACAAGGCCAATATCCGGATAACTAACACCACTTCTACTTCTGGCGTACTGACCGGAAAGTTACTTGACACCAGCGGAAAAGAAATTTTTTCGGGTGTCGATTTATTGGGTGGTGATAAAATACAACCAGGTGAAAGTAGGCGGCTTACTCCCCAGATACTCGCTGCTTTAGAAGGTGGGCCTTATCGTTGGAAGGGTAAGGCGAATTTGGAAATTAGCACTTCATTGTCTGAAATAGAGGTATTTGGGTTGGTACGCAGTGCTACAGGAGGCCCTTTAACCAACATGAGCGTTGGTGGCACCGGCAATGGATGTGATTAAGTCTAAAAGGGGTGTATAATAGGACTGCGATCTCTGTTTAGAGCAGAGACACAAAAGGGCAGACACGCAGGTCTTCCCCTACGGAACGTTAATGTATTCAAGGGCTGTAGGGGCGAACATAAGTGTTCGCCCTTTTAATTAAAATTATTTATTCACAATCTCAAATAGGTAAAATGGGTGTAATAAAATGAATATTCGACAATTTCACTTTGGTTTGATTCTTTGGCTTTGTTTTTCGTATGCCAACCCGGCATTGAGTGCTGGTGTCTATGCTAATTGGATGGTTAGTGGAACGATTATGGCTGATGGTAGTATCGGAGATATTCTTAAAGACGATAAGAAAATCAAATTGCTTACAGAAGCAGCCTTTAAATCAGTCGATGCCAATACCAATGGGTCTCTTGAAAAAAACGAGCTTGAGAAAGCAATGATTAAGGCAGCGGCTGATGCCGGAGTTAATCCACCTACTGATAAAGAGGTTGAGGATGTGCTACGTGACTTTGATAAAAATAATGATAGTCAACTTTCTCTTGATGAGTTTGAGGCCTTCATTAGACAAACAATTGCCGCTATGGCAAAAGCCGGTGCTTGAAGAATTAAGCACGTAAGTTTGGTAAAACTCAGCACTTTTAACCCAATAGTTCAAATCTCTAAGCATTGAACCATAAGTTTTCAAATATTTTGCTGGAGCTATTTTGTAACTGACTCCGTAATAACGTTTTGGACGAGTTTGCAAATCTAATCTGGCAGTTAAACTATTCCAATAAAGTGTTATTCCAATAAAGTGTGATAAAACTTATGGTTCAGCACTTAAGTACTGAAGCATATAATTTTCAGGTTTAATTAATAGCTTTGAAATTTATTTTAAGGTATCTGGGTATCAATCAAAATATTTGAAAATTTGTGGTTCCTTAGTAAGTGCGTAATTCTCATTCCTTTTCCAGCTATTCCTTTCCACAAAACATGAACGACGACAAAAAATCCACCCCCAACAAGTCAAGTTGGGGAGCCAAACTTTTTTATACCACCCTAATCATCAGCTTAATCTTTTTTTGGTGGTTGTTAATTTACTCACACGGCGTTGCCCCGGTTCATCATTAATCAAGTTTATCAATTTTATTCCATGAAGACTCTCCTTGAAAACACTATCCTAGTATGGCTAGGTGCATTCATTCTGACTTTGTTAATCTTTTATGGTATGGATCATTTCATTATGGCAGCCCAAGGTTTGCCACTTAATTTGGATCTTAGCCCGGCTCAATAAT
>Ga0233403_10001182_pt1 | contig 12288 bp, 6 predicted proteins | sample Na_oxic_1_MG_FD_179866 | JGI IMG/M metagenome (GOLD analysis project Ga0233403, IMG submission 179866) | Seawater microbial communities from Saanich Inlet, British Columbia, Canada - Na_oxic_1_MG | ecosystem: Environmental > Aquatic > Marine > Inlet | place: Canada: British Columbia | collected...
GGGTGTGTTTAGAACCAACAGGGATGGTGTGGTTGACACAGCGGTTACAAATAGTCAGCCGGGTACTTTTAAGGTGACAGCCAAGGTGCTAGGAAAAAACAGTGTACCAATTTTAGACAGCAATACCGTTGAGGTGACTTTTAAAGGCACACCGACTGCTGAGGTAAAAGAGGTGAGTAGTCTTCGCCTGATAACGAGCACTCCAGAATTGGGTTCGGAAGGCGCAATTGAGGGTGTGCTGATTACCGCGATAGTTAAAAATAAAGATAATAATCTGGTAGAAGGCGCGGTAGTGAGCTTTAGTGCGGATTCAGGGGAAATTCAGCTCATTCAGATAGAAGGCGGTTCAGCCCTACCCGGGGTAACGGATGTGTCTGGGCGTGCCCAAGCTCGCTTAACCACTGTGGGAGATGCTGATAATCGTACCATCAAGGTGACTGTTACAGTGCCCTCTGCCACAGGTAATGTTCCTCCTGAAATTATAACTATTGATGTCACTGGGACGACAATCATTATCAGCGGACAAGAAACCGTTATTCTTGGCAGCACCGTTGATTTAATGATTTTTATGAAAGATTCGGCGGGAAATGGTATTGCTAAAGAAAAGTTAATCGTAAAGTCAGAGAAGGGGAATCGCATTGATCCGCTTAAACCAGAGACTAATGCCAATGGTCAAGTGCAAATTCAATTGACTGCCGATAGCGCAGGCGAAGATACTATTACGGTGAGCAAACCAGATGTTGCGTCTGGTACATTTGTCATTAATATATCAGATGATGAGTTTACCCTAAAATCTGAACCTGAAAACGTGATAGAAATTCCACTCAATACATCACAGACGTTTCTGGTACATTGGAAGAAAGCAGGAAAGCCTAAAGAGTTTGAATCTATTGATGTTTTTACCACGCGAGGTACATTGAGTGCTAACAATGTCACAACAGATATTAATGGCGATGCTAGCTTTACCGTCGAGGCGAACAATTCAGGACCTGCCATTATCACTGCAACAGTTGCCGATGGCCCTTCTGCTGGCCTTTCCGCACAGATAAGCGTTGATTTTATAGCGACCATAGCAGACTTGCTGACTTTACAGGCTGACCCTGTCACCATTTCGGTTAATACGCCCGATTCCAATGTGCAACAGAGTGAAATTATTGCTGTCGTTCGTGATCCTGAGAAGAATTTGGTGAAAGGAAAACGGATTGATTTTACCCTTACAGATGTGACGGGTGGCAGTTTATTTCCCTCATCGGCTGTGACTGATAGTTTTGGACGAGCTAACACGGTTTATACTGCTGGCATATCACCCAGTGCGTCTAAAGGCGTAAAGGTAGAGGCAAAAGTGGCAGATACACCGGCTGTTAATGCCACCGTTAGAATTACAGTGGCGGCAAAAAGTTTATTTGTCACCCTAGGCACAGGTAATCTCATCGAAACGGATGGCCCAACGAGGTATAAATACCCTTATAATGTTTTGGTTAATGATGCCAATGGCGTTGCTGTAACGGATAGTAAAGTAGTCCTTAGCATATTACCATTAGAGTTTGCTAAAGGGTCTTATGTTTGGGATGCAGAACTGAAAGGCTGGGGTCAAATCACCACCTCAGAATGCATAAGTGAAGATCGGTTGCCGTTCCCTAATCCTGAATTTCCTGAACTAGGGAATCGTTTTAATGGTATATTAGATGTTGGCGAAGACGCTAACGGAAGTGAAAAACTTGAACCGGGCAATGTAGCCACTTTTGACTCTGGTGGTGAGGTAAAAACAGTGGAAACTGATGCTAACGGTTTTGCTGATTTTTATATTGTCTATGCCAAAGAATATGCAGGCTGGGTAAGGGTTCGGTTAACAGCGACAAGCATAGTGGCGGGTAGCGAAGGAGAAGCCCGAAGTGAATTTTGGCTCTCAGGGGCTGCTGAAGACTATACCAAGGAGGGAAGCAGTCCTCCGGGTAATCCGAGTCCGTTTTTTGGTAGAGGAACTTCAAAGACAACATCTATATATGTGCTACCTAATGCTATACTAGACCCCGGTGAAGTAGAGACAATTATTGATAATGGAAAACTTGACACGGAAGATAAGAATCGTGATGGGATATTGGATATCGGTGAAGATGGTTCAATCGCAGAATTGCCGGGACGTCTCTGTAGTCCTTCTTCTATAGGTACTGATGGTGAGCCGTTATGGGTAGTAGATGGAGGGACACCGAAGCCGCCGAATGTGGTTGTAGGGGGACCTAACTGTAATCCTAGAGTAGGTGAATTAGATACTGAAGATATATATGGAATAGAAACGACATCGGAATATGTCGATACCTGCGATAATTGTGAATTGGAATCAAGAAGAGATGATGAGGACTGCAAATAAAGTCATTCTGCACTCATTATATGTGGTGGACAACGTCTTTTCGTTGCCCATCATTCTTTCTCACTTTTGGTGGTAGTTTGGTTATTCAGGTATTTTAGAAATGATAGGGGCGCATTCCCATTTTCACGTTTAAAAGTACGAGTACAACGAATGACGTGGATAAACGAATAAGCAATACGACCCTTATTTTAAAAACGTGTATGGCTTTGTTAGAGAAATAGTCACTTTGATTAAGTTCGCTTTTTGAAGGGTTTATCAATTAATGAGAAATACGCCGAATTTTAGGGCAATGCCATTAACTTAAGAAGGGCGAACACATAAGAAGGGCGAACACATAAGAAGGGCGAACACATAAGAAGGGCGAACACATAAGAAGGGCGAACACATAGGTTCGCCCCTACAGCCTCAGTTAATGGCATTGGAATTTTAGGGGGGTTAATTCGTTTATCCACGTCATTCGTTGTACTCGTACTTACTTAACCGTGAAAATGGGTAGGAATGGTATTGTTGAGGCGAACCAAAATTTATTTAATGTCATGCAAAAATTCAATTTTAGTGAAATATCCCTAAAAGATTTAAAAAATATTGTGGCATTAAGACAAAAAGGCATTGCCGATTATTCTTGGACGCAAGTAGAAAAATGCCAGATTGCTGAAGAAGAAAAATCTCAACTCTCTTATATAACGAACCATACAAAACATTATCCAGCCCATATCATGAATGAAGCCACATTATGGGCAAGATTAATCTATCCTTTGTTGCAATTAGCAGAACGTGATGACATTCTTGCCACTTCAGAGGTGGGCATCACAGCTCAATATGCCAAGTTTGAATTAAATGGTATTCTTGATGGAGTTTTGGGCAAGTGTATTGCAGGAAATCCAGAGGTACCTTATTTGGTTATATTGGAAGCAAAACGCGGCTTAGAAAATACCAACCCACAGCCCCAATTATATAGTCAACTTCTTGCAACCGCTCGTTTGAACCAAGAAGATGAAAATAATAATCAGGCAGTTCAAGAAATTTTTGGTTGTTATACTGTCGCAGATGTGTGGACTTTTGTGCGTGCCGAAATTTCAGAAATGGATTCAGATCATCCGATGATGATGCTTGAACATAGTAAAGAATATAGTGAAAATGCGGAAGCAGAAATGATTTTGAAAATGCTTAAATCCATTGTGGGTAATTATATTTATCAGAAGAACTTCATTGCTAATCAATAAGATTATCAGGATCAATGCCCATTTCTCGTAGTCGTTCTGCGGAGGTGAGTAATCGCTTTCTTTATCGTACCAATATAGCCATTCGTGTTGCCACTTCCTATAAGTTCCTCTCGAACGTCCCGGCACTGGGGTCGTTGAATGGGATTTTTCAGAATAGTCATTCAAAAATGAAAAGACGATCAATAACTTAGCGCATTATTTTCCTACTATCATAACTTATTGATTTCATTAAACTTCCCATTCAACGATCCCAGTGCCTTATTAATTTCATCATCAAAATATTCTTAATCATCTTTGATATAGCATTTTTCGTTTGGGTTAAATACAGGGCAACCATTAAGGATTGCCCCTACGATAAATGTCATTAACGCAAAAACGAAATGCTATATCACACTTCAGAAAGTTTAAAGATACTTCACTTCCAAAATCTCATATTCCTTATTGCCTCTGGGGGCTTGCACAACGGCTACGTCGCCCTCCTCTTTACCTATCAAAGCGCGAGCGATGGGTGAGCTTATCGACACTTTGTTGGATTTGACATCTGCTTCATCACTGCCAACAATTTTATAAACCACTTCTTCATTTGTTTCGATATTCATTAAGTCAACTGTCGCGCCGAAAACCACTTTGCCACCTGCATTGATTTTAGTGATATCAATGATTTCAGCGTCAGCCAATTTACCTTCTACCTCAACAATGCGCCCTTCAATAAAGCTTTGCTGTTCACGCGCTGCGTGATATTCGGCATTTTCTTTCAAGTCACCAAGCGCACGCGCTTCTGCGATGGCTTGAATTACATCAGGGCGTGCTTTTGTTTTTAAATTCTGTAATTCTTCGCGCAACTTTTGTGCGCCGTGAACTGTCATGGGTGATTTTTTCATTTACTGCCTCCAATTATAAAAAAAACCAAGTTTTAAAAAAAACTTGGCTTATTAAAGTTAGGATTGACACGCTTAGGAATGAGGATTTAATAACTTCCAAAACTTTTGGCAAAACCTGACAGGTTGAGCGTTCCGCTACTTCGTTGCAAAAACCTGTCAGGTTTAGTTTCGGGTTTTATTGAATTCTCATTCCTTAGGTTGTCGGTTCATCGCGTAGCGAAGTGTGTTTTTCTACAAAGCGGGGCGGCGAACTCCACGCATAAAATATTTAAGTTATTGAATATTATCTATTTTTTATTGTTCGTGCCATCCTATAGTTTGTCAGATAAATATTTTGGCCTAAAGACCTGTCAGGTTTTAGAAACTTCGTCTCGAAGCTGTGCGAGATCAACCTGACAGCTCTGATAGCTTTTACTGCCAATCGTTCAGCGTTAATGCGATGATCAATTGTTGAGTGTTTACATAAGCAATCCATTGATTGTTAAGGAAATTATTTGTCAACAGAAACAATATTCCTTTTTAAATCAAGCATTTATAAAAAAATCACGCATAGAGTTTTAGTACCCTTTAGGGCACTTTAGCTTTTAGCCTTGAGATTTATCTCAAGGCGGGCAGTTTAGAGAGATTTTTTCATTGCGCCTAATTCCTGATGTAAATCCTGTAAACGATTAATCTCAGTTGTGTTAAGTGTTTTTAGTGCCAACACAGTTGCCCTAGCACCAGCGATTGTCGTCGTATAAGTCACTTTATGCTGTATAGCAGTGCGGCGAATGGCAAAAGAATCCGCTATCGCTTGTTTACCTTCCGTTGTATTGATGATAAGGCTAATTTCATCATTTTTTATCCTATCAACAATGTTTGGTCTGCTTTCAGCGATTTTATTAATAACCGCACAAGAAATTTCTGCTTGTTGGAGTCCCAGAGCAGTTCCTCGTGTGGCTAACAGCTCAAATCCTAAAGCGGCTAATTCTCTGCCAACATCGACAGCTGCCTGTTTGTCGGCATCGCGTACACTTAAAAAGGCAATGCCTGAACAGGGTAAATCATTGCCTGCTGCCAGTTGTGATTTGGCAAATGCCTCACCAAAACTACGACCGACCCCCATCACTTCACCCGTTGATTTCATTTCTGGACTAAGTAAAGGATCAACCCCAGCGAATTTGACAAACGGGAAAACCGCTTCTTTAACGGAATAATAACTGGGGATACATTCATGAGTGATCCCTTGCGCTGCTAAACTATGTCCTACCATACAGCGGGCTGCAATTCGTGCTAAAGATAAACCTGTCGCTTTAGAAACAAAGGGAACTGTGCGCGATGCTCGTGGATTGACTTCTAAAATATAAATACTTTGGTTTTGAATTGCAAATTGGGCGTTAACTAATCCGACGACATTTAATGCAATTGTCATACGGGTCATTTGATCGCGCAATTGATCCTGTATCATAGCTGATAAGCCATAAGGCGGTAAAGAGCAGGCAGAATCCCCAGAATGCACACCCGCCTGTTCAATATGTTCCATAATGCCCCCTATGATGACATGCTCACCGTCACAGATAGCATCGACATCCACCTCTATTGCATCATCTAAAAAATGATCCAATAGCACAGGTGAATCGTTGGAAACTGCCACCGCTTGATGCATATAATTCTTTAAATCATTTTGGTTATAAACGATTTCCATCGCTCGCCCACCCAGTACATAAGAGGGTCTCACAACTAATGGATAACCGATTTCCTCAGCCAGTGTTAGTGCATCGTCTGCTGTGCGGGCAGTACGATTAGGGGGTTGTCGCAATCCGAGTTGATGAATCAGTTGTTGGAAACGTTCACGATCTTCGGCTAAGTCGATAGAATCAGGGCTGGTACCAATCATCGGCGCCCCCGCCGCCTCTAAATCTCGTGCTAATTTTAACGGTGTTTGTCCCCCGTATTGTACGATAATTCCTTTCGGTTTTTCTAAGTCTATGATTTCTAAGACATCTTCTAAAGTCAATGGCTCAAAATATAATCTGTCGGAAGTGTCATAATCAGTAGAGACTGTTTCTGGGTTACAGTTGATCATGATCGTTTCATAACCCTCTTCGCGCAAGGCAAAGGCAGCTTGCACACAACAATAATCAAATTCAATCCCTTGCCCAATGCGATTGGGTCCCCCACCCAATATAATTATTTTCTCACGTTGACTAGGGCAAGCTTCGCATTCTTCTTCATAAGTGGAATACATATAGGCAGTGGTGGCAGCAAATTCAGCGGCGCAGGAATCGACACGCTTAAAGACGGGGCGAAGATTAAAATGGTGACGTAATTTTCTAATGGTGCTTTCATCGACATTAAATAATTGTGCTAATCGCCGATCTGAAAAACCTTTACGTTTCAGGATACGAAGCCTATCAACGTCCATGTCTTCCAAGCAACCAATACATAAACTAGACTCTTCATCAACTAAATTCGCAATTTGGACTAAGAACCAAGGATCAATAGCAGTGAATTGCTGTATCTCTTCAATTGTCCATCCAACGCGAAATGCGTCTGCGATAGTCCATAAACGTTCTGGACTCGGCATTTGTAGTTTATGGCGCAGCAAATCGTGTACTTCTTCTGATACCTGATCCTGATAATTGATTTCTTGTTCCACGTTTTTCGGAGAAAAACTTGAACCTCGAACTGATAATTGATCACTAGTAACTAACAACTGATCACCGATAACTGAATCAAGCCCATTAACTCCTGTTTCCAAACTACGCAGTGCTTTTTGTAATGATTCTTGGAATGTGCGCCCAATAGCCATCACCTCACCAACAGATTTCATTTGTGTCGTGAGTAGCGGTTCAGTTTGTGGAAATTTTTCAAAGGCAAAACGGGGTACTTTGGTGACGACATAATCTATCGTTGGTTCAAACGACGCTGGCGTTGCGCCACCTGTGATTTCATTGGCGAGTTCATCTAAGGTATAGCCAACTGCTAATTTAGTAGCAACCTTGGCGATTGGAAATCCTGTTGCTTTAGACGCGAGGGCTGATGAGCGCGACACGCGCGGGTTCATCTCAATAATTATCATGCGTCCATCTTTGGGATTCATGGCAAACTGCACATTGGAACCGCCTGTATCTACCCCAATTTCCCGCAAGACGGCTATTGAGGCATTACGCATGATTTGATATTCTTTATCGGTGAGCGTTTGAATGGGTGCAACGGTGATGGAGTCGCCAGTGTGTACGCCCATGGGATCGAAGTTTTCTATTGAGCAAACAATAATGCAGTTATCTTTATGATCGCGTACCACCTCCATTTCAAATTCTTTCCAACCCAAAACAGATTCTTCAATTAATAATTCTTTAATGGGGGAAAGTTCTAAGCCACGTTCACAAATCGTCTTAAAATCTTCACGATTATAGGCAATGCCGCCTCCACTGCCTCCCAAAGTGAATGAGGGGCGAATGACGACTGGAAAACCTATTTGACTTTGTGCCTCGAAAGCTTCTTTTATACCGCGAGCGATAAATGAACGGGGCATTTCTAAGTTAATATTTCGCATAGCTTGGCGAAATTTTTCCCGATCTTCGGCTTTTTCAATGGCTTCAATAGAGGCACCAATCATTTCCACCCCAAATTTTTCTAAAACGCCTTCACGCGCTAAGTCTAATGCACAGTTAAGGGCCGTTTGTCCACCCATTGTGGGCAATAGTGCATCGGGATGTTCACGTTCAATAATTCGGGCGACGGTTTGCCATTGAATGGGTTCAATATAAGTGGCATCTGCCATTTCTGGATCAGTCATAATGGTTGCGGGATTGGAATTCACCAAAATGACACGATATCCTTCTTCTTTCAAGGCTTTACAGGCTTGAGCACCGGAATAATCAAATTCGCAGGCTTGTCCAATCACAATGGGACCTGCGCCAATGATTAAAATACTTTTTAAATCAGTACGTTTCATTTTTTTCAGTTGTTCAGTTAGTTCAGTTATTCGATTATTAGCTCACCAAAACAATGAAATTGATCAAATCATAAATCAGTCAAAAGTTATCTAACACTTTTGAACAAAATTAAACTCAGTTTTTATCGAACAACAATAACTACAAGGATTGTATATAAGAAGGGATTTATACGAATTTATTTATTAACTTATTGATTTATAAGGTTTTTAAAAATTGTACCTCAAAGGCATAAAAATATTTTTTAATAAAAACAATGAGTTAACATTCTAGTGCCGGATCGCTATAATCACGATACCATCCCGCCTTAGAATAAATTCTAAGGCTAAAAGCGAAAGTCGGCTAAAGTCCGACTAAAAACGCCGATTTTCCTTAGTGCCCTTCAGGGTACTTGAGCTTTTAGCCTTGAAACGCAGTAACGAAGCGAAGCGAGATCAATTTATTTCAAGGCGGGGGTGGTATCGGAATTGTAGCGATCCTGTACTAGCCATTTTGCTACCAAGCCCCGATTAAAAACGAGAATATTGAGTGATTATAAATCCTTTTTTATAAACAATCCCTGTAGTTATTGTTTGGATATAGCATTTCCCGATTGAATAAATGACATCACGCAACGAAGTAGCGGAACGCTTAACCTTCAAGGTTTTGGCAACGAAGTAACGAAGTAAACCTTGAAGGTTTTTTACTATTTTTATACTGCACCCTATCGGGAAACGCTATAACGAAAAAACTGGTTTATTGGGCATTGCCCCAAAACAAAGTTTCGTTAATTCGTTGTACTGACTGCTTGCAATTTTTGCAATATGCCTTTGACATAGACATTGCTCGGATCAATCGCTAAAACTTTTTGATAAATAGCTATTGCTTCATCATACCGCCCTGTTAAGCTTAAAAGACTGCCAAGGTTAATATGTGCCTTCAGGTTGTGCGAATAAATCTGGATAGCTTGGCGGTAAGAGCTTTCCGCTTCAGGATAACGTTTAAGTTCATAAAAAATATTACCCCGATTCACCAAAAATTTTGCTTGATCAAAAGGGCGTAAACGATGTTTTAGGTTTAAAGCCGTATCAATCCACCTCAACGCTTCATTATATTTTTGTAAAGTTTTATAGGCGACAACCAAGTTGAGTGCGGTTTCAACTGTGAAGGAAATAGATTGGGAACCATCTGATTTTTTTTGCCGTATAATACTAGCATTTAGAATCTCAATAGCTCTTTCAAGTGTTTCTTGACTTTGTTTCGTTTTTCCTTGTTCTTTTTCTAATTGCCCCCGTTGAACCAAATGTTTACCCAAGATAACCCAACCCCGTTTTTTTTCAGGAGATTGTTCAATGTTGTGTTGCCACAGTGCGACTGGATCACGCCAGAGCTGATTGCGATGCCAAGTTGCGTTGCCTAAGACTAATAATAAGATAACAATAATGATTTGCGCAAAACGCGAATTTAACCAGCGCGGTATTTGTATTACTAGCAGCCATGCACATAACACTGCTAAACCTAAATTGGGTAAATAGGTGCGATGTTCAAATATGACATCTCGGATAGGGATTAAACTGGATTCTACGGCGTGGGCGAGGTAGTAAAAGAAAATGCCAAACGCCACAAGCGGGCGACGACGCAAATTATACGTTGCTAAACTTAATAATAAGAGGTGTCCTATCAATGCCCATATTGCTTGACTGTCTAAGAGTTTGGCGATGAAATGATAATTTTTAGTTGAAAAAAATCCCTCTACAATAAGACGAGTATTATCATAATCAATGTGTGAACTGGCAGACCAAAAAAATAAACTAATGTAAGTCCATAAAATACCCATTTGGGTGGCAAAATATGAGGTACGAGATATCGTTGTCGTTTCCCGTGTCAAGGCTTGCATCGCTTCCAAAGAAAATGGATTGTGTTTTAACACCAATGCCAAGATCAGCCAGACTATTGCTAAACCGAAAACAGCCCCCCCTCCTGCTAAGATTAAGCGTCGTTTATTCCCCGGAAAAAATAGGAATTCTAACAATAAAAAAGCAACTGGCAAAGTCGCAGTGTTTTGTTTGGTAAAAAAGCTGAGTAGTACCAATAAGAGACAAGCTAATATCCATAAAATTCGACTGGTCAATTTTTCCGTTAGATGCGCCTGTATAAAACAAGCCATTGCCGCGATATAAAATAAGGCTGCCAATGAAGCTAGCCTTTGCACAATATAAGTGACTCCCTGAATTTGCAGGGGATGGAGTACAAATATAAGTGCCGCAATAAGTGGCAACCAGCGTTTACTTTCTTCTGATAGTACAGTATTGAGGGCAGGGGTACGAACTAATCCACGCAATAAACCCAATATCGCGCATCCTGTCAAAAAGTGAATCAGAATATTAACAATATGATAGCCAGCAACTTGGAACTGGTGAACTTGGTAGTTCAAAACAAAGCTAAAATAACCGACTATTCGTAAGGGAGCAAATTGCCATACTTCTGTCCATGTCCCTTGCCAATTGAATATGATAGGATTTTCCTGAATAGATGAAAAATCATCTAAGTAGAAAGGGGCATCCAGAGTATGAACATAAGTCAGTACAACACAAATAGCCAGCAATAAGATTTGCACATACCATGTGCCCAGTCGTATAAAAAAATTTTTTTGTATTAAATTCATTTTTTTTCAATTCCTAATTCCCAATTTCCAATTTATAGCATTTCACGTACATGTGGTTCTGAACGTCGAAATAATACCCACGCTGGGCCTAATAATAATAACCATAATCCGACAGGTCGCCATAAATTGCCATAAGTCCAAGATAAATCTTGAATTCCGGCATGAATAAGTGCCATTAAATCTGCAATAGGGTTGATAATTAATATCCATTGCATCTGTTCTGGCATTTGAGTTGGCATATATAAGATGGGGGTTAAATATAACGTCATGCTAATTACAAAGGGGAAAAATTGCCCGATGTCTTTGAGAAATAAGCCAAGAATGGATAATAGATAACAAAAAGGGAGTAACCAGATTGCTAATGATATTATTGAAATAATGGCAATAGGGATTGTGTGGATTCCTTCTAATAGAGCAGATGTTATTGCCATAACAACTATATATAAAGTAGCCGATAAGCATAAGGGCAATAAAGGCAAAATAATAATAGGAAATACAGTGCGCTGATACAAGCCACCAAATTCGGATAATACAGTTAGACTACGTGTTAGCACGTCTGCTATAAAGAACCAAGATAACATGCCGATTAAAAAATAATCGACAAAAGCTACTCTACCCGGAAATTTTATTTTAAGCACGACATCTAATAAAAACCAAAAACCTAAAATTTGTAGCGCAGGTTGGAACAATAACCAGACATTTCCCAATAAAGTACCAGAGGTACGTGTGGTAATGTCACGTTTAATCAATAAAAATAATAAATAACGATGTTCATAAGCGGCACGCAAGGGTGCTAGTAAGCCAGTATAGGTTGCAATAAAATAACGTTTTAAAAAATTGAATACAGTCATTAGTAAAAAAATAATAAATTGGGTATATAGGGTGGTGTGGTGAAAATTGTGAAACGAAGTAACGAAGTAATTGTGAATGAAAATCCAATTCATAATTGTAGGGTGGGTAGGAATGGAATGGAAACCCACCGCTACCTTATATATAGGCTTTCAGAAAAGTCAAAGCGATCATACCTGTCAGGTTTTAGCAACGAAGTAGCGGAACGCTAAACCTGACAGGTCTTTAGGCCAAAATATTTATCTGAACAGCTATATAATTAATATTAAAAAAATGAAAATCTATGCTTATTTTGTGCTTATTTTTTGTATCCTACCAACTTCCACGTATGCAGTGCGCGTTCTTATACACTTGACAGAACCAATTAGTGCGGTTGAGTTAGCAC
>Ga0233403_10001183_pt1 | contig 12288 bp, 4 predicted proteins | sample Na_oxic_1_MG_FD_179866 | JGI IMG/M metagenome (GOLD analysis project Ga0233403, IMG submission 179866) | Seawater microbial communities from Saanich Inlet, British Columbia, Canada - Na_oxic_1_MG | ecosystem: Environmental > Aquatic > Marine > Inlet | place: Canada: British Columbia | collected...
AAGGTTCAAACAACTTTTTCTGTTGTTCGAGAGTCATACCAATGCCATTGTCAATGACACAAAAAGTCACCCATTCGCCATCACGTTTGGCTTCCAAACGAATCTGGCCATTTTCGGTAAATTTAGTGGCATTGCTCATTAAATTTAATAGCATTTGGCGTAATTTGGTGAAATCAGTCTGCAAGTGGCCTAACTGATCATCAAATACGACACTTAAAGTATTACCCCTTTTTTCAGCTAAGGTTTGAACCGTCGCAACGATGTCATTTAACAGACTATTCACGTCAACGGTTTCTAAAAATAACGCCATTTTGCCAGCTTCGATTTTGGATAAATCCAGTACATCATTGATCAGTCCCAATAAATGCCTGCCGGCACTTTGAATTTGTTGTAAATCATGTGTCAAGTCTTCTGGTTCTAATTCTTCTGCCTCTTCCTGTAATATTTCGCTATAACCAATAATGGCATTTAAGGGGGTACGCAATTCATGGCTCATATTCGCCAAAAACTGACTTTTTGCTTGATTCGCGACTTCCGCTTTTTGACGTGCTTCTTCAGCCTCTTGACGCGCTTCTTCAGCTTCCTCTAACATTTCTAATGTTTTTTGGTTAGCTTCTTTCAAATCAAGGTAAAGCTGTAAATTTTCCAATGCGCTGGTACATTGCTGGGCCATAATATGAATGAGATCTAAATCGGCCTGACTCAGGTGTCGCGCATTTTCTAAGTAAACAAAGCCTATCAACTTTTGATTGATTTCAAGTGGAATCAAAAGCGCATCCGGTGGTAATATCTGATCTGCTGTTTCGCCCAATATCTTTCTTAAACAAATTTGACGAATGCTTTCAATTTCATCAGACTCCTCTGTTGGTGCAAAGCGGCCGGTACCCGATTGAACCGTGACTTGATGTTGCTGATCTGCTGTGATGACGAGGCCATTATTGACAGTAGAAATGAGACTATTTTCCCCCAAATTGCATAAACCAATGAGTTGGCTCAGCACACCATTGAAAAATTGGTTTAGAGATTGGGCATGTTGAAATTCTGGTACAGCTTCCAGAATTTTTCTTAATGATTTGCGGTTAGAATCAAGTGTAGTGAGATCGCGGTAAGATTTTAATGCCACGCGCATGGTGGTATAGAGTTTATCGGCCCTCAACTCCGTTTTGCTTTTGTAATCGTCAATATCATAGCGTTCAATCACTTCTCTTTCGGGGGCCATGCCGGGCTGACCAGTACGGATAATGAGCCTGATCAGAGAGTCTTTCAGTTGATTGCGAATGAAATCGACTAACTGCAAACCGGCATCATCTGTTTCCATGACAACATCAATCAGGGCGACTGCAATATTAGGTTCTGCCCGCAGAATTTCTTGCGCTTCAGTGGCAGACAGGGCTTGGAAGACTTGCAAGGTACGATCTGCAAATTGAAATTCTTTCAAAGCTAACTGAGTCATTTCGTGAATATCCATATCATCGTCAACAATTAGCACTTTCCAAGGTGGCAATTGGAGTTGATATTTTTTATCTCTTGTTTTGATTTTAGCAGTGCTACCGTCTGTTTTTTTTCGGACAAATTTCATCTGTTATTTTTCCTTAATAGAACGACAAGGATTGTATATAAGAAAGGATTAGAGCGTAGTCATCTTTGAGTTTAAATCTCATGTTATTTTGCGGTTTTTTTACGTTCCAAATTTATTTTGCCTTGGAGTGCATGTTATTTTGCCGTTGGAGTGCAAAATTTATTTTGCCTTGGAGTGCAAAATTTATTTTGCCTTGGAGTGCATGTTATTTTGCCGTTGGAGGGGCGCATTCCCAAAAAAAGGGTCATTATCAATTTTGGCCGAAAGCAAAATAACATTCACTAAAAGCGGGCCGCAAAATAAATTTTGCACTCCAAGCAGGCCGCAAAATAAATTTTGCACTCCAAGTAGGCCGCAAAATGAATTTTGCACTCCAAGTAGCCGCAAAATAAATTTTGCACTCCAAGTAGGCCGCAAAATAAATTTTTCACTAAAAGCGGGCCGCAAAATAACATGCACTCCGAAAAGGCCGCAAAAAACGCTATATTTAAACAAGCAGGATTGCTCTTTGTGCTAAAATACCTGTTTATTTGTGCTTCAGTACTGAGTCATCTTTGGGTTTAAATCCCTTATTATATACAATCCTTGTCGTTATTCTTGAGTTATATTGGATAATCAATATGAAAAACAACGCCTTTACCAAGGGTACTTTCACAACTGATTGTACCTTGCAATTGGGTGGTAATGAAATTATAGCAAATATACATGCCTAAGCCACTGCCGCCATGAGCGCGATAGGTGCTAAAAAAGGGCTCAAAGATTTTTTCCAAGTTTTCTTGGGCAATACCGTTGCCGTTGTCAGAATATTCTAGGTGTAAGTGGTTTTCATTCACTTGCACGTTTATTTTAATAACACCCGCATTTTGCCCCTGATTAAAACCATGTATGAGGCTATTCATCAGTAAGTTAGTCAGGATTTGTTCCAATGCGCCTGGCAGACTGACTATTTTTAAGGCCTTTGGGCAATCCAACGCAATTTCAATCTCTGTCTTTTTGAAATGGCTATGTAAGGTATTAATGATGTCATTTATCACCTCATGGAGATGAAATGCTCGCTCTTCATCAGACGTTTGATCCACAGCGGTGCGTTTGAAACTGTTAACTAAGTTGGCAGCCCGTTTTAAGTTGGATAAAGTCAAATTGAAGCCCTTATCAATACTGTCCAAGGCAGACAGTAATTCATCCTCTTCGACTTCTTCTTGTTCCATCAATTGATTGATTTTTTTGGCTTCGTCTTGTAAGGTAGTCGCACTGCCTACGGCAATGCCTATTGGGGTGTTCAGTTCATGGGCAAAACCGGCGACTAATCGCCCAAGTGAAGCCATTTTTTCACTATGTACCAACTCTTGACGGGTTTGGTTTAATTCCTCTATTTTTAAAACCAATTTATCTTGGGTTTGATTCAATTCTTCTATTTTGGCATTCAAATTTAAAGTTAAATCTCGAATACGAAGATGGGTGACAATACGTGCTAAGGTTTCTTGTTGCTCGATGGGCTTGGTGACATAATCTATCCCACCGGCATTAAAACCGCTAACTTTGTCTTCAGGCGTATCTAAAGCCGTCATAAAAATCACGGGGATATTCTTGGTTTTGTCATCGGCTTTCAAACGGCGACAGGTTTCAAAACCATCTATGCCAGGCATCATGACATCTAATAAGATCAAATCGGGTTGAATTATATGGGCCCTTTTCAATCCCGTTTCACCATCCCGTGCAATCAAAATATCAAAGCCAGATTCTTCCAAATAATCAACGATAACCCCGAAATTAGTCGGATTATCATCAATGATCAATATGATATAACCTTTAAATTCAAGCAGTTGATTAGAACGGTTGGTTACAATATTCATTTTAAATTCGGAGGATTTAATGAAGGGTTATCAGTTTTGGTGTTTTTAGAGGTTTCCAAAAATACCAAATAGGGATGATCGATCCTTTTGGCGTTGTTGCATAAATATGATTTTGCCACGGAAAAACACGGAAAAACACGGAAAAATTCATTCCGTGCTGTGTTTTTCCGTGGCATTATAAATTAACTATTAATAATTATTATCCGATAAATTAACGACGTGTGGTACTAGGGCAATCCCTTGTGGTTGCCCCATCTCGCTATTTTTTCTCTTCTAAATAGTGTTGAACCAAATCCACAATTTGGTGATCTTCAAACGCCCTAGCCAATTCAAGCAGTTTGCGAGCAAAAGGCATATATTTCTGATCTTGATAGAACGCTGATATGTCACGCAAAAGTTTTTGCGCGCAAAAACTTTTGCGTGACATACTGATTGTCATGATTTACGCTGATTAATAATAATTCAATGATGACTTGTTCAATTTAATTTACAGTTATTATTCTAAATTCATCATTATCCTTTTTTATATCAAATCCTTGTAGTTATTGTTATTTCTGTTTCAACACCAACAAAGTCATATCATCATAGATTGGTTGAGTTCCAATGTATTTTCGCATATCGGCAATAACGGCTCTTTGGATTTCTTTAGCCGTTCGATGCCACAGATGACTGACCACTTCGCACAAGCGTTCTACCCCATAAGGTTCCTCATCGGAATTGAGTGCTTCTGTCACCCCATCCGTGTAGAGGACAATACCATCACCGACTTGTAATTGGATATCGAAGTGGGAGACAAAAGCTTTGGTATCAGGCAGTATTCCAACCATAAAGCCTAAATCGGTGGTGTCCATTCGTTCTATTTTGCCGCCTTGACGTACCACTAAGACTTCTTCGTGTTGTCCAGTCACTCGTAGTTTGCCGTCTTTATAATCCAATAAAGACAGGGTTAAATTTTTATCCGTTTTCATTCGCCGCACACTATTATAAATGATGCGATTGATAATGTTTAAGAATTGCTCAGAATCGGCAATGCCACTTTCCAATAAACTTTGCACCGCCGTTTGCACAACGAGCATTAAAACGCCACTTTCTAAACCATGTCCAGTGACATCACCGATGCCAATTTTGAACTGCCCCTCACCATCATATCGTAGAACATCGTAATAATCACCACCGACATCTTCGGCTGGCTCCATAAAACCAACAATGTCTAATTCCTTAATTTGCGTCAATTCGGACTCAAGGGGTAAAGCCATTTGTTGCAATCTATGTGCGACTTCTAGCTCCGATTTCATCAGCAGATTTTCATCTGTGAGTTGCTCATTGAGGGCCGTAATCGTCTGATTGGCTTTGGAAAGCTCGTCGTTGCTTTGTTTGAGTTCTTGGTTGGCTTGTTGTAATTGATGGGTTAAATCAATGATGCGTAAATGAGTATTGATACGCGCCAAAACTTCCTCTTGTTGTACTGGCTTGGTGATGTAATCCACACCGCCTACTTTAAACCCATTAACTTTATCTTTGGTGCTTTCCAGGGCCGTCATAAAAATCACGGGGATCTGGCAAGTTTTTTCATCGGCTTTCAAACGATGGCAGGTTTCAAAACCATCTATCCCTGGCATCATCACATCCAACAAGATCATATTAGGCTTAGCAAATTGTGCGATTTTAAGTCCCATATAACCATCCTCAGCTGACAGAATGTCAAAGCCCTGTTCCTCCAAATAATCTGTCAAAACCCCTAAGTTAGTTGGGTTATCATCCACAATCAAGAGCGTGTATCCTTGAAAGTTGGATTGAGTCGAGATTTCAGTGTTCATTTTTATGACTATCTGTCTGACGTTAAGGGCAATCACAAAGGAATTGCCCCTACAAACAACAATTCATCCCTTGTGGTTGCCGCATCAAAATGCGTTTTCCAGCGAAGCTGAAGCCTTACAATATTTAATCCGTTTAATCCCCTAATCCGTTGTACTGGCTGATTTTTTGAAATCCTCAATGAAAGCCAAAATTTGTTTTCCCTTGAAACCTTTGGCGAGTTCTTGTAGTTTGCTGGCAAACGGCCGATATTTCGGATCGATGGCCTCAAGCTGTAAAGCTTGTTCCTTAATTCGTCGCATGTTGCCCATTCTCGCCAACTTGTACAAGGCTTCTAATTCGGCGGCAGGTGGCGATATCATTGGTGCAGACTGGGCAAGCTTGCTTTCTTCATCGGTTTCTAGCCCGATCTCTTTGTAAATCCATTGAAGTTTGAGATGTTCAACCAACATCTGAGAGAGTTTATCCTCTTCGATGGGTTTGGACAGAAAAGCATTGCAGCCGGCGATAAGGCTTTTTTCTTGATCCGCTTCAAAAACACTGGCGGAATTGGCAATGATTGGGGTGTTGTTGAACTCACTGAGTTGCCGTAAGCGTTGGGCTGCTTCAAAACCGGTCATCACTGGCATGACTAAATCCAGAAATATCATATCGGGATAAATTTTTTTCGCGAGCGAAACACCTTCTTGACCGTTACTGGCTTCAACCACATTAAAATCCAGTAATTTCAATAGATTGCGTAAAATTTCTCGGTTTTGCGGGTTGTCATCGACTATCAAAAGGGTTCGCCGTTTTCCCCGATAACCAATGACTTGCTGTGTCTTTTGCCTAGCCTCCGCTTTGACATCAATGATGGGTAACGCGATTTCAAACCAAAAGTTGCTCCCGAAGCCGAATTCGCTATTGACTTTGATTTCACCGCCCATCAATTCGACTAATTGACGGCTGATCGCTAAACCTAAGCCAGTACCTGCTGCCCGACGGCTGGTATCGCCTACCTGTTCAAAAGGCAGGAATATCTTTTCTAACTGTTCGGGAGTCATACCAACACCACTGTCTTCTACTTCAAAGCGGATAAGGGCTTGATTGTCAATCACTTCATTGACGGTTGACACGCGCAGCGTGACTTGGCCTTTATCTGTAAACTTAATGGCATTGCCCAGTAGATTAATTAAGACTTGCCGCAACCGTTTTTCATCTGCCTTGATGCCGGTCGGTAACTCACCCACCGCTTCATAAGAGAAGTAAACATCTTTCTCTTCGGCTCTCATGCGAATAATGCCTGAAAGGCTTTCTATAAAGCTTCCAAAATGGAGGGTGTCTGGATAAAGTTCTAATTTGCGGGCCTCAATTTTCGACAGATCGAGGATATCGTTGATCAGCGTCAACAAATGATTACCACTCTGATAAATGGTATTCAAACCACTGACTTGAGACTCATCAAGGCCCGAACCTCGCTTAAGAATTTGGGCATAACCCAAGATACCATTGAGCGGTGTCCGCAATTCATGGCTCATGTTGGAGAGAAAATCGCTCTTAGCTTGATTGGCTACTTTAGCGGCTTCTTCAGCGCGTTGGCGTTCCACGATTTCCTGTTGCAATTCATTGGTACGTTCAGCCACTTTTTGCTCTAAATTATTGTATAACAAAGAGTTTTCAATAGAAATAGCCATTTGCGAAGAGAGCAGATTCAACACCTGTAATCTTTGCGGGGTAAACGCGCCCTCAGTCAAGTTGTTCTCTAAATAGAGTATACCCGTGAGTTTGCCTTGATTGAGCAACGGCATAGCGAGTACAGACTTAGGCTGCTGTTTTACAATGTAGGCATCTTGGGTAAAATTGCCATCGATAGTTGCATCGGACAAAACCATGTTATCAAAGGTGCGGGCAACGTAGTGAATGAGATTGGTTGGAACCGCTTCACTATCTTCAATGGCAAGGGATTGCAAAACGGTTACCTCATCACTATCGACATGCCCTTGGGCTTCGATAAACCAATTGTTTTGTTGGGGCAGTAACAATAAGCCTCTCTCCGCTCCCGCATTTTCAATGACAATGTGCATCATTTTTTCTAGCAACTTGCTTAGAACCATTTCCCCAACTAGAGTTTGGGAAGCTTTCATGATACTGTTCAAATCTAGCCATTGGGAAGTATTTGAAGTTGAAAACATTCGTGTTTCTAAAATGGTGCCACCTGTTGGGATTGCATTGGCAGTTTTGGGGGCCAGAAATTGCGGATATTTTGCTTCTAAATCCAAGACTTTAGCGGTTGCACCCCATTGTTGATAGGCTATATAAGCTTCGTTTATGTAAAGTTGTGCAAAGGTGAGTTTGTCTTTTTTCAGCCAAAACCGAGCCGCAATTTCATTTGCTAACGCGACTAATTGGATTAATCCATATTTTTTAGCCGAAATGATGGCTTGATCATAACCTTCCATTGCCGCTAATTCCTCACCAACAATCCGCTGGCGTTCAGCATTTACTAACAAATATTGTGCTTGAAAATTATCGGGACAGTTTTCGGCCCAAAGCTTAAGTTTTTGAGTATTATCAATGATTTCTTGAATAAAACGGGCTTGTGCTGAAGAATCTGCTATTTCATAGCAAGCTGCGATGTTGAGCGAATAATAAAAATAGTATTGAGTAAAGGGAAACATGATGATGCCAGGTGTCAAAATTTTGGCATGACGTTTCATGATAGCGACGGCTTGTACATAATCGCCATGAATATACAAAACTTGCCCCATCAATACCGCATACCAAGTGCTACCTGGCAAAAAGTCATTTTGTTGCCAATAAGCTAAACAGTCTTTAATCTCAAACTCAGCATTTTTTAATTGGCATTTATCAAGCGTTTGTCCTTGTAAATTGAGAATGATCATTCGCAAAGTCTGAAAAACTTTGAGCATTTTGTTGTCATTCGTGTTTTCGACAAAACGCAAATATTTTTCAGAAAGTTGGTAAACTTCATCTAAAGGGGTAGCCTTTAAAAAGTGGCTCCATATTAAAAATATGGCTGCCCATACGCCAAACACAATTTCACCAGTTTCACGACATTTTTGAATATTTTGTTCGTAAAACTGGGCATTTGAACTGAAGGGCATACGATGGTAATTAATATAATTACAAAACAGGTTGCGTACTTTTGGCAACATTGCAATATCATTGAATTTCTCTATGATTTGCAAGGCTAATTGCCCAAAATCGTAACCAGATTGATAATTTTCATTTTCAGTTAAAAATACGCCATACAATAAATAACCGAAACTAGATTCATTGGTATTGCCATGTTGCCAAGATAAATCGACTAAATTTAGGCCGCACAATAACATTAAATTAGGACAACCATTGTAAAAAGCGGTTTCCCAAAATTCCATACACAATTTCATTTTGATTTTGGCAATTTCATCGTGCATGGTAGCTAAATTAACGACTTCTATCAACTTGCCATGATAGGGGTTAGATTGGATATTGAATAATTTGTGGGTAATCGCTTGTTGTTGCTCTGCTTCATCTTTCGGAAAATTTAAACCGGCTGTTTGCAAAATTGGCAAGCCTTTGGTTAAACCTTTTGCATAATTTTTACCTTGCGTGGCTTGCAGGTTTTTGAGCAAGGTAAAAGCGTCAACTTGATCGGCTAAAGACTGAGCATGTTTATTGAGTTGTTCAACTAACTCTTCAGCGAGTTGATGATGTCCAGTTAAGTATTCAGCTTCTGCTTGCTCTTTGAACAATTCAAAAGCGAGGGCATAGTCTGATTGCCAAACGTCTTGGTTGAGTAGCGAAGTTGCAATTCGAGCATATTTTAAAGCGGCTTGAAAAGCGGTGAATAATTTGGCTTTTTTGACGGCTAACAGATTGAGTTGGACTATTTGCCGTGTCTCATTTTGAACGACAGCCATTCCTAAATTCAAATGATTGACGATATCAAAAATGTGAGTATCCAATGCTTCATCTGGCGTATTTTTTAATAATAAATGCCCAATCTGCCAATGAATGAGATGTCTATCTTTTTCATCAATCAGTGCATAAGCGGCTTGTTGTACCCGATCATGTAAAAACTTGAAAGTGGCCTTTTCATCAACTTCAAGACGTTTGTAGTTTTCATCATTGGGTTGAATTAAGCCTTCTTTAATAGCATCCCACAAGACAGATAACGTCTCATTTTGGTTTTGCTCATAAATAATCGCCAATATGGGCAGGTCAAATTGATTACCAATGCAGGCGGCCAGTTTCAAAACCGCTGAGGTTTTCTCTGGCAATTTTTCAATCTTGTTGGCCATCAATTCAACAACGTTATCGGTGATATTTTGGGCGGCTATTCTCTTAACATCCCACTGCCATTGATGTTGTTCAAAATCAAAACGCAATAGTGCCTCAAAATACAAGGTTTGTAAAAATTGATGGGTGAAAAAAGCATTGCCTTGGGTTTTCTGGTAAATCAAGTAGCTGAGTGATTGAGTCAATGCGCTTTCACACGAAAGGCTGTCTTGCAATAAATAGTTGACATCCTCTTGCTGCAAGTTTGCCAAGAAAATGGTATTGATACTGACATTGGCTTTTTGAAGTTTATCTATTGCCATAATCAATGGGTGAGTGCTATCAACTTCATTATCACGATAGGCCCCTATAATTAATAGGTGTTGAATTTCATTATCAAGCATAATGCTTTTCAATAAATCCAATGAGGCTAAATCCACCCATTGCAAATCGTCAATAAACAAAATAAAGGGATGCTTCTTATCGCATAACACATTGACAAAGTTCATAAAAAACAAGTTAAAACGATTTTGGGCCTCGGTTGGGCCAACTTTTGCTATCTCAGGTTGGGTACCAATGACTAATTCCAAATCGGGGATAACGTCAATAATAATTTGGCCGTTATTGCCCACTGCGTCCAATATTTTAGTTTGCCAGTTTGCCAAATTTTCCGCGCTTTCCATCAGCAAGTAACGACAAAATTCGTTAAATGCTTGTGTTATAGCGGAATAAGGGATATTTTTCTGAAATTGGTCAAATTTGCCACTGGCAAAATAACCGTTCCTTGAAGTCATCGGTTTATGGACTTCATGCACTAAAGCGGTTTTGCCCACGCCGGAATAACCCGCGACAAGCATCATTTCGGCGGCACCCTGACTGACTCGTTCAAAGGCTTGTAATAAAGTCTTGACTTCGTTTTCACGGCCATAAAGTTTTTGTGGGATTTGCAGTTTGCCAGAAAAATCGTTTTGCGCTAATTGAAAAGAGTCAATGTGAGCGGTTTTAGCAAACTGAAGTTGCAACTTCTGTAAATCAGCTTTAACACCAAAAGCGGATTGATAACGATCTTCAGCATTTTTGGCCATCAATTTTTTCACAATGTCGGAAACAATCAAAGGCACGTCAGGATTGACATCAGCAACCTGGGCAGGTGTTTTGGCCAGATGACAATGCACTAATTCCATTGCGTCGGTAGCATCAAAAGGCACAAATCCGGTTAGCAATTCGTAAAAAGTGACTCCCAACGAATACAAATCGGTGCGATAATCCAGACTGCGATTGATGCGCCCGGTTTGTTCAGGTGAAAGATAGGCGAGTGTGCCTTCTAATTGCTCTGGATTTTTGAGCGTGGTATTTTCACGCGGCAAGCGGCTGGCTATCCCAAAATCAATGATTTTCAATTGGTTAGTGTCAACATTCACAACAATATTGCTAGGGTTAATATCTTTGTGAATGATATCGGCCGCATGAATATTGCCCAAATTGTCAGAAAGAAGGATGGCAATAGGCAAAAACGCCTTTAGACTCAGTGTTTGATTTGCCATCACTTGTTTTAGGGAGGTGCCCCCAAAATCTTCCAAAATGATGATCAGCGTATTTTGGTATTTTTCAATCTCATACGCTTTGATAACCCCGGCTAAATCTAAATCATGGGTGATTTCATACTCTTGCCGATAGCGGGTAAGCTCTGCCGAGGTGGGGTAGTCTTGTTTGAGCATTTTGAGGATAACCGGTTGGTTATCCTTTTTTCGTACTCCCCGATAAACGAGTGAATTAGCACTCTCGTAAATCTGACTACCTATTTTATAGTTAGGTAGAGTTAACATGGTTATTTATAGTTTCTCCTAAAGTGAAGTACAGAGGTTGTATTTTAAGTACTGAACCATAAATTTTCAGGTATTACAAAATACCTGAAAACTTCTTGTGCTTCGGTACTTATCTGGTTCTCAACGAAGACATTGGGAAAAAAAAGTTTCGGTGTCATTTATACTTTAACGTCTGAGGTTACAGTTTTGAGTGTTATGGGTATTGAGAGTACAAAAGTACTACCCTGTCCAAATTCACTTTCAACCCGGAGTGTACCGCCGAGCATTTGTGCGAATTTTTTAGTAATCGCTAAACCTAAACCGGTTCCTCCGTAACGACGTGTCCTCGAAGAATCTCCTTGCGTAAAGTATTCAAACAAATTTTGTTGTTCAACTGTCATGCCAATGCCATTATCAATGACACGAAAAATTACCAATTCGTCGTCACATTTTACTTCCAAACGAATCTGACCATTAGTGGTAAATTTAACGGCATTGCTCATTAAGTTTAATAGCATCTGGCGTAATTTGGCAATATCAGTATGTAGATTACCTAATTGGTCATCGAATGCGATAGTTAAAGTATTAGCCCCGTTTTCGGCTAAAGGTTTAATCGTCGCAACTACTTCATTTAGAACCGTTTTCAGTTCAAAGGTTTCTAAACATAATTCCATTTTACCGGCTTCAATTTTAGAAAAATCAAGTACATCGTTAATGAGTCCCAATAAATGTTTGCCAGCACTCTGAATTTTTTGCAAATCGGGGATAAAATCATCTTGCTCGAAATCTTCGGCGGTTTCCTGTAATATTTCGGTATAACCAATGATGGCATTTAACGGAGTACGCAGTTCATGGCTCATATTCGCTAAAAACTGGCTTTTGGCTTGATTCGCTACTTCAGCTTCTTTACGCGCCTGTTCAGCAACATCCAACATTTGTAAAGTTTCCAACGCACTGGTGCATTGATGGGCCATAA
>Ga0233403_10001184_pt1 | contig 12280 bp, 7 predicted proteins | sample Na_oxic_1_MG_FD_179866 | JGI IMG/M metagenome (GOLD analysis project Ga0233403, IMG submission 179866) | Seawater microbial communities from Saanich Inlet, British Columbia, Canada - Na_oxic_1_MG | ecosystem: Environmental > Aquatic > Marine > Inlet | place: Canada: British Columbia | collected...
TGCTCGAATTCAATATCTATGACTCGGCAACTGGGGGGACTATAATTTGGGGACCGCAGATTTTTAATACTGTCCCACTGATCAACGGGAAGTTTAATGTGATCCTGGGAACCACAGACAATCCTGGCCGTTCCATTGTTGAAGCATTCGGAGCAAAAGACCGCTATCTGGGCATTAAGGTGGACATCGGTTCGGAACTTGTACCACGGCAACAGATTTTGAGTGCGCCGTATTCGGTGAAGGCTGAACATGCCGCCAAAGCAGATCATGCTGTTGAAGCCGATCATTCGCTCAAAGCTGATCATGCCACAGAAGCAGACCATGCTGCTGAAGCAGATATGGCAACTGCTGTCAGAGGATTACCGCCAGCCGATTATGACAGCGAGTGGTTTCATGTCAATGCTAATCAAAACTACGACAAAACGCATGATTTAGGTACATTGCCCAGATTGGCGATAATCTGGGGAGCAAGTGATGCAGAGGGGAGCGATATGCTTATGATGGATCGCGTTATTCATAAATATAGTGACAACGAATATGGATGCTTGCTTAAGGGAATTACAGAAACGGATTATAGTATCCGAACTGGCACTCGTTCTTCTATGGCGAAGAACAACACATGGGGCGGCACCAACGGATTTATCCGTGTGTTTATGTGGAAATAACAATCAAAAGGGAAATACAACATCATAATGATACTGACCCGGAAAGTGAATATCTGAAAGGACTGCTCCGGCTTCCTGTACGCAAAGCCGGAGCTTTGCCTGCTTTTGTTCCTGTATATATTTCACATTGAAGGGAACACAGTCAGAGTGAGTGAAAAACCTGGATATCAGACCCGACGGCAGTCTGGATGAGGGGCTGCCCATGCGTTTTTTCGGTGCGGATGTGCTGGAGCATTGTCAGTAGCAAGATTGGGGACCAATATAATGAACAACTTTCTTAGTCAATTAACAATAAGAGGCTTCAAGTCTGTTCGCGATCTGAAGGACTTTGAGTTGAAAAGACTGAACATCTTTATTGGCGGCAACGGAGCCGGCAAAAGCAACCTGATTGAATTCTTTCGCATGCTGCGGAAGATCATTGGAGGCAGTCTCAGTGAGTATATCCACTCCAGAGGCGGTATCAGCGATTTTCTTTTCAACGGCCGCAAAGTGACTTCGCTACAGGAATTTGAAATACGCCTGGGGGGCCGCGGCTACCGTTTCTGTCTCAGACCGGGCCCCTTGGAAAACTGTCTGCTCACAGATGAGGCCCTTTATCACGAGCATGTCTGGCGGGAACTGGGCACCAGTCCTGACAACAAACCACTGCTGATAAAAGAGACAAAAAGCAATTCAGCGGACAGCGAATATGGCAGATGGGTTTATGAGGCGATCTCATCATGGCAGACATATCATTTTCATGATACCGGCCCCGCATCGGGCATGCGTCACTATGAGATCGTTCAGGACAGCAGATTTCTCCGCTCCGACGCATCCAACATCGCACCTTATCTGCTGCGGTTGAAAAAAAATGATGCGGATGCCTATCATGAAATCCTTTGCCCGGTGCGTCTGGTGATCCCTTTTTTTGATGACTTCATCCTGGATGTGACCGAATTCGGAGAGAAACGGAAAGTCTGTCTCGCCTGGCGTCAGAACGGCTCGGATTATCCCATGCAGCCCTATCATTTCTCTGACGGGTCCATCCGGTTTGTCTGCCTAGCGACAGCGCTGCTTCAGCCAAGCCCGCCGTCAGCGATCATCATTGACGAGCCTGAGCTGGGCCTGCATCCTTCGGCAATCTCCATCCTTGCGGAACTGATTCGGAACGCGTCCCGGCGGACGCAGGTGATCGTCGCGACCCAGTCTCCCGCCCTGATTGATCATTTCAGTCTGGAGGATGTGATTGTTGTCAGCCGGAAAAACGGTGCCTCAACCTTTGAGAGACTTGAGGAGAAAGACTTTGACGTCTGGCTTGAGTCTTATTCTGTGGGTGAGCTCTGGACCAAGAATGTGATCTCCGGAGGGCCGGTCTATGAATGATTACGCTGAGATTGTCGTCCTTGCTGAGGGGCTGACCGAGAAAATTTTCATACAGGACATCATCAGTCCGTATCTGGCCGGAAAAGGAATTTATATCACGCCGATCATCATTTCCAAACCGGGACAGAAAGGCGGTGATGTCAGATTCGCCCGTGTTAAAAACGATATCGGACTGCATCTGAAACAGCGGCATGACACTTATCTGACGCTTTTTGTGGACTACTACGGGACCAGGAAAGACTGGCCCGGTCTGGCAGAGGCTGAGAAGCAGGCCACATCAGACGGAAAAGCGGAAAGGGTGAACAGCGCCACAAAAGAGGAAGTGAGCAGGTTATTCGGGGATCACGGTTCCGACAGGCGTTTTATCCCTTATATTGCCATGCATGAATTTGAAGCCATGCTCTTCAGTGATCCGCAGATACTCTCGGCTCATCTCGGGGTGAGTCCGTCGGAAATTGACAGAATCCTCTCTGTTTGCGGCAGTCCCGAAGATATTGACGACTCACCGCAGACAGCACCATCCAAAAGGCTGGAACGCCTTTCAAAACGATTCAAAAAAACGTCCACCGGAATTTCCGTGGCCAAAGAAATTGGCTTGCCGAGAATAAGGAAGCATTGTCCGGTTTTCAATAAATGGCTGACAGAAATTGAGTGTGTGAAAAGAGGAGAAGGGTAACAAGCTTATGAAACGAAAATTCAATGACACGGGCCTGTGTGTGCCTCATCGCCATTATATGGCTGACACCTCAGCCAAAATTGAACAGATTACTGAGCTGGTTGAGGCGGGTGAGTATTTCACCATCAACCGCCCCCGGCAGTTTGGCAAGACCACGACCTTACAGTTGTTGAGCGATCAGCTCAATCTCCGGGAGGATTATCTGGCCCTGAACCTCAGTTTTGAGGATATGGACACCGAGACCTACCAGCATCAGGAAAGGTTTGTTCATACCTTTCTGGACATGCTGGCGATTGAATTTGAATCCCTGGATCTTCCGGAGCCTGCCAGGTTTGTCGAACAGCAGGCAGATCAGATCACCAATATGCCGACATTGTCACGTTTCATCACGAAGCTTGTCCGTGAGATGCCGGATCGGAAATCGGTGGTGTTATCCATTGACGAGGTGGATAAAAGCAGCAACAATCAGTTGTTTCTGGATTTTCTGGGCATGCTGCGTAAGAAATATTTACGCAGAGACGGGGGCAGGGAGGAAACCTTTCACTCGGTCATCCTGGCCGGGGTGCATGATATCAAAACCCTCAGGGCGAAAATCCGTCCGGATGACCGGAGACAATACAACAGCCCCTGGAATATTGCGGCTGATTTTGAGGTGGATCTGAGTTTTGCACCCCGGGAAATCGAAACCATGCTCCTGGATTACACCCGGGAGAAGGATATCCGACCGGACATCCCCGCCATCGCCGATCAGTTGTATTACTACACCTCCGGCTACCCTTATCTGGTCAGCAAGCTGTGCAAGTTCATTGACGAGGAGATTGTTCCCGGGCGGGAGGATAAGAACTGGTCGGCTGCCGATGTGGACGCGGTTTTCAGAATGATCACGGATGAGGCATACACCACCACGCTGTTTGACAGTCTGACCAAAAATCTTGAAAATAATCGGGAACTGTATGAGCTGGTTTCCCGGATTGTCATTGACGGAGTGAGCTTTCCGTTCACCATCACCAACCCGCTGGTCAGTCTGGGCTTTATGTACGGAATTGTCGTCCCCTCGGAACGGGGACGCTGCCGGATTCACAACCGCATCTTCGAGCAGCGGATATATGCCCACATTATGTGTGAGCTGCTTCAGACGAAGTACCTTGATCTGAACGGTTTCAGCGGTCCGGAGTTTTATACGCCTGAAGGTTTGGATGTCAGACTGATCCTGCAACGCTTCCAGACTTTTATGAAGGAGCATTACTCCGACCGGGATGCGAAGTTCCTGGAACGGGAGGGGCGCCTGCTTTTTCTCTCATACCTCCGGCCCATCATCAACGGGATCGGCTTTGATTTCAAGGAGCCGAATGTGTCCCTTGAACGGCGGATGGATATTGTCATCACCTGGCAGAAGCAACGGTATGTGCTTGAACTGAAAATCTGGCACGGCCCGAAATATCATCAGGAGGGGCTGAGACAACTGAGCGACTATCTTGATATTTATTCCCTAAAAGAGGGCTATTTGCTGATTTATGATTTCAACAAGAATAAAGAATACAAACAGGAGCAGATCACTTTTGAGGATAAACAGATATTTGCGGTCTGGGTGTAGCCAAACCATTTCGCTTCACCGGAGGAGAACAGACATGACAACCATTTTCAAAATCATTTTTATCGCTCTTTTCACGCTTATCCCCACTTTTTCATTGGCCGGCGTTGACAAATCCGGCATCAGACCCAATGTTGTTTCCCTGCCCTCCGGTCCCGGTTCTGTTGAGGGATTGGGCGAATCCTTTGAACCGCAGCTCAATTCCGGAACCACGTCCTACGCTGTTGCATTAAAGCTTCCGCCCGGTCGGGCCGGATTTCAGCCGGATTTCAGCCTGCGGTACAACGGCGGAAACGCCAACGGCGTGTTCGGCCCCGGATGGTCAATGTCTGTCCCCTTCATCCAGCGGCAGACAGACAAGGGACTGCCGCAATACGACGATACAGACACCTTTATCGAAAGCGGCGGAGAAGAGCTTGTGCCGGTGGGCGGCGGTCTTTTCCGGCATGAAAACGAAGGCGCTTTTGTGCGGTATGAAAAGAGCGGCGAGGGATGGATTGCGACAAATCCGTCAGGTGTCAAATATACCTATGGCCCGGACCAGGACAGCCAGATTAAAAACGGCACGAACATCTTTTGCTGGCTGATTCGGGAAATACGGGACACCAACGGCAATACGGTTTCCTTCCAATATCTTAAATTGGACAGCGGCCCCCGGCAATATCTCACCGAAATTGCCTATAACAACCATAAAATCCGCTTTGAATACGAATCCCGCCCGGATGCGCTGGCAGATTACCGCCCCACGTTTCGCCTGGAAACCGCTTTCCGGTGCAAGTCCGTATCCATGAAAACCAAAGACCGGCTTATCCGGCGGTATGATTTCGCATACTTTGATAACACATACCTGAGCCTGCTCAGAAGCGTGACACAGGTGGGGGATGACGGCGTTACATCGCTTCCGCCTGCGGAATTCACCTACACCCAGTTTGATCCGGCAGCAGCAACAGTCATCGCAATAGAAGGCCCGGACGCGGGGACATCTCCACCGGGTCTGCGAATGGCAAACGATGCAGACGCGGCCCTGAACGACATGAACGCGGACGGCCTGCCAGACCTTCTGATCGCAAAGCCAGGAAAACATGAAGTTTATCTGAATATGGGCATGGGATCGGACGGCACACATCGCTGGGGCCAGTGGGCAGAAATGTCCGACAGTCCCGGAGATGCGCTGGGCAATAAAGGTGCATCTTTAGCCGACATCACAGGGGACGGCAAAACCGATTTCATCTCGTGGCGGTCTTCTGACACCTATTTTCTGTGGCCGAATATGGGCAACGGGCAGTGGGGAAACGCGGAAACCTTTGCGGACAAAAGCAATTTCCCCTTTGATTTTGAAGACGAGGCCATACGCCTGATTGACATTGATAACGACAAGCATATTGACGTGATGTACTGCAACGGGCCGGATGATTATTCCTATTTCATCAATAACAAAGGAAGGGAATACACGCTTGTGCTGGAAAAACCCGGCCTGGGCATGACCTTTGACACCGAACCGGGCATGAAACTTGCGGATATGAACGGTGATCGGCTTCAGGACATTGTGCTTCTCAAAGACGGCGTATGCGACTACTGGCCGTCCATGGGCAGGGGAAACTGGGAGGATACGCCCCAACGCATGACCAATCCTCCGGATTCCGCTCAGATTCCATCGGTAGAAGCCAACTGGGAAAAGCTGATGCTCATGGATATCAACGGCGACGGGTTGAGCGACATCGTGTATGCACCGGACTATGCGGATAAAATCCATTACTGGCTCAACCGTGACAGCCGGGGATTTGACGGGCCATTTGAAAGCGGCGAGGTTCCGGTGCGGCTGGATAATACCAGTGTACAGCCTGCGGATATGAACGGAAACGGCACAACCGATTTTTTATGGAACTATCCTGAAGATGCGGACGGAAATCCTGATAAGATATGGCAATATCTTGAACTTTGCCCGGATGAGAAGCCCAATCTTCTCAAGACCGTGACCAACGGCATCGGCAAAACCATCTTCTTTCATTACAGCGACACCACGCGGGAAGCCATTCGGGACAGGGAAGCCGGAAACGACTGGAGCGCAGGCGTTCCCACTCCCGTTACCGTGCTGTCAGGCTTTGATGTGGCAGACGGCCGCGGCAATCTTTATCAAACCGCCATTGTCTATCACGACGGCTTCTACGATGGCGAGGAAAAGGAGTTCCGGGGCTTTGCACATGCGGAAAAGCAGGAGATCGGAGATAATACCATTCCGGATCTGCTGATGGTCTATCAATTCGATACGGGCGCTGAGAATGATGCACTCAAGGGCAAGCCGCTGAATCTGTCTGTGAAAAACACATCCGGGCAGGAATTTTACCAGGAAACCTACATCTGGCAAACCCGAAAACTGTCTGACGGCGCAAACGGCGATTTGCGGGATGTGACCTTTCCGTTTCAGGAGCAAAAAATCCAGACGGTGCTGGAAAAAGGAAACGGAACACCTGTCACCCTGAAATGGGAATTCGGGTATGATGATTTCGGCAACATGACCCGACAGTACGCATACGGCCGGACAGACACAGGCTGGGACGACGAAAGGATTACGGAGACGGTTTACACAGCAGCCCATACCTCAGGGCAGATCGCCTGGATTCTGAACAAAGCGGTGGAAACCTCTGTAACGGATGAGACCGGTGCAAGAGCCAGCCACCAGCGGAGTTATTTCGACAATCTTCCGCTTGGACAGGTGGGCAAAGGCAATCTGACAAAAGCAGAGAATTGGGTCGAGGAGAACCATTACGCAGTTACCGTGCGAAACGATTACGACATCTACGGAAATGTGGTCACTGTCTATGATGCGCTGTACGGACAAGAGCCGGGACACACACGGGAAATCATTTATGACAGCGAATATCACACCTTTCCGATTCAGGAGATCATCCATACCGGCGATACGACGCTTACGGTTTCCGCAGGCTATGATTTCGGCTTGGGCGTGATGACCGCTTCCACTGACTTTAACAGCCATACTACGAGCTATGGCTATGATAGCTTCGGACGGCTGATTCATGTCATCAAACCGCCGGATGCGGGACACACGGTGGAATATGAATATATTCTCGCTCATGAGATCGCCGAGGGCAGACGCATCAACTGGGTGGAAACCCGGCAGCGGGATAACAGTGCTGACGACGGATTTCTGCTTTCCCGTTCTTTTTATGACGGCATGGGACGCAAGATCATGACCCGTACCCAAGGCGAAGAGACCGGACAGATTGTGGTGACAGACACGCTTCAGTTCAACGCCAGAAAACAGCCCTGGAAAACCTATCTGCCATATTTTGAAACCAGTACGCTGGACTTTGCCGAACCGACCTTCAACACCGGATTCACCGAGCATTTTTATGATGCAATGGGCCGGGAAATCCAAGTGAACCAGCCTGCCGGGCCGGACGGCATCCTCTTCTCCACCACGGAATATCAGCCCCTTTCCCGCATTGTCCGGGATGAGGAACAGACGAACCCGGGATCCGTTCATTCTAACTGCGGCATGAAATATGTGGAAGACGGCCTCCAAGACAAAGACGGCAAGGGGCGGCTGCGAGAGGTGTATGAAATTGTCAGACTGAGCGATATGGGCGAATCCCTATCCGGCCCGGTTTCGTGGAAAACCGCTTATGAATATGATCTGCTGGACAAACTCGTAAAAATAACCGATTCCCAAAACAACCGGAAGTTCATGGAATATGACGGTCTGGGCAGAAAGACTTTTATGAACGACCCGGATCGGGGAACAATGGCTTATGAGTACGATGATGCCGGCAATCTGGTGAGAACGACAGATGCCAAGGGACAGGTCATCCGATACGAATACGACGGCGTGAACCGGCTGACAGCGGAATATTACGGCGAAAGTAAAACAACGTCGGATGTGGCCTATCATTATGATGAACCGTATGGGCCGGTGGAAAAGGGTGAATTCTGGAGCGCATGTTCGCCAAAGCGCATTGCGGATGCGATATTGCAGGAAGACGGCTCGCTCACGGACTGCGATCTGAACCAGGATGACAGGTTAGATGTGGCGGATGTGGTCAAAGCCGCAACAGGCGCAGGAGAATCCGTTACCGCACAGAATCTCAGGGGATTTTTATCCTGGGTGGAAGATGCATCGGGTGAGGAGCATAATTCCTATGATGTGCGGGGCCGCGTGGAATGGGTGGTCAAGCGGATTGCCGGAAACAGCGGACTGCTCAATTTTTATACGGCAATGGATTACGATTCGATGGATCGGGTGACAATCCTGACCTACCCGGATCAGAGCCATGTCACTTATTCATACAATTCACGGGGCCTGCTGGAATCCGTGCCGGGAATCATTGAGCAATACGATTTCAATCCGTCCGGGCAGAACGCATTGCTGACGCTGGCCTGCGGCACACGAACCGATTATGAATATGACCACCGGCTTCGGCTCACCAATTTGCAAACACAGCGGCAGAAAGACAGCCTTTATTTGCAGGATTTGTCATATACCTTTGACGGTGTTTCCAACATCACCGGCATCACCGACGGACGCACAAACACTCTGCTGACGACCATCGGGAGCGAACTGGGGCTGAATGCGACCGAGGCAGGAAAGTTTGATGCCACCCAATCCTTTGTTTATGATTCCCTGTACCGCCTGACTTATGCAGAAAATCCGGCAGTGTATGGAAGCATTTCCTATCACTATGACCGCATCGGCAACATGATTGCCAAAAACGCAACCCTGAACACGCCGGATTTGCTCATGGACTTGGGCGGCATGACCTGCGGCGGCACTGCGGGAACATCCGGGCGCACTGGCAGAGATGCTGAAGATCAGCCGGGGCCGCACGCCATAACCGGTACACAAAAAGGGCCGGACGGCGCAATGGCCTTTGCTTATGATGCCAACGGCAATATGACCTTGGATCGGGGCATGACGCTGGCATGGGATTTTAAGGATCGGCTGGAGGGAATTGCCAAAGGTGCGATGAATGCGGCCTATTCTTATGATTACACTGACACTCGAAAACGAAAATCCGTGATTGGCGGAGATACGGGGCAGCAGACTGAGGTGCTGTATGTGGATAAGTTTTCTGAAGTGCGGGACGGGAAGCTGGTGAAATATGTTTATGCCGGAAATTCACGGGTGGCACGGGGGGAAAGTTCCGGAGCGGAACCGGGGGCGTTGAATCCGGAAGCGTTTTATCTGCATGATCATTTGGGGAGTACCTCGCTTACTCTGTCCGAGAGTGGTGCGGTTCGGGAGCAGATGGTGAATTATCCGTTTGGGCGGGCGCGGGTGGAGAAACGAACCAGCGGGGTGCTGGCTGGTGCGGACTACAAGTTTACCGGTAAGGAGCGGGATTTGGAGAGTGGGTTGCAGTATTTTGAGGCGCGGTATTATTCGGGGGTTTTGGGACGGTTTAATCGGGTTGATACCTTGACTTTAGATATAAAGAACGAATGGCTGAAGGATCCGCAGCACTTGAATTTTTATTCGTATGTCAAAAATAATCCTATTATCGCCAATGATCCAGATGGCGAATTTCTAAACTTTGTTGTAGGTGCTGTTAGCAGTGTGGCACTTGGTTATGGTCTTAGCCTTTTAACTGGTGAAGAATATAGTTGGAAACAAGCAACCGTGGATGCCGCGATAGGTGCAGCAGGAGTGGGCCTTATATCCAAAGCACAAAAATTGTATAAACTTGGAAAAGGGTCAAATTATATTGGAAAAATGGGAGAGAAGGCTATGCACAAACTTACAAAGCTTACTAAAAATAAGGTTAGAATACCTTCTAAGTTTAAAAAATACAGAACTCCAGATGGTATGAGTGCAAATAAAATTCATGAAGTAAAAAATGTCACTAAGCTAAGTGGTAGCAAGAACGCAAACCAGTTAATTGACAATGTAATGCATGTTGGTGGTGAAAATGTAACACTTTGGACAAGAGGAGCAGCCACACATATTGAACCAATGGTTCAAAATGTTATAAATAAGTACGGTATATCTGTAAAATATTTGCCTGTAACAAAGGAAGGGGTATTTTTTTCAGCAGGCGAGAAAATAGTTCAAGGGATAGGCGGCGGTATATTAGGTCCGGGAAATGGCCAACTATTGAAAGAAACATTAACTCAAGAGTAAAAACCTTTTTGACTCGTTCATAGGCTTGCTTCTGTCAATGAGGCAGAAGCCCTCACGATATGCGTTACGAGGCGGAGCCTCGTAACGAGTGAAGGATAAGTATTTGATATAATATATGATAAGAAAGGATTGCACGGAAATCCGAAATGTCTGACTTTCAATACGGCACATCATCTGTCAGTGTCGAAGAGCGGCTATGGGATATACGATTCGGACTGACAATCCGAACCATTCATGTTCACGTTTACGAAAAAACAGAGAGGTGACCGGATATGGCAAACAAAAAAAGAGTCAATGTTCAGGGACATTCTCTGAAAAGGATGTCTTACAGAAAATTCACTTTGCAGAAGGTCGTGGAAGTGTTTGATTTGAAAACAGTCATTTCAGACACCTTCTTTGACGGAGTTGAACCGGTGAGACCGAGTTCTTTGCTTTCCGAAACCCTGGAGGAAACCATCCCTCTCGCCCTGGCCATCGGAACGGAAAAGGCAAGGTCCGAACTGGTTGTCATGCCGATTCTGGTGGAGATCAGGAAGGCAGCCGGGAGGAAAATCAGCATTTTCTCCGGCACTGAGTTCAATGTGGATGCGTCACTGGGTCTGAAAGGCTTTTGCGACTTCCTGATCAGCGGAAGCGAGGAACAGTATGTTTTACGAAGCCCCGTGATCTCGGTTGTCGAGGCAAAGAAAGGTGAAATTGATCTCGGAATGGGACAGTGTTCAGCGGAGATGATAGCCGCCCGGATATTTAACGAGAGAGGTCAGAAACCGGTTCCTCAGATTTACGGAGCGGTGACAACCGGCAGCGCATGGAAGTTTCTCAGGTTAAGAGAGAAAACCCTTTTTATCCAGGCCGATGAAACTCCGATTGAACATATTGACAGGATTTTAGGCATTTTCTTAAAAATGATTGACAGTGAAACAGGACACGGGGGAAGACAAACTGATTAGAAGAAAAGCGGAAATTTTGTTGCCGGCATTTTGGAAAAACTGGGTATCAGAGGTATCCTGATCGGCATCTTGCTGTATGGGCATGGCTGCCTGAAAATTCGGCGAGGTTCAGAAATTTAGGAGCCATCAAATCCTATTCAGCTTACCTCCTTCAGTGAGGCAGAAGCCCTCATAATATGCGTTACGAAGCAGAGCCTCGTAACGAGTAAAGAAACGAATTACCATCCTGGCATGACAGACAGCAATAACGCTCTTGGCGTTTTAAGACTCAGCAAACAAGCATGAAAAAACGGAATGTCCGTTTCAGAGAGACAAAGGAGATGATATGGAAAACACAGCCATTATGTTACCTGACAAATTGGAAGAAGAGGCGTTTGAAAAGGCTGTATCAATGGGAATGACTCTTGAACAATTTGTCCTTCATGCAGTCAGACAGATCTTGAACAGCCGGAATGATTCCATTACGGATGATGAAGACCCGTTTTGGACGGATGACGCAGTGTTTGAAGGAAGGGTTCCCGAAGATTACTCCGCGGAACATGACAAATATCTTTATTCGGAGCAAAAATGATTTTCATTGACACAGGAGCCTTGCTGGCAAAATATCTGGTTCGTGACCAGCACCATAAAAAAGCGATTGAACTTTGGAACCTTGTCAGAGTTCGGAAAATACCCTGTATCCGCAAAATCAACTTTTCCACGGAAAGGACTTTCTCCGCCGTCTATCTGTTTTTCCTGCCACATTTTCAGATTGCTGCCACGCAGTGCCTCCAGAAAAATGAGTTCCATGAACAGCCGCTGCTCCCATTCATTTGAGCCGATAATGACCTGCCGCGCTCCGCCTCCCTGAGGCCCACGGTCAGGAAATCACTCGGGGGAACAGCATTCAGGGGAATATCC
>Ga0233403_10001185_pt1 | contig 12276 bp, 5 predicted proteins | sample Na_oxic_1_MG_FD_179866 | JGI IMG/M metagenome (GOLD analysis project Ga0233403, IMG submission 179866) | Seawater microbial communities from Saanich Inlet, British Columbia, Canada - Na_oxic_1_MG | ecosystem: Environmental > Aquatic > Marine > Inlet | place: Canada: British Columbia | collected...
AATCGGGAAATGCTATAACGACAAGGACAAGACTAAAAGTACCACGGCTAACAGAAAATAAACGCCGGTTTTTGGGGCCATAACACCGGCCAACAAGCAACCCGTTTTCTTCACCGAAATCAGTTGATAAAAAGTGAGACTTACCATGAAAAAACGACCACGAACCAATCCCTTATTATATACAATCCGTGTAAAAATAAGACGTTAATAAGCCTTTAATTGTGGGCCTTCAACTAGAATAACTAAGTACAACTTATGAATTTTTCTTTTAACAGATTGATTTAAAACTCATTATAACTTCGTCGGTATTACCACAAGCAAATTCCTAAAATAACGACAAGGATTGTCTATATATAAAAAAGGATTAAATCTGAACACCAGCACGATCCAACAAGTATTCTTTAATTATCTCGCTTCGCTCGTTACTTCGTTTCATTAATCATTAACCATTAATCACTAATCATTAATCATTTTCACCACCCCTATATACAATTTTTGTAATTATGAACTACAACCAACCAACAAAAAGGTCAAAAAAATGAACAACTTAACCCAACCCCTAACCCTGCTAACCCTCCTCCTAATCTGGGGCCTACCCGCGCTCGCCCAAGAAACCGACACCACCACGGCCTCCGCCTTCAACTGGGTAGAAATGCCCGACCAAAACCCGTTACCCCCACCCACCATAACCGACGGTTTCGGGCAATACCCGCAACTCGTAGATATAGACGGTGATGGAGACCTAGATGCGTTTGATGGCCACTACTTCTTTGAAAACAGTGGCACCATCAATCAGCCCGTCTTTGAGAAACCGACTGAAATTACCCAAAAATTCTTTGGCGGTGAAGAATTTGGCATTTCTAGTTTCGCTGATATGGATAATGATAGCGATCTGGATGCTTTTGTTATTCAACAAAAGGCTGTCCGGTACTATGAAAACATCGGCAATTCCAACGTCCCAGTATTTGAAGAACGCACCGGCACCGCTAATCCATTGGTAGGGGCGGAAAGTAGTCGTATCTTTAACATTGTTGATTTTGACAATGATGGAGACTTGGATATTTTTTTAAAAGGGCTATCCCAAAGCGGCAATCCGATACAGTATTACGAAAATACCGGTAATAGCGGTTCTCCCGTGCTAGAAAAACGGACTAATCCATTGCTTGGGGTTGATATTTACAGCACTTCTTGGACAGGGCTCACTTTTGCGGATATTGATCAAGATAAAGATTTTGATGTCTTTGTTACTGTTTTTAGTCATGTAAATGGTCTCTATTACTATGAAAATATCGGCAGTGCCGATCAACCCCAGTTTGAAAACCGCACTGACACAGCAACTAATCCTTTGAATGAAATAACGCATCTCAGATCAGAAGTCGATCGTGGCGAAACCATTGACCTAGTTGATATCGACAATGATAATGATTTGGATGTTTTTAGGGGACAACAAAGCCTACCCATGATGTACTATGAAAATACCGGGAATATTCAGAGTCCCCGCTTTGTGGAACGCCATATATTTGAGGAGCCAAGAACAGTAGATGCGGGCGGGTTCAGCACACCCAGCTTTGTCGATATTGATAACGATGGTGATCAAGATGCCTTTATCGGCAACCTTCAAGGTAGCGTCTATTACTATGAAAACCTCGGCAATGCCCGTTCCCCGCAATTTGCAAAACGCATATCCACTGCGAATCCGTTGCACGAAGTTTTCTTAAATGCCCATAGTTTTCCTAGCTTTGCTGATATTGATGGGGATGGCGATTGGGATGCTTTCATTGGCGCGAGTGATGACGGTTATATTCATTACTACGAAAATATCGGGAGCGTCAGTGAACCCCAGTTTTTAGCCAAACCGACTGAGAATCCGTTAGGTGACGTGTTGACAAAGAAGACTACTAACATTTCTGCCAGTTGGGTTGATATTGACCATGACGGAGATATGGATGTGTTCATCATGACTAATGAACAACCTATTAGGTACTTTGAGAATCAAGGTAGCGTCAGTCATCCCGTTTTTGAAGAATTCAGTGGTCGTGCCAATCCTTTGAACGGCGTAAAAATATTATGGGCAGATACGACCCTCAGTTTCAATGATATGGACCGTGATGGCGATTGGGATGCTGTACTCTCGGATGAGAACCGCATCCATTACTATGAAAACACTGGTGGTTCTCAGTTCCCGCTGTTTGAACAACGCACTGACCAAAATAATCCCTTTGTTAAATTCAAACTGGAATATGGCATGACACCGAGCCTCGTTGATATTGATAATGATGGCAATTTAGAGGTTTTTGTGGGCTCTTTTGAAGGCACCGTCAACGCTTACCAAAACTTGAGCGAGGCCCAGAACCAGATTATTTTCAAGGCCAGCCTTGACAACCCATTGCCACCGTTTAATGCTGAGGTTAATCAGATCAATTTTACCGACCTCGACAATGATAACGATTGGGATGCTTTTCTCAATCAAATCAATGGCAAAATAAGCTATTCTGAAAACATCGGTGATATCAATCACATGCGGTTTCTTGACAACACCCAATCTGCTCATCCTTTAGCGCAGATCACTCAGAGACTAAAAGCTGGGTTTGAGTTTCTTGAAGTCACGTTGGTCGATCTTGATCAAGATGAAGACTTAGACGCTGTCATCGCTAGCCGCCCCAACTATTGGTATTACGAAAACGTTGGTGGCGATGCCAATCAACCACGCTTTAAAGAATCATCAACGAATCCATTTCAGAATATAAATTATTATGGCCGTTTCCACTTCGTTGATATTGACAATGACGGGGATTTGGATGGCTTTGTTGGGTCAGGGTTCCGATACTTTGAAAACACCGGTAATGCCCATTCCCCGATTTTTGAAAAACGTGTGGCTACCACGAATCTGTTAGGTGAAAACACAGTAACAATGTATTCTCCTAGCTTTGTCGATATTGATCATGATGGTGATTGGGATGTCTTTCTTGGATCCTCGCGGGGTATCAAGTATTTTGAAAACATCGGTGATATCAATCAACTCCAATTTGAAGAACGCACCGAGACTGCCAATCCATTGGTCGGAATCCAAGTGGAATCGCCAGTGCCGGCACTCGTTGACCTAGATTTTGATGGTGATTCGGATGTTATCATGGGTCAACGCGATGGAAGCCTCAGCTATTATGAAAATACCGGCAGTGCTGCTATCCCAGTGTTTGTAGAACGTGCTGACCATGTGTTGGATTGGGTCGATGTGGGTATGATGAGTCGGCCTTACTTGGTCGATTTTGATCAGGATGGGGATTGGGATGTTTTTGTAAGTGAAAAGTGGGGCAATCTTGAGTATTATGAAAATACCGGTAACGCGACTCATCCCGTGTTTCAGCCCAACACCAATAATCCATTGCACGAAGTGAACACCCCTTTCTGGCCCTATGCCCATTTTGTGGATATTGACAATGACACTGACCAAGATGTTTTTGTGGGTGATGAATCGGGAGGCCAAGTCATATTCTATGAGAATAGGGGTGATGTCAACCACCCCAAATTTGTCGAACGCGCTGAAACCTTCACCACTTTGGTCGGTGGCGTACCCACTTTCGTTGATATCGACAATGACCAAGATTGGGATGCCTTCATCATGTTACCGTGGGAATCCATCAGGTACTACGAAAACGTTGGCCGAGTTGATGAGCCTAGCTTTGTTGAACGCGTCGAGTCGGCCAACCCATTAGGCCAAGCGGTGGGAGGTTTTGACTTTCAATTTATGGATAGCGATTCGGATGGGGATTGGGATATGTTCATTTTAGGAGAGGATGATAATTATACCCCAGAGATTTGGCACTACGAAAATATTGGCCAAGTCGATAATCCGATATTTATCGAAAATGACACGGCTAATCCCATCAGCATAATCCTACCCCCTTGGCCGTATCACTTGAGTTTTGTAGATAGTGATGGTGATGGCGATCTGGATGTGTTTGTGAGTGGAGAATCTGGCGAGAGTACCTACTATGTGAATACCAGTGCCAAGGGCCACATTCTCGCTGATCGTTATGCGCTACCAACGGGTGGTAAATATAATCAAGGCCGCGAAGTCAATTTGGGCTGTTTGGACTGCACCAAGATTTACTACACCCTTGATGGTAGCCAACCCACGACTCGTTCACCGGTTTTCACCGCCCCATTTAACTTGACCGAAACCACCACGCTAAAATTCTTCACGGTAGACGGGCAGGGCAACGCCAGTTTTGTGACAACCGAACAGTATCTGATTGATACACAGCCTCCAAAACTCACCATCACCTGGCCGGTCAACAATCAAGTCTTATTAGAGATCGGCCGCATTGAAGGCACAGTTGAAGAACCCCAAGGCGGTTCGGAGCTGGATCGCATTGAACTGCAAATTAGCAATAAGCCCTTATACCTCAGCGGTGACGATGACGACCCGTTTACTAGGGCGCCGATATGGGTTAAATTACCCTTAACCTCTCGTCATCAATGGCACTACGACTTTGGGAATTTGCAATTGCCCATAGGCCCTTACGAGATAACTGCCCGTGCTTATGACCAAGCGGGTAATTTTGCCGAAGACACAATCACGGTGATGAAGGTGAAACAAGAGAGCAGCGACTTATTTCTGGAACTCGACAGCGCCACGTTATTAAACGATGCGACGCTGAATGCGAAAGGCAGCTTAATCAGCAAGCGTTTTCCACCAGTGCCCGAAAACTTGACCGGTTTGCCGATTGAACTGACCATCACGGCCCCCGATGGTAGCACCCGCACCGAAACCACTGAGATTCTGACGGATATCGGCCAATACGAGTTCAATGAATTAAGCGACTTCACCCTCGAAGGCACTTATACGTTGCAAACGCGCTTTGCCGGCAACGAGTTACTCACCGAAGCCATCTCTGGGCAGAAAACCGTATTAGTCGGAGAATCAGCCGGTTATGCCATCATCATCCAAGGGCGCATCGAAAATGGCGAGGGCCTAGACTCGCATAACAAAACCACCAACCGCATCTACCAGGTGCTAAAAGAACGCGGTTTTGAAGACGCTAACATTTTCTACTTCAACCCGAATCTCGATCAACAAAAGATAGAAATTGACGGCCCACCGACCGTTGCCGACTTTGTCACCATAGAAGAAATGCAGAACCGCATAAACGGCTCACCGGCGCCATTCTATCTGATTATGGTTGATCATGGTGATCGGGGCGGCAACTTCTATATCAACGATGTTGATTTAGAATATGTCACGCCCGACATCTGGGCGTGGTGGTTAGATGAACTGGAGGCCGGCCTTAAGGACTTAAGCAAACCGCGCATCATCATGCTCGGCTACTGCTTCTCTGGCAAAACCCTGGCCGCGATCTCCAAACCCGGCCGCATCGTGATCTCCAGTGCCACCGCCAACGAAGAATCCTTCAAAGGGCCGAGCGAACCGGATGGCATTCGTGGTGGTGAGTACTTTATGGACGAACTGTTCAAAGCACTGGGCCGTGGTGACTCGTTCCGTGATGCGTTCAACAAAGCGGCTGACAAAACCAACCAATACACTGATCGCGGTGGCAACCGCTTTATCAACATTGTCAATGACTTTGGCGACGACTCGGTGCAACACCCACTGATTGATATCGATGGCGATGGCCAAGGTAGCCATGATGCGAAGCTCGAACAGAACACCGAAACCAATCCTTCGGCACCGAATTCGCCGTATAACTTAGCGGACATGTACTTAGGTGCCGGTGCGGACTACGACACTAACTATGCGGGCAACCCAGCCGACATTCGGAGCGTCGCCGACACCATCTACCTGAGTCCGGAACAAACGGCTGCAAACTTGTCCATGACAGTCAACGATGTTCGTACCATCAAAGAAGCCGCCGTGAACGTGCGCCTACCGAGTACCGAACTGAAACCGGCCGACACTGAACACACCGGCTACGCCGAGCAACGCGAAATCGCCGAACTGGTCGAAATCAACCTACTGTGCGACTTTAGCCAACGTTGCCAAAGACTCACGGACGAAGTAGCTCCGGACTTATTCACCGAGCCGGGCAAGTACAACCTGTACTACTTCGTCGTAGACAACGAGACGGACAATATGTCACCGGTTCACCGCTCGGTCGTGTACAAAACCAAGGCCAACAACGGTGCCCCAAGCCCATTTGAGTTACTGGCACCCGAAGACATGGCCACAACCGAAACGGCCCTGACATTCGACTGGGAAACCAGCATCGAGCCAGAAAAAGAGCCAATCACGTACACGCTAGTGATAGCCGAAGACGCTGACTTCCACAACATGGTTTACCAGAAGTCCGACATCCGAGCCAGTGAACTGGCCATCGAACCGTCCACTGTTCTACTCGAAGGCAGCGAAGGCCTCCAACCCGGCACCAGCTACTACTGGACCGTCGAAGCGATAGACTTTTTTGGGGCTAGAACCATAGCCGACGAGGTGCGAGTTTTTAGAACCGAATAACTGTTTATTAACACCTCCGATGTTTAGCAAACCTCGGAAGTGTTTTCCAAACAGAAATCGATGCGGATTTAAAACCTATAACTACAAGGATTGTATCTAATAACGGATTAAAAGCAATAACTACAACGATTGACTAATCGATGCCGATCAAACCTGAACACCACCACGATCCAATCCCTTATTAGGCCGCGAACTTGTCCATGACAGTCAACCACGTTCATCGCGTCAAAGAAACGGCCGACACGTCGCACACCGGATCCGCCGAACAACGCAGTATTTTCGCTTTCCAGCACTAGGAAGGGTAACAAATGATCAACAATCCCAAATCACACGATTCACTGTTCAAATGGCTAATAACCGCTTTTACAACGGATTTTTTCAAACACTATTTTCCCGATATTAGGATCGGACAATATACATTTATTGACAAGGAATTCCTCAGCAAATACGAGAACCTGAAAGAGAGTCTGAAAGGCGATCTGTTTCTGGCCATGGAAGTTGAAATAGACGGCTCTCTCCAGGAAATTGTGATCCAAATCGAGCATCAGAGTGAAAAAGAGGATATTTCCGAGCGTGTCTATGAATATTCATGCTATGCTTGGCTGTTAAAAAAGAAACCGGTTTGGAGCATGGTGATTTACACCGATGAAGCGGTTTGGCGGAAGCCAGTGACGGAGCAGTTCTGGTACGCCTTTGACAGCCAAAACGGAAAGCAGTATCATCAATTCGATGTCATCAAGGTGAAAGCGGAAAAGAGTGGCGATCTAATCAAGAAGCATTCTTTGATGTGCAAATTGCTGGCGCTCAAGGCGGATGATAAGAAAACCGATCCTGAAGAACTGGTTGGTGAAATCTACCGGGCGGCCGCTTTGATGAAAAAGAAACTCACCAATGAACAATTGCTCCTGATTGACCAATGGGTCAGCTTTTACAAAAAAGTCTCTGATCAGAGGCTTGATAAAATTAAAAAGGAGATCAAGATGGACTTTATAGAAACCACAATCACTGAACATGTTTATAATCAGGGAAAAATTGAAGGCGAAGTCGAAGGCCGGAAAGAGACGGCAATAAATCTGCTGAAAATGGGAGTAGACATGGAAATCATCACTCAGGCAAGCAACTTCAGTGAAGCAGAAATAAAACAACTGACCAAACCGTCCGAAGAATAACGGCTTCCGGCTTAGGGAATTTCCAACCAAATCCCAACTGATACTCATTGGTGTTCAAAAAAAGTACCAAGTTGGGCACCCCACCCCGGCCCTCCCCAACCCCGATAGGGGTTGAATGTGAATAGCCCCAGGTGAAACCTGGGGCACCCCACCCCGGCCCTCCCCAAACCCCGATAGGGGTTGAATGTGAAGAGCAAGAGGTGAAACCTATAATTGCGCCTTTCAATCATCAAACGATGACCTAAAAAAACTATTAACTAATTGATTCATATAGATTCATATCAAATATCAATGAATTGCCCGGTTTAGTTGGTATTAAAAACTTCATCAACCGGACTTGTTAAAGTATCCAAATTCTGAAATACTATGAGAAACAAGGCGATAAATCACCTACTACGAACGGGTAGGGTAGGATGCTCCCTACCAAATTCTAATGACCAATAATTCATTTTCAAAATGTCAACAACTTACCAATCTTGGGGCAATTTTCCTAAAGTGTCACAACGTAGTTGTCCAATACTTTGGCGAACAAAGCCCCTACCTTTACCGAATAGACCAGATACCGTTTTACCGTATGGCTTAGGACGCAGCTATGGTGATGTTTGTTTGAATCAAGGGGGCATGTTGTTAACAACACGCCGCCTTAACCGTTTTATCAGCTTTGATACCTCAAATGGGGTATTATGCTGTGAAGCTGGAGTCAGTTTGGCGGAGATATTGGATTTATGTGTTTTATATGGCTGGTTTTTGCCCACCACGCCCGGCACCAAGTTTGTGACAATAGGCGGTGCCATTGCCAATGATGTACATGGCAAAAATCATCATCGTGCCGGTACCTTTGGGCGGCATGTATTACAATTTGAATTGTTGCGATCCAACGGAGAACGTTTACTTTGTTCACCGACCAGTCATGAACAATATTATGCGGCAACGATTGGTGGTTTGGGATTGACTGGCTTAATAACTTGGGCCAAAATCCAACTCAAACGCATTTATCATCGCGCCATGCAAACCGAATCCATTCAATTTTCCGGTTTAGAAGAATTTTTTGAATTATCAGCCCAATCCGATTCAGATTATGATTACACAGTGGCATGGGTAGATTGTAGTTCGCAGGGCGAAGCACTGGGGCGCGGAATTTTTTTTCGCGGCAATCATGTTACCGAAGATGAAATACCAGCAACATGGCATGATGCCCCATCACGCACGCTCACTATGCCTTTTAATTGGCCAAGTTGGGTGTTAAATCGGTGGAGCGTGTCAGCATTTAATTGGGCATATTACCATAAACAGCGACAAAAAATCATTCGCAAACTGACGGATTATGACCCCTTTTTTTATCCCCTTGACAGTATTTCAGAATGGCGGCGGCTTTATGGTAAAAACGGCTTTTTGCAATATCAATTTGTGGTCCCTTATAAAGATCACACCGTCATCAAAGACATTTTACAAACTATCGCTGCCTCCGGGCAAAGCTCTTTTTTAGCAGTGCTAAAAACTTTTGGCCAGATCAGATCACCAGGTATGTTATCATTTCCACGCCAAGGAGTGACGTTGGCACTTGACTTTCCGATCAAGGGGGCAACGACATTTGAATTACTAGAACGTTTAGACGACATGGTGCGAGAGGCAAACGGTGCTGTCTATCCGTGCAAAGATGCACGTTTATCGCCTCGCAACTTTCAAACATACTATCCTCAATGGACCGAATTTGCCCAATACATTGATCCACGATTTTCTTCCAGCTTTTGGCGACGTGTCACAGAAGGATGAAAAATAAAGTTTTTTGCAAGTACTGGAACAAATGATAATAATTGGTTCAGAAGAAAGAGAATCTTTTTAAATCGTTGCCTCTAAGGATTCAATTTAATAAATCCGATTTTTTCAACAAATCGAAGCAATCATTTTTTAAATACCATCATGCGAAAAATGCTAATCATTGGCGCGACTTCAGCTATCGCCCAAGTCACTGCCAAATTATTTGCCCAACAACATGATGCACTATTTTTAGTTGGACGCGACGCTGATAAACTAGAAGCCCTCGCGGCTGACTTAAAAGTGCGCGGAGCCTATCAAGTTGATTACACCGCCGTTGATTTAAATGAGTTTGATAAACACCCATCCATGCTTGAACAAGCTTGCGCGAGTTTGGAAGGATTGGACACCGTATTAGTTGCTCACGGCACCCTCGATGAACAAAAAGCTTGTGAGCAAGACTTTGCTCAAACGGAGCAAGCATTACGCACCAATTTCCTCAGTGTGGTATCGCTACTGACACCAATAGCTAACCGCTTAGAAAAACAACGCTATGGATGTATTGCCGTCCTCTCTTCCGTTGCCGGAGACAGAGGGCGGCAAAGTAACTATGTCTATGGTACTGCCAAAGGCGCATTAAATATATTTTTACAAGGCCTAAGAAATCGCTTACATTCGGCCAATGTCTGTGTACTAACGATTAAACCTGGTTTTGTCGATACGCCAATGACGGCCGATTTTAAAAAAGGCGCGTTGTGGGCAAAGCCAGAAACAGTGGCCGATGGGATTTATCGGGCTATTAACAAACGTAAAAATCATGTATACTTGCCTTGGTTTTGGTGGTTCATCATGGCGATTATCAAAAATATTCCAGAACCCATTTTTAAGCGGATGAAACTTTAAATTTGTCAACCTGAGCCGTATTCGCCCAATCACATCAACCGGAGAACACAATGCGATTCATTTTAGTTTTACTACTGGCCGTTACGTCTACTCTGTCGCTGGCACAGCAGAATGAGCAAGACATCGACTATCAACAAGCACTCAGCGATTACCAGCAGGCGATTACCCAGCTAAAAGCAGCCCGCGCCACTATCATGGAGGAGAGTGAAGCGGCAGCGAAAGAATCGGCTAAAATCGATGCGCTGTTGGCACAATCTGAGGCTGAACTCAAAACCACCATTCAAGGGTTGGTGAATGAATATCAAACACGACAGAAACAACTGGAGGAAGCTCATGCCAAAAGACTGGAGTCGTCCTCTGAGTTAGCCGACTTATCTCTTCAATCGATACAACAAGCTGAACAAGAACTCAAGGCTAAATACGAGGTCGAACTGAAAAAAACCACCCAAGCCTTGGTGAGTGAGTACCAAAATAGACTCCAACAACTGGATGAGGCTTATACCAAGAGACTTGGTTCGGCCTCCGAACTGGCCGACTTGTCTCTTAAATCGGTACGACAAATCGAGCAAGAACTGAAGGCCAAATACGAGGCCCAACTGAAAAAAACCGTCCAAGCCCTGGTCAATGAGTACCAAACACGACTCCAAAAACTGGAGGCGGCTTATACCAAGAGACTCAGTTCGACCTCTGATCTAGCCGACTTGTCGCTTAAATCGATACAACAAATCCAACAGCAAATCGAGGCACCGTTAGCGGAACTGAAAAAAACCAGCCAAGCCTTGGTGAAGGACTACCAGACACAACAGGAACGATTTGAAGAATTTTATATCGAAAAACTGATCGAAATCTCTGAGTTAACCGATTTGTCTTTGAAATCAACACAACTGGCAGAACAAAAAATCAAGACACTGTCAGAACAAGTGAGCGCGGTTCAATCCGCACCGGCGGAACAAATCAACGCACTGTCAGAGGAACTGAACGCGGTTCAATCAGCACAAGCGGAACAAATCAACGCACTGTCAGAGGAACTGAACGCAGTTCAATCCGCACAAGCGGAACAAATCAACGCACTGTCAGAACAACTGAACACAGTTCAATCAGCACAAGCGGAACAAATCAACGCACTGTCAGAGGAACTGAACGCGGTTCAATCCGCACAGTCGGAACAAATCAACGCACTGTTATATGAGCTGAATGCCGTTAAATTAGCACAAGCCGCCGTACTGGAAATCAAGGCACATTCAGAAAAACTGAAAAACTCTTTTTTGACCGCCCAAGTGGTTTTTAATTCGGTGGGAAATGAACAAGGTGCCAACGCGAAAGGCGATGCGAATACCCTCACCTTTTGGCAAATTCCTTATCAGGAACGTTTCAACGTCAAAGGCAACCCAGCACTGGTTTCTAACTACTACAATCCGACTCATTATCAAAATGGGCCGGCCACTTATATCGATGTGGTGGAAGACTTAGAAGGTAACGTGGCTATGTTGATGACCGCCACCGCCGATGGAATTGATTCAAAAACGGTGCGAATGATTAATCCCAAGTTGATAGAGGGGAATAAAACGGTGTATCAATACCAATTTGCTTCTGGGTGGTCAAGTAGTGACTATGATGGTGATGATTATGGCCGTAATAATTTTGCCACCCAATTTGGAAAAGTTACCCAGCATTATGGCAGTAGCTGGTATTACAGTTTAGGTGCTGATGCAGATTCACCGGTTGATGACGATCATTGGGGGCCTCATATTCACAGTTCTACCGCACAAAGTCTTAATTTAAAGACAGATGACAGTAGTTATACCCGTGTTCGTCGCATTACTCGTTATGTGATTTTCTAACTGGATTAGAACATTTGGAATCTAAACTTTAGTTTGGCAGTTCCCCCGACGCGTGGGATTGGGGTAACCACAAGGGATTGGGGTAACCACAAGGGATTGGGGTAACCACAAGGGATTGGGGTAACCACAAGGGATTGGG
>Ga0233403_10001186_pt1 | contig 12270 bp, 8 predicted proteins | sample Na_oxic_1_MG_FD_179866 | JGI IMG/M metagenome (GOLD analysis project Ga0233403, IMG submission 179866) | Seawater microbial communities from Saanich Inlet, British Columbia, Canada - Na_oxic_1_MG | ecosystem: Environmental > Aquatic > Marine > Inlet | place: Canada: British Columbia | collected...
TCACCATTCTATTAACCATTTTAACGGTTGCCTCAATCGCCGCCATATTTTGATCCGGATTTACTCCCCGTGTAGTGATAATGGTTTGGTTATCATTTTTCAGTTTGACTTGCCAAGTGATTGTTGCCTGAACAAGCGCGTCGGTATTCCCACCGGGCGGGATAGTAACTTCATAATCCTGTAATTGAGGAATCGGAATCTTAAATCCTTTCAATATTTCTTGCAACGCATTCATAAACGCATCATAACCACCATCGCCGTGAGCATAAGCATCCTTGGTTTCATCCTGATATGTGCATTGTACCGCCGCCACCGATTTTAATTCATAAGTAGAGTTTATGGAACAGCGTAATAATTTAAACGGAATATTTTGCGGTGTTTCAAAAAAATCGCTGATTAGATAAGGCAAGTCTTCGGTGGTAACAACTTCTTTTTTATCACCCAATTCTATAATTTTCTGTAACAGAACTTTCTTTTCCTCTTCATTCAAGTCAATGGAAAGTTCTTTTAAACTCATATCTAAGTTTGCTTTACCAGACAGTTTGCCGAGGGCATATTTCCGTTTTCTTTCAAAACGTTCCGGTGCCAGTTTATTGCTATATAAATTGCCTTTCTTATCACCATCGGCGTGAATACCGGCAGTTTGCGTAAACACATTTTTGCCATAGATGGGTTTATTACCTGCCATCCGTAGCCCCGAAAACATCTCCACGTATTGGGAAATTTTATGGAATTTTTTCTCATCAACATTAGTGTTGACAGATAAAAAATCTTTAATTCCAACTACAACTTCATCTAGTGGCGCATTGCCGGCACGTTCCCCCATGCCATTGACAGTTGCATGAATACCTTTTACCCCAGCTTTAACCGCTGCTAACGCATTGGCAGTGCCAAGTCCATAATCATTATGTGGATGAAAGTCAAAATGCACTTGGGGATATTTATTGACAATAGCAGACACATACTCATAAGTATCATAAGGATTAAGAATACCCAAAGTATCGGGTAACATAATTCTCTTAATGGGTAATGTTAAAAGAACATCAATTAAATTGTAAACATAATCTGGAGATGTTTTAATGCCATTAGAAAAATCCTCCAAATATACATTAACCTCAACACCATTATCGGTAGCATAGCGAACTGTATTTTGAATATCTTGAGCGTGTTGCTCCGGCGTTTTTCTTAATTGTTCCGTACAATGTTTATATGAGCCTTTAGTCAACAAGTTGACTCTTGTTATACCTACCGATTTTGCCCAATCAACCGATTTATCTTTGTCAACGAAACCAAGAATTTCAAATTTATCAACGAGATTGACTTCCTTTGCCCAATCCAATATTTTTACGATTGATTTTTTTTCACCGGAAGATATTCTGGCAGAAGTCACCTCAAGACGATCAACTTTCACCTCTGTCAACAAAATTTTCGAGATAGTTAACTTTTCTTCAGCCGGATAAGAGACATTTTGCATTTGCTCCCCGTCTCTTAGGGTAGTATCCATTATTTCTATTGTTCTGGTTTTCATTTTTTTTAGTTTCAAGCTTTGGGTAATGTCACCCCAGTTTGTTCCTGATATTTGCCCCACTCACTTGGAAGTTTCACAGATTTCATCGGCTCCCAAAAACCGGATTTGGGCAACCCCTTCGTTAGCATAGATTTTAGCCGGTAAAGGGGTAGTGTTCAATAGTGAACGGAATTTTTGCTAGATGCAATATTTTTTGTTGGGTGAAAATTTACATAGTAGCATCAGTTTCTGTTTGTAAAATTTAACACTGCCAGAAATCCGATTTTTCCCAAAAATCGGATTTCTTTGAAGCTTGAAAAAAATTTTTTACGAAGCCAGAAATCCGATTTTGGAAAAAATTTCTGGCTTGAAAAAAATCTTTACGAAGCCAGAAATCCGATTTTTTGCAAAAATCGGATTTCTTTGAAGAAAAAAATTTTTACGAAGCCAGAAATCCGATTTTTTGCAAAAATCGGATTTCTTTGAAGCTTGAAAAAATTATTAAATAACAATAGGTTAACAATTTAGGCAAAAACTGTTCCGTTCACTATTGGGTAGTGTTAGAAAATTGCTGGGTGATATGTCTTTGCCACTCCGGCTCAATAACGGTATTACTCACAACAATGCCCATTCTAGCATGGTTGTGTCCTTTCCCTTTATTATTAGTTATTTACTACTTTTATAGTAGGGAATTTGGCACTATAATCTTTCGCTTGTAAGGACAATTTGGCTGAAACACGACGGGCAATTTCACGGTAAATTTGTGCTATGCGTCCCTCTGGTTCAGCCACAACCGTTGGATGACCATCGTCAGCATTTTCCCGAATGCTTATATCTAACGGTAAAGAACCCAGAAAATCCACGTCAGTCTCTTGTGCCATCCGTAAGCCGCCCCCTTGACCGAATATATGTTCCTCATTACCACACTTACTACATATATGTATGCTCATATTTTCTACCACACCAAGCACCGACACATTAACTTTTTCAAACATCTTTAAGCCTCTACGGGCATCGACTAAGGAAATATCTTGGGGCGTTGTAACGATCACAGCACCACTAACCGGGATTTTTTGAGCCAAGGTTAGTTGAGTATCACCAGTGCCGGGAGGAAGGTCTACAATCAGATAATCAAGATCATGCCAGCGCGTATCTTTGATCAATTGTTCTAAAGCTTGCGTCACCATTGGCCCACGCCAAATCATCGGAGTATTTTCTTCAATTAAATAGCCGATAGACATAGACTGTAAATTGTAATTTGTCACCGGCTCAAGAGATTTACCATCTTTGGATTCTGGTTGTTTGTTAACGCCGAGCATACGGGGTTGACTGGGGCCATAAATGTCCGCATCTAATATGCCGACATTAGCACCTTCAGCCGACAGAGCCAACGCGAGATTGACTGCAGTTGTAGACTTGCCAACACCACCTTTGCCAGAAGCAACCGCAATAATATTTTTGACACCACTTATGGGGTTAACTCCCTTTTGGGTAGCATGGGCAATGATCTTATGGGTAATGTTGATATTGACAGTACCAACACCTGAAAGTGCTCCAATCTTGGTTTTCAGTTGATTGCTTAAAGCCTCATCATAGCCTTTAGCCGGATAACCAAGAGTTATATCTACGGTAACAGTATCGTTGTCAACCTGAATATTTTTAACCGTCTTAGCGGAAACTAAATCTTTTTGTAAGTAAGGATCAATATATTCTTTGATGGTAGCTTCAACTTGAGATTGCGAAAGATCAGTCATGTCAAATCTGATTTACCTTAATTTGAATTAGGAATTATGGTGGAGATATGCCAATAGGATTGGTTGAGGCATTGTGGAAATAGGGAAGGTAAATAAGGATTCAGACGGGTAAATTCAATAGCACTGCCATTTATTCACGGCAACGATCATCCTCTCTAATTTTCTCCATTAAGTGAATTGCCAATTTCACACAATCATTTTCAGTTAAAATACCAATCAATTGCTCACCTCTAAAAATTGGCAAACAACCATGTTTTTGTTCCAAGATAAATCGTGCCGCCTCAAGTAAACCGGTGTTTTCCTGTGCTACAACGATATCGGTAACCATTATTCTACCAATTGGAATACCATCTTCAAGTTCATCGCGTTCTTGATTGTCAACCTCGGCTAATACCGAAATAGACGCTGCTAGTATGTCACGCTTTGTTAATAACCCTACAAATTTACCAAGTTCATCAACGATGGGAACATGCCGTATGTGTTTTTCAAGCATTAAATGACGCGCTTGATGCACAGTATTGGTGGGTTTGAGTGTGTATAATTCTTGGCTCATCAGTTCTTTCACTGTAGTCATTATTTACATGCCTCTTAAAACGGAAAAACGTATTTATTATAAAACATGATTTCAAATCCCTTCACGATACATATTTTCTATGAATGCGAATTGTAAGTGAATTTAACTTATGTAAAATTAATGAATTAATGAGTTACAAAACATTATTTAAATAAGGCAATCCTTATAAATCTTTATTAATTTTTCGGTTCAAAATTCGCATTATGAACACCATTACTGATATTGTCCAAAAATTGATGGCACCTGCCAAACACTTACATGGCGTACCAATTCATGCCTACCTGACGGAATTAACTTGGTTACTGTTTTTGAAAACGGCTCCGGCGTTTAAAGAAGCGGCTCATGTACCAACCCATTTGACTTGGGAGATTTTAACTCACAAATCGGGCATAGAGCAATATGAATATTATCAAAAAGTTATAAAGGAACTTGGACAAAACCGTAACCATTGCATTGCTGGGATATACGCAGACGCTCGCACATCTTTGAAAAACCCAGAACAATTGACCCAAGTTATTACCGTCCTTGCTGCTATCGACATTGTGTCTATAGATGAGTTAGGGGAAGTCTATGAAATGCTCTTAGAAAACTGTGCTCATGCAGAAGAAAATAATTTGTACATAGCTCCGCGCTCACTAGTTGACTTTATAACAATTCTAACCCAACCGCAATCTGGGGAACTGATTCAAGACCCATTAGCCGGTACCGCAAGTTTGGTAGTCGCCGCTGATCAATATATTAAAATGACAAGTGATGAAATATTTGAAATATCATTAAATAAACAAAAACCTAAAAAACAACAATTTATAGCTATAGAACCCAATTTAGTAAGGCAACGTTTGGGATTAATGAATTGTTTATTACATCAAATGGATTATTCCAGTATGCCAATCCAGTGGGGCGATAGTTTATTATCAGATAAGCAAACATGGCCCCTCGCTGATGTCATATTGAGTGTGCTAGTTTTTGCGAGTGAGCCCGCAGATGAATTATACAAACATGATGTGTCAGTCGCTTTGTTACAGCACATTTATAAAACTCTTAAACCGGGCGGACGAGCCGCAGTAGTATTACCGGACAAAATGTTGAAAGCAACCGGGCCAGCACAACAAGTACGTACAACTCTGCTTGATACATGTGTTCTACATACGGTATTACGGTTGCCGAAAGGGATTTTCTATCCGCATAAAGTGTTAGCACACGTACTATTTTTCAAAAAAGCTGACACGAAGAATGAGAAAACCGAAACAGTTTGGTTTTATGATTCACGGACTAACTTGCCAACTTTTGGTCAATATTTGCATTTAACGCGAGAACATTTAAAACCATTTGAAATAGTTTATGGCGATGATCCATTGGGACAAACAACCCGCGTTGCTGATGGTGAAAATGGACGTTGGCATAGTATCAGTCGTGACAGTTTATCAAAACAAGGGGATAGATTAGATTTATGTTGGTTGCAAGAGACGGATGAGAATATTGTCACTGAGGATATCTGGGAAATGCTATACAAAACCGTGGAAGAATTAGAACTTTTAACCGACATTTTGCGCGAGTAAGCACCGAAGCACAAGTTTTCAGGTATTTTGTAGGGTGGGCAACGTCTTTTTGTTGCCCACCGAGAGCATTTAGTACATAGGAAAAGGGGACTTACCGGATTGGTGCGAGACTGTAGCTCACCTTATCGAACAAAGGCAACTCCCTACAGGCTCATAACGAGAGATACATCACACACCAATCCGATTACTCCCCCGATCCGTTGTACTAAATTCAAAAGGGTTGGATTTTTTTGGCAATTGTGTCAGAATGTTGCCGAGCCTAAAAATGGCTTGGTACAAACCCTTATGTAAATTATTAATCGAAGTAACTACTCAGGTAATATCCGGCATTTAGTACTTAGGAAAAGGGGAATGAACGGATTGGTGCGAGACTGTAGCTCACCTTATCGAACAAAGGCAACCCCCTGCTTATAACGAGAGACACATCACACATAAAGAAGATCACTCCCCCGATCCGCCTTAACTAAATGAGACACGAACTGAGTAGTTACTAATCGAATACCTATTTAGTTTAAACTATTGATTTCTTTAGAATTAAAAAAAAATGCACGATGAGTATGGTACAGTATACAGGTGTTTGGTCGTGAAAGAACCTTGATTTTAAAGCATCTTGATGCTGAAAAAGAAAAACTGTTTGCTAATAAAAGAATATTAATAAATTAGTATTTACATTTCTTGTAGCAATTATTTTCTGAAAAGATCGCTTGTTGATTAACTTATTAAATCTGTTGAAATGATGAACTACCCAATGACTTCAAAAAGAATAGCTTCCATGTTGTGGAATAGTGTTTTTTGGTTTATCACGATTTTCTTTTGTGGGTTATTTCAAGTTGTCGTTGTTTTAGGAATTAATCTCATGGAGCCTTCAAATAAAGTAACATTTGAACAACTAATCATGGATGGTCCCCTTTTGTTTGTCTCAGCAACGATTGTATCTTCTTTACCAATAGATTATTACCTGTCACAAGGCGTTTCTCACATGAATAAAAATATTCGCTTTTTGTTTTTTCTTTTTCCGGGTATCATAATCTTTGCTTGTGTATTGATATTTACCTTTTGTTATGGAAAATCCCCTCAAGAGGTTGAATTTGAAAACATAGTTTATATACATCTTGGCATTTTTATTGTCGCTTTTCTTTATAGCATTATTGTTAAACTTGATACTTTTAGAACCCTCCAGCAAATAAATGATAGGTTGTCATCCTTTAAATTGATAATAAAGTATAAAAGATATAGAGTTTTTCTTTATTCCTTAAATAACCGGAAAGGAGATCACAGATGACATTTTTCACAATGCATTTTTTGTTACCATTATTGGCGATTTTAGCCGGTATTTTCATCGTTATAATAATTTATCATTTTCTCACCAAACCGATATATTTATCCGCGTGGCGCGAAAGAGAAATCCGTCGTCTTGTCCAACAAGTTGAAACCGGACAATCTGCCGCTATTATTGGGGTATTTAGTCCAGAAAAATCAGCAGTATTGGATTATCTTCGTAATGAAAAAATTTATGACACTCAATCCTGTAAACTTGTTCTTTCCTATTTAGATATTTCGGACACGATAGAAAAAGAATGCACACTAGCGCAGTTTTGGCAATACGCTTTAGAACCGCTTCAAAAAGAAATTGCCAAGAATACCAATTCAGTTTTATCTAAAATTTATCAATCTTGTCAGGAAAATAACTTTAGTAATCTTTTTCTGGAAAAACTGATTGAACAAATGAAACAGGATAATTGGCAATTAGTTTTGTTGATTAATAGATTTGAAGGGTTATTGCATCGTCCAAATTTAAATCAACCTGACTTTTTTGGTGGCTTACGTTTATTGGCTTCTTCTCACTATCCTAGTCCAATAAGCGTAATTATTTCATTGAATCAGTCAATTACCCAATTTCATAAAGATACCATTAAATCCAATCGGTTCACCCTATCTCAATTTTTTGGAGTCTGGCGCAATTACATTAGGGGCATTATCTGAGAAGGACATAGACAAATGGTTGACTGACAAAGAACATCAGTTCAGTGAAGCTGAACGTGACTTTCTTAAAGAAGTTACTGGCAATCATCCCTATCTTTTACAAATAGCGGCTGGTATTTTAATAGAAGCTAAAGAGAATAAAGAAAATGAGCCTATTGCAATAACAAAAGAAACTTTTTCTGATAAAGCTGAGAATTTGCTTACCAACATTTTAAAATCTTGGCCCCAAAAAATTTGCAAAGCATTTATTTATGTAGCTCAAGATCGTGATGTTTCCGATTTTAATAGCGAACTAAAAGAATTGAAAAAACAAGGTTTTATCCGCGAATTCAATGAAGGATGGCGAGTGCGTTCTAGCGTTTTTGCTGAATTTGTCGCCGATAAAACGGTGCAAGAACTTTGTCAAAACAAACAATCCATCAAGAATTAGCGATATTGACTACTGGTAATTGATTATGGGAAAACCTAAAAATCCTTATGTCATTGGCAATTCTGTCGGCGATAGTCCGGCGTTTGTGGGACGAGATGACGTTTTAAGAGAAGTCCTCAATGTTGTGCGCCACGATAACCAAAATGCAATTGTCTTGTTTGGACAACGGCGTATTGGTAAGACATCCGTATTGCGAGAATTAAAAGCGAGATTACCTAAAGAGGGTGATTTTTTGCCGGTTTTCTTTGATTTGCAAGATAAATCCAGATGGCCCCTAGATCGGGTACTTCGAGAACTCGCCCATAAAATCATTGACAGTGTGCCAAATGGAAATTCAGATTTAGGTAATGATCCGGAAAAAACTTTTCGTAATGAGTGGTTACCGAATATTATCAAAACTTTACCTGCCAAAAAATCGCTGGTATTGTTGTTTGACGAATTTGATGTCATGGCTATCTCTGATGAGGTTGAACAAGCTAATGCCGTTTTTTTCCCTTACTTACGCAGCTTGTTAGATGATATAAAACCACAACATCTTAACTTTGTATTTGCGATTGGACGTAATATTAAGGACTTAAATAACGTTGCGCTTTCATTTTTTAAAGCGACTGTTACTAAACGAGTTTCTTTACTTAATCATGAAGACACTGCTAAACTAGTTCGTCTTTCAGAAACTAATAATACTCTCAAATGGTCAGAGGGTGCTATAAAAAAAGTTCGTCAAGAAACTAATGGTCATCCGCATCTAACCCAATGTTTATGCTATTGCATTTGGAATACTGCTTATGATAACGAGTCTGATAAATTACCAGAAATAACTTCTGAAAAGGTGGATGCTGCTATTCCTAACGCTTTGGAAATAGGTGAAAGTGCATTTGAGTGGTTATGGGATGGTTTAGGGCCTGCGGAACGTGTGGTAGCCTCGGCACTGGCTGGTGCTGGAGCAAAACCCATGACGGGAACGCAACTCAAAGAACTATTGAAGGAAAGTGGTGTGCAGATAATGTTTAAAGAACTGCAAAAAGCACCGCATCTACTGCAAGAATGGGATTTGATTGAGCCAACGGAAAAAGAGGCTTATCGTTTTCGTGTTGAGTTGCTACGTCGCTGGATTGCGGATAATAAACCACTTCACCAAGTACAAGAAGATTTGGATCGTCTTGATCCAGAAGCCAATGAACTATATAAGGCAGCTCAAAGGTTCTATACAAGTCGTCGTTTAGATGCCGCAATTGAGTCACTACGCCAAGTTATTAGCATAAATTATCATCACGTCGGAGCATATCAATTATTAGCCGATGCTTTCCTTGCAAAAAATCAGCTTAGTGATGCCCGTGAAATATTAGAGCAATTGTATGATTATAATCCGGTTGCGGCTCGCAATCCTTTAGTTGATGTGTTGTTGAGTTTAGCAAAGTCAAGTGATGATAAAAGAGAACAACGCAAAATTTATGAACGTGTGTTGGAACTTGAGCCTGAACAATCAAAGGCAAAACGTATACTTTTGGGGATTAAAAATATGCCTATTGATAAAAAAGTGCTCAGAAGCCAGTTTGAAGAGCGCTTAAATGAAATTGTTGAAGAAGATAATTGGATAGATGCTGTCTTTGTACTTGACTTGCCCAATGGTTTCATAAGTCATGGTAGTTCAACAAAAGAAGGGGCTTATCCTGATTTAGTTGAAAAGCTCAAAGTGGGAGGAAGTGGAGCAAACATTGCCAAAATCATTTCTGTTAGAACAAAGAAAGAACTGGAAATCTTTGGACAAAAATGTGATCGTGGTACTCTTGATTCCATAATTTTTAAGTTTGCTAACGGAATCCTCAATATGTACATCCATACTCCTAAAACAATACCTTTTGCGATAGGTTTTGTCAGTGCTGATAGCGGGGGATTAGGAGCTATGTTGGCTTATTGTGAAGATTACGTTGCCGAAATTAGAGAATTATTAGATAAACTATATGGATAATCTCGAATCTGACGAAGCCATATATAGTTTTTTGAAAATTTTCCTTTATTCTGGTTTAATCATAAAGGAGTTAATAATAACATGGTTATAGCAGGTGATATCGGTTCTAAAAATAGCTTTCTGGGTATTTTTCAGGAAGATGAAAAAGGTATGCCAGTGTTGGCAAAATACCCAGATAGGGATGAACCGATTTTGGTAAAATGGCCCACCACCGATTATGACAATCTGGAATCTTTGGTAGAAGCATTTTTGCAACAGTCTGGGATTGAAGAACCAATTTGTGCCGCTTGTTTTGGTATCAGTGGTCCAGTAAGTAATGGGAAAGGTAACATTGTTACCAAGAAATCCACTTGGAATCTTTCGGAAGACAATCTATGTGATTTATTGATTAAACAGTATTGGAAAAAAAATGAATGTGATGCTGCCAAGGAACAACGTATAGTACGGGTTATCAATAGTTTAGAGGGTATTGATTTTAGTGCCTTGTTGAAAACTGATAAGATATTCGATCTGAACCAACCGAATGCCACAGAGCAGACGGCAATTGAACATCAGAGATGTGCGTTACTTGGTGTTCGGGATAATTTAGGCGAAGCCTTGGTCCATTGGGGCAATTTACCTAATGGCGATGAAGGATATGTGGTTTCATTTTCTGAAGGTGGACATAGCAATTTCGCCCCAAGTAGTAAAGAGGAAGTTAAACTCTTAAATTACTTACTCGAACACCCAGAATACCTTGACCATCCTGAACCCGTTACCTATGAGGATGTGTTGTCACGAAAAGGAATTGTGTCCATCTATAGATTTATTCAGGATGAAGTGAAGGGCCAAGAAACACTGGATGGACTTGAAGAATTGATAAAGCAGGAAGCATTTGAAGAGGCGGCTGAAAAAATTATGATAGCGGCATTGAATGAAGAAAATGCCGTGTGTGAAAAAACCATTGATTGTTTTTTTTCTATTTATGGTGCTGAAGCGGGTAATTTGGCTTTGAAGTATTATGCATTGGGTGGTGTATATTATCTTCGTGGCGCTCTGACACCGCAAGGGCTTATTGGTAAATTGGTTGATAAACTGCAACATGGTGCTTTTATGCAAGCATTTACTCGCCGGGCCAAACCATCAGTCCGCGAATTGTTGGAATCTATTCCCGTAAAGTTGATTGACTATCCTCGTATAAGGCTCTTTGGAGCCGCCCGACTTGCTCTTGATAAAGAGGGTATAGGCTGTATCCTTCATGATAAAATATGCAAGTAACCTTACTACCTCAAGTATCCACTTTGTTCTAAACCGGGTGGATACAACCCCTTCCCTCTTAATTCCCCTCTTTTCCCCGTTTAGAAATACTTACCCAGTCGTCAATTTAAGTTCCCAACAGCAAAGTTAAAGCAGTTGCCCAATTATAACTAATGAAGAATACATTCTATTTTGGAGGCAAAAATGATAGCTGAACAAATGGTGAAAATTGATTTCTCCATTAAAGAAAATATCCGGTTGTCGCTAAAACAAACTCAAGAAGAATTTAAACGAGAAATTTTGTTCATGTCAGCATTGATGCTTTATAGAAAACGAAAACTGTCTCTGGATAAAGCCAATTAGCTGATTATACTAAAATCGGCTTTATCGAAAGACTCCAACAAGAACAGAAGTTTATTTTTGACTATACTAATGATGATATAGATGAAATCTTTGCTGATGCTGACAAATTACCATGTGCCAAATCTGAAGGTTTGGACTCCATAATATTCGATAGCCAAATCTGAAGGTTTGGACTCCATACGATAATTTGCCAAATCTGAAGGTTTGGACTCCATAAGATTCGATAATTTGTGTCTCATTACTTACGTTTGCATTTTGTCGTAGAGGGCCAAACAGAAGAAACTTTTGTGAATGATGTACTTACCCCGGTACTAGCTGGTTTAAATTTTTTTTGTCTAGGACATTAATTTATTATTAAGTAGAAATCGAACCTAAATTAAAACGAGGTACAAAATGGAACAACAAGTTTTAGAAAAACTTAAATTGACTCCAATACCACTAATTGAAAATACTGGAGAGTGTGTGATCAAACTCAGTGGCATTTCTTGGCAGCGTTTCAAACAACTTGATGCTTGTCTTGACGGTATAAAATCCCTCCGACTCACTTATGTAACCGGGCGATTAGAAATTATGACGATTAGTTCCAAACATGAACGCCTCAAAACCACAATCGGCTATTTATTGGAAGCTTATATGCGGGAAAATGGCATAAGATTCTATGGCAGCGGCGGTTTTACCCTGATGAAAGAAGGTGAATCTTCTGGAGAGCCTGATGAATCTTACTGCATTGGTAAAGACAAAGATATTCCCGATATCGTTATCGAAGTTATTATTACAAGTGGCTCCATTAAAAAGTTGGATATTTATAAATCGAAAAATGTTGCGGAAGTATGGTTTTGGAAATCTGAACAATTGCGAATTTTCCATTTAAAAGGAAATGACTATCAAGAAATTC
>Ga0233403_10001187_pt1 | contig 12269 bp, 7 predicted proteins | sample Na_oxic_1_MG_FD_179866 | JGI IMG/M metagenome (GOLD analysis project Ga0233403, IMG submission 179866) | Seawater microbial communities from Saanich Inlet, British Columbia, Canada - Na_oxic_1_MG | ecosystem: Environmental > Aquatic > Marine > Inlet | place: Canada: British Columbia | collected...
CCTTATGATCATCACGTAGAGCCTGTCGAAGCGAAAATTAGGTGAATAATTACCCTTCGACAAGCTCAGGGTACGTGCGGTTCGTTGAGCCGGTAAAAAAAATTTCGAACACCTTATGATCATCACGTATTAATTTTTATCTCTTTTCGATTCCCAATTTCCAATGATTAATTTTACTCTGACCCCAATTACTCCCATTGAAAATATTTGGTCTAAAGTCAAGAATTATATACAGTGAACTACTTTAGAACGGATTTGCTAAGTGATATGAATGAGATCGAGGTAAGAATTTGAATTCTTTTTAATGGAGAGATATTTGTATTGTGATAATTTTTAAACTATCACCTCAATCTTTTTCATTCCACCAAGCCAATCCTTTCTAAAATACAATCCTTGTCGTTATTTTCTTAATCAGAACGCAATGCCGTAATTGGGTCTAATTTGGCCGCTTTATAAGCCGGGTAAAATCCAAAAAAAATTCCGACACCGGATGAAACCCCAACACCTAAAAAAATGGCAAAAGACGAAATGAGAAATTGCCAATCGTTAAACCAAGCGACAAAATAGGAAGCGACTATTCCCAAACTAATTCCCAATACACCACCTACTAATGATAACAAAATCGCTTCCATCAGAAAGAGCCATTGAATATCTCGCTGGCGTGCGCCAATAGCGCGGAGAATGCCAATTTCTCGTCGCCGATCCATCACCGAAGTCAGCATCACATTCATAATACCAATACCACCGACTAACATTGAAATACTACCAATCGCACCCAGCAAGAGGGTAAAACGTTTGGCATCTTGTTCTTTAGTTTCAATGAGTTTTTCGGCGGTGTGCGTTTCCACTTCTAACCCTTTTTCTTGTTTGGCAAAATAGTCTTTAACTTGTTGCCCAACAGCCGCATAATCGCTATTTGCTTCTAACCGTACTGTCACACTATCAATCTCATTGTCTTCTAAATAACGTTGTGCAGTACCCATCGGCATGATAAAAGCCCAATTGATATAACGGGGGGTAAACAGCGGCTCAGGTACATCTTCCAATATGCCAATAATGGTGTAGATTTGGCGATTAATTCTGACGTTGCTACCGAGCAAAGTGCCTTTAAAATTTTGAAAGCCCTCGCCCATCGCCAAGATATCTTGACCTACCACAACATAAGGTTGATTTTTGTCCAAATCAGAAATAAATCGCCCTTCTTTGATCTGGAGTTGATACAAATCTTGAAAGGATTCAGTTACACCAAGCAAAAGGGCCCAATCCATTTTTCCGGCAAAATTATAAGGTTCCCACTGACCTGTAAATGGAGCAATCATTGTAATACTCGGTACTAACTTAGGTAATGCCAAAACCGCTTCAAGAGTAATTTTAGCCTTTCGATTTTCACCACGTCTCAGTTTTTCGATACTCATAATATCAGTACCGAGTTTGAGGTGATGACGTAATTGTTCAGCACCGGCAATGATACCCACTGACACCATCGCAATCACTGAACCAATGCCAATAATAATGCCAATTAGAGCCAATAACGTGCGTTGTTTTTGCGCGTATAAATTATGAATACCTTCTCTAAAATAAGTTAAGAGCATAAATTTATCATACCATCTTTAATAATGATCTGACGCTGACATTGTTCCGCAACATGTGGATCATGCGTAATAATGATAACGGTAATGCCTTGTTGTTGATTTAATTCGATAAATAAATTCATGATGTCTTGACTAATCTGTGAATCAAGGGCCCCAGTCGGTTCATCGGCTAGAATAAGTGCTGGTTTGCCGACTAAAGCGCGAGCAATAGCAACCCGTTGTTGTTGTCCGCCGGACAATTCATTGGGATGATGTTTAGCGCGTTGCGCCATCCCGACTTTTTCAAGCATAGCCATCGCACGGCGATGAATTTCTTTGCGGGGTAACCGGCGATAAATCAGTGGATAGCCAACGTTTTCTAGTGCTGTCAAGCGTGGCAATAGATAAAATGATTGAAACACAAAACCAATTTTTTGATTTCTAACCGCCGCTAATTCATCATCACTATAACTGGTGATTTCCTTATTTTCCAACCAATAGCTGCCTCTTGAGGGTTTATCTAATAAGCCGATAATATTCATTAAAGTTGATTTACCACTTCCAGAGGGCCCCATAATAGCAATCAGTTCTCCTGGTTTAATCTCAAGATTAATATCTTTTAAAATAGCTAATTGACTTTTTCCAAGGATATAATATTTATAAACGTTGCGTAAGTTGAGCATAAAATATTTTTTGACCAATTTTTCATGTTATAGTATTTCCGTTTGTCTAAAGTATATAACCTCCAAAAATATTCAATATTAATCAGTAAACTATAAATAATTTTTGTCACCTATTTGATTGAATTTAAATAATCTGTTGTAAACAAATAAACCGGATTTTTGAATCGGTAAAAATACCTGAAAATTTATGCTTCAGAACTTATGATTTGTCATTGAGAATAAATTGGTGGGTCTCCCCACCCTACGTTTATTCTTTATCAACAACCAATTCATCGCCGGCTTTAAGTCCTTCAATAATTTCAATACTATCAATAGTCGTCAGTCCGGTTTTCACTTCGATTTTGTCAGGTTTGCCCGTTTTTTGATTGATTTTGTTCACCCACGTTTTTTTATCTTCAGAGATGACGGCGTTAAACGGTATGAGAATGGCTTCTGGTTTTTCCGATAAAATAACGGACATTTTGGTTGACATGCCAAGCCGTAGATGTTGCTTTTGTTCAGCACTGAGTTTTTTGACAGCAATCGTTACTGGAAATAGTGAAGCACTGTTATTGAATGAATTTTCTTTATCGGCTTGTGATGAAATCCAACTGATAGCCCCATCGAGTGTAATGTTTTCAAACGCATCACCGGTAATCGTCACTTTTTGCTGAATTCTTAATTTAGGAATTTCCACTTCATCAACTTTAGCTTTAATCAAAAACCCCGCCATATTCGCAATCATAAATAATACTTGCTCTTGTTTGACAAAACTTCCCCGTTGAATTTCGGTAGGCGTGTCTTCATCTCGTTGAATCGGTTCCAAAATCACGCCGTCAATCGGGCTGATAACGCGCGCATTTTGAATACGTTGTTCAATTTCTTGTTTTCGAAATTGGGCATTTTTCATATCTAATTCAGCAATGCGTAAATTTTCTGTACTGCCTTGCTCTAACACCAATCGCAGTTGTTCTTGCATTGTCTGATAATCCAATTTTTCATTTTGATAACGTCGTTCTAAATTGTCTAATTCCAAAGCTGGCACAATGCCTTTATCAAGTAATCGCCGCGTTTCAGTCAATTCACGTTGCGTGGATTCTAAGGTATATTGGGCTTTGAGTAAATTCCGTCGTGCCATTGTCACTTCCGGATCAGTTTTCCAATTTCGCAATTTTTTGACCAATTGCTGTGTCTTAATATAAGTACTTGATGCTTCACGATAATTAACCTGTTCTTTGGTGATATCAAGCACTAACAACAATTGCTCCTTTTTCACAAATTCGCCATATTCAAAGTGTTTTTCCTTGATGGGGCCCTCCAAAGGGCTAATAACTTCCATTTGATACAGTGGTTCAATTTTGCCAATCAATGATAATTTATCTTGGAACAATTGCGTTTTTACCACAAATGTTTCGCCAGTGATGATTTCCGATTTTTCTTTTTTTAGCGGGATAGTTAATTGGGTTGTGATCTGTTCATGATTGGGTAAATAAACCTTTAATTCATTCCACCAATAATAGCCACTGGCACCCATTCCCAGCATGAGTATCAGCACAATGAGCCATAATCGTTGTCGTTTGAGGCTTTGCAAACGTTTTTCTAAAAGGAGCTTGTCATCTTCCAATTGAAAACAAGTGATTTGCAATTGGTGATAATCGTGTTGCGTCGGTTCGACAACATCGATTTGTTGGGATAAATGAGGAGTTTCAGTCATAATAACTACAATGATTGTTTATCATAAAGAATTGAAAATCCCAAAGCTAAAACTTTGAAATCCAAAGTGTTAACTTTGGGAAATCACTCTACTAGGATTTACCTAAACTTCAATCTGTGACGCTTATATTCACGCCCCAACGTTCTAACGTGGTACCAAGTAATGCATCCAAATCAGTTAGGGCATTGAGGTAATCAATTTTAGCGCGAATCTCACTATTTTCAGCGCGAATTAAGTTATTTTGAAAGCTGACAATTTGAAAATTGTTGGAACCGGGACGTCCCGCTTTAAGTTTTTCTAATTCAATATCCAATTGTTGTTTGGATAAGTCCCTAAAACGTTGGGCTAATTTGACTTGTTCCCATTTGATCTGAATATTTTGCACCGCATCCATAAGGTCAATTTCAATATTATCTTTTAATTCTTGCACATTAATCCCGGCATGGCGTAATTTAACGCGAGCAGCAACTAATTCTCGCTCGCGTGGCAGATCGCCAAACGGAATCCGCAAGGCTAATTGCACGGAATAATCGCCTTCCCCTAAACGTCCAGCCCTTACCTGCGATTCAAACCAATCATCACTGGTACCAGTAATATTATATCTAGCAATCACGTCTAATGCCCATAACTGCTCATTTTCAGCTAATAACAAACGAGTTTGGGTGTTTTCTTGTTCCAATAAGGTTTGTAAATAGGCGGGATGTCTTTGCAAAGCGATTTGTTGGAGTGTGCTGATATTGAGATTGACAGGCTTAACAATAATCGGTTCTACAGGTTCAATCAAAGTATGTTTATCAATATCTAACAATTGTAATAAATCCAATCGTGCTTGTTCTAAGCTATTTTGATTTTCACGTAAAGCTAATTCTTGATTCGCTAAATCCGCTTCTGCTTGGATTAATTCTACTTTTGCCAATCGTCCAGCTGCAATAAGGGCTCGATTAACTTCTAATAATTGTTGGGAACGTGCTAAGGAAAGTCGCGTAATTTCAATGCTATGTCGCGCGAATAAAAAATTGCGGTACGCATAAATCACTTGAGTTAAGGTATCAATCAAAGTCTGGGTTAAGTTTAAACGATTGATTTGTTCTTGGCGTTCAGCAAGTAATTGGCTCGCCATATTCACATCAACGCCACTGCCTCTTAACAGCGGTTGCCTAAAGGACAGAACAACATCATTAGCAAAAGCATTATTGGGACTTTCCCAAGGCTCGATAATCGTTTGGGTAATATCCAAGCCCAAAACTCCACCAGTTGGTACTTTCAAAGCAAAGTTGGCCCCGATTTGGCCCTGAATGGTTTCATTATCCGCTTGCCGCATCGCAGTGGTCGTCGCTGAAATGGTTAAATCAGGCCAAAATTCATCGTAGACGACTTCCAAATCAAATTTCTCCAAGATGCGATTGAGATAAGCACTTTCAATCGTGCGATTGTGGCGAATGGCCAAAGCTACCGCTTCAGCAAGCGTAATAGATTTGGACTGGGCTGGAGTAGCCAGCACCACACCACTGAAACTCCAAATAGTCATTAATAAAAAAAGTAATTTAAACATACACGAATTATATAATATACAATAATTTAAATCCTTTCTAAAATGCAAGCTTTGTAATTATTGTGAGTTATTTTTGTTTTAAAATCAGTAATGTAATATCATCAAAGACTTTTTGTTCGCCAATGAATTGACGCACATTTTCAATCACCGCTTGTTGGATTTCTTGGGCCGTTTTCTGCCAGTTTTGTTGAATGATTTCACAAAAGCGTTCTAATCCATACATTTTTCCATCAATATTTTCGGCTTCGGTAATGCCATTGGTGTAAAGTACGACTACATCGCCAGGATTCAATGGTACTTTGATTTGACGCACAAATTCGGTTATGTGTTCATCTAAGCCGATCGGAAAGCCTAAATCTATGGTGTCGATTAATTCTAATTCGCCAGAACGCACCACAATTATTTCTTCATGTTGTCCACTTAAATAAAGTTGGTTTTGTTGATAATAGACTAAAACTAATGTCAAACTTTTTTCCACATTCATGCGTTGTACATTGTGGAAAACCATTTGATTAAGGGCACTGAAAAATTTCACCGGATCGGTTTCATTCAAAGCGAGCAAAGTGCGAATGGATGATTGCACCATAATGGCTAGGGCCCCACTTTCCAATCCATGTCCAGTGACATCACCAATTCCAAACAAAATCCGTCCATTATGTTGAAGCACATCATAATAATCACCACCGACTTCATCGGCAGGTTCCATAAAACCAGCGATGTCTAAACTTTCAATTTGTTGAAGTTCCTTATCTTTGGGGAGGAGCATTTGTTGCAAGCGACGTGATATATCTAACTCAGTACTCATACGGAGATTTTCCGATTTGAGTTGCTCATTGAGGGAACTAATTTTTTGATTAGCTTCATCTAGTTGTTCAGTGCGTGTTTGCAGTTGGCGTTGTAATTTGTATAGGTTAAGATGGGCATTGATTCTTGCCAACACTTCTTCTTGTTGAATGGGTTTGGTGATGTAATCGACTGCTCCTAATTCAAAGCCTTTGACTTTGTCAAGCGTATCCGCTAGTGCCGTCATAAAAATGATGGGAATTTCTTTGGTGCTGTCTTGGGATTTCAAAATTTGGCAAGCTTCAAAGCCATCCATTTCCGGCATCATGACATCCAATAAAATCAAATCGGGGTGGGCATATTCGGCTTTTTTAATGGCGCGTTTACCATTTTTGGCAATCAATATTTCAAAGCCTTTTCCCTCCAAAAAATAGGATAACACACTGATATTAGCGGGTATGTCATCAACAATTAAGAGGACATCTTTGGATGTTTCTGTATTCATATAGTAATTCCAGATTGAATAAAATACAGTCGATATTATTCAAATTATTGATTTTAAATTATTAAACGCTATAACGCTGTAACGCATTAAACGCAAAAACGCTATAATTTTTTTCCTATCCAAAATAAATTTTGGACTCCCTAATACCAATAGCTTCGCCAATGTCAAAATTTGTTGTTTCGGGAATGAGGCACGATTTCCCGAAACTCCGATGTTACTTAGGTTTCGGGAAATCCGCTTCGCTCCATTCCCGAAACAACCATCAATTATTGTAATACGCGATTATTGGAGTCCAAAATTTATTTTGGAAGAAAACTTCTATTCTAAATACTGTTCAATCAAATCACAAATTTGTTCTTCGTTGAAATTTTCCGCTAATGCACGGATTTTATTGGAAAAAAACTGAAGTTGTGGGTCAGATTGCTCAAACTCTTCCAGTTGTTTAACCACCGATTTCAGATTACCTTTCATGGCTAAATCAAATAAAACAGTGGCTTGCTCTTTGGAGGGGCCAACAAATTCTCCCGTTTCTGATTCGATTTCACCATTTTCGTCCTCAGTTTTGCTGGTTTCTCCTTCGTCATAAATCCAGGTTAATTTTAGGTATTTTTTCAGCAGCTTCAATAAATCATCGGCGCGGATGGGTTTAGGTAAAAAATCGTCACAACCCGCCTCCGTACTTTGTTGCTTATGGCATTCAAAAACGCTGGCTGAAATCGTGATAATAACCACATCTTTAAATTCGGGAATGCGTCTGATTTGGCGCGTTGCTTCAAAACCATCCATAATGGGCATCACCAAATCGGTTAAAATCAGATCGGGTTTATGTTCCCGCGTTTTATTGATACAATCTTGACCATCAACCGCTTCAATAATTTCAAAACCCAAAGGGGCTAATAAATTAGCCAACACGGAACGATTTTCTGATTTATCATCAACGATTAATACTTGACGACTTTTGCCTTCAAAACCCTCAATGATGGGTTCTTTCGTTTTATTGGGACTCGCTAAATTCGATACTTCAGGCAAATTCAATGCCATCCAGAATGTACTCCCTTTTCCCAATGTGCTTTCGACATGTAATTGGCCCCCCATCATTTCTACCAGTTTTTTGGTGATGGAAAGTCCAAGTCCAGTCCCTTCAGCGCGTGCGTTTTTATCACCGACTTGTCGAAAAGGTTCAAACATCAGTGCCAATTCTTCCGGTACAATACCAACACCTGTGTCTTCTACTTGAAAACGGATTTTTTTATTCTGATAACCGACTTTAAAACTGACTCCGCCTTGTTTAGTGAACTTAATCGCATTGCTCAGTAGGTTAATAATAATTTGCCGTAACCTTTTTTCGTCAGCATGCACTCCCTTTGGTAAATGCGATAATTTCTCATAAATAAAAGAAATTTCCTTTTGCTTGACTCGTATTTCAAATATTTCAACGATACTTTGCAAAAAATCCTCAAAGTGGAAATCTGTTGGGTAGAGTTCAATGCGATCCGCTTCTATTTTAGATAAATCTAAAACATCATTGATAAGTGTCAGCAAATACTCACCACTACGATGAATAACGTTGATGGCCTCTTGTTGCTTGATATTTAAGGTTTTGTCACGGTGTAAAATTTGGGTATATCCTAAAATACCATTGAGGGGAGTCCGTAATTCATGGCTCATATTGGCGAGAAATGTACTTTTAGCACGGTTAGCAAATTCCGCCTCTATTTTGGATTTTTCTGCTGTTTCTTTAGCCAGCTGCAAGTTGACTTCTGTTTGTTTGCGTTCAGTAATCATGTGGTTAAAGCATTTCGCTAACAGACCAATTTCGTCATTACTGTTTATATCAGCTTTCACTGTTAAGTTACCAGTCGCGGCTAATTCGGTCGCTTTGGTTAATTTAACGATGGGACGCGAAATGGTCTTGGAAACGAACAATGCAATAATTACTACGCTAAACACCGTTAAAAAGCCAACCATTAAAAATAGATTTTCTAGCTTATCAATGGGTATAAACGCTTCTGCCGTGTTTATTTTTACAACAATGCCCCATCTTAAATAGGGTATATATCGCCAAACAGCAATGGTTTCTTGATTAAGGTAATCGTGATATAAACCAGTGCCGTTTTTGCCATTAACAGCGTGTTGTATCGGTAAAAATTCATCAGAACCTAGCATAACTTTCCGGTTAAAAGCAGCCTCTGGATCGTGTCTAACCGGCGTTAGAAATAGGGCGTGATCATCCATAGCCGAGGCAATAATAATTTCTCCAGTTTGTCCTAATCCTTTAAAATTATAAGATAATTTATTAATTTCTTCGGTATTCAATTGAACCGCGAATATGCCTAACAATTTTCCTTCTTGAATAAGGGGGGCAGTTATAAAGGCGGCTGGTTCATTACCAGAGGGAGCGTAACGTTTAAAATCAGATATTTCTATTTCTAACAAAGTGTGGGAGCGATGAAACGCTTTGGCAAGTTCAGTATCTTTATAAGGGCCTGTTCGCAAATTGGTGCCAAAATCCGCTTCATGGGTCACAGTAAAAATAATGTCACCTTCAGGAGAAATGAGGAAAATATCATAATACCCATAAATCTCTTGATGCTGTAATATTTCGGTTCCAAAAAGTTTATCAACGGTCCTATATTCAGGCGAATATATTCCAAATTGAAAGGCCCTCATAAATTTTTCAAAGGACTCAACGAAATGATGGTCGTTAGTCAGAACAGTGATGTTATTCTGTCTTTCCTTAATATAGTCGGTGATATAGTCAGCCCTACTTTCTGTAATAGTGAACAAATTATTGATCACCTCTTTTTTTAATGCAGTGGCGGAATTTTTATAAGAAACGTAACCTACAGTTATCAAGGGAACTAATGCAACCAACAAAAACCAGCCTAACAATTTATTGGCCATTTTGAATCTTTTGATGTTTTTTGTCATGGTGTATTTTCCTTTTCTACCGAAATCCCTGGGTTTGCCCATTGATTACCCCAGGATGTATAAAGATTGTCAAGAAATTTATCCCATTCGGATTTTAAACGGTAAGTGGGATAAGGAATAGGTTGAACAGGTCTTTCTGATGTCCAGACAATATCAAATTGTCCATCTTGCCGGATTTTTCCTACTCTGACGGTTTTCCAAGTATGGTTGTTGTCGTCATCAATATAAACCAGTCCACCAGGGGCTTGAAAACTTTGTCTTTTCATGGCGTTGCGAACTTTGTTTACTTCGGCAGTTCCAACCTCTTCAACAGCTTGCGCCCATAAATAAACACCAAAATAGGCGGCTTCCATTGGATCATTTGTCACGCGCTCTTGTCCGTACTTGTTTTTAAATCTTTTAACAAAATCTTGGTTAACTTTGGTATTCACTGTTTGAAAATAATTCCAAGCCGCATAATGATTAACCATATTTTTTATATCCAAATGATGTAACTCATTTTCAGAAATACTAAACGACATGACTGGTATTTTTTCAGGTGTGATGCCAGCATTATGTAGCTCAGTGAAAAATGCGATATTAGTATCCCCGTTAATGGAGTTTAAAACCACATCAGGCTTTGTTGCCACAATTTTTTGCACCACCGCTTTGACATCATGGCTACCTAATAAAATATATTCTTCTCCCACAACTTCTGCACTCAGTGCCATAGCTTGAGCTTTAATAATCGCATTCGCAGCACGCGGAAAAACATAATCAGAGGCTACCAAAAAAATCCGTTGGCCCAAATGATCAAAACTCCATTTGACTGCTGGAATAATCTGTTGATTGGGTGCAGCACCGGTGTAAATAATGTTAGGTGATTGTTCAAGCCCCTCATATTGTACCGGATAAAATAGCAGATGGTTGTGCTTTTCAAATACCGGCTTTACCATTTTGCGACTGGCAGATGTCCAACATCCAAATACCACACTGACGTTTTCTTGGGTAATCAACCTTTCAGCCTCATTAGCAAAAGTGGGCCAATCTGAACGCCCATCTACCACAATGGGTTCAATCTTTCTCCCTAAAATACCGCCTTTTTGGTTAAGCTCGTCAATTGCCAACAAAGTGGCATCAACAACAGCAATTTCGCTGATAGCCATCGTGCCAGTCAGCGAGTGTAATATTCCTACCTTGATAGGAGCTTTGGTTTGGATGATGTAAAACCCACCCCCGATAACAAGACATAACAGAATGGTGATAATTGCGCTTTTTTTATTCATAGTGATGAGTGACTCCTTATTTCTTTATTTTTTTTAAAGGTGTGACGTGGGAGTGTCACGATATGCATTCCCTTTGAAGATGTTAGGAAAGTTAAAATCCTTTAGTACAACGTAGTTATTTTTGCTTCAACACGAGCAAGGTAATATCATCAAATACCTTTTGTTTGCCAATAAATTGGCGCACATCAGCAATCACAGCTTGCTGGATTTCTTGAGCGGTTTTTTGCCAGTTTTGCTGATATGCTATTGGTGTAAAGTACCACCTGGTACTATTTCGCAATACCTTGATTGGGTGAACCGCCAGTAATTTTCTCAGTAACAATAGATTTTCCGTAAGTATAATGGATATTTTCCTTTCCTATGACTTCCATTAAACCACTATGCTCAAGTACTTCATCTAATTTATGATTACGAAGCCAGAATTCCAATTGATAACCGTTTTGCTGACGTTTCTTAGCTTCTTGCGCCAACATTTCGGCACCTGCCGCGTCTAAATGTTGTAAATATTCACCAACAATGACTAAATGTGCCTGATGTTTATCTCGTTGTCCAATATCAGTAAGAATTTTATCGACAACATGCAAGGAACCAAAAAAGAGGCTTCCAGAAATTTGTAAGACGGTTGCATTTTTAAGTTTAGTTGGGACATATTGTTCAGATTCTTCACTAAAAGAAAGATCAATATCGGGCTTAGAAACATTACGAAGATAGAAAACGATTGATAGAAAAGTTCCTAAAAACACACCTTTGTCAATACCACCGTACACAGTTGTGCCTAAGCATAAAATAAATACAAGTCGATATTCCAATAGACATTGAAGTAGTTTTTTGATTTCACTAAGGTTAATAAGCCCAACTCCCACTAAAAATAGTACCCCAGCCATCACTGTTACCGGCATTTCAGCAATGATGGGATTAGCAAATATAACCAACAATCCGACGGCTAAAGCTGAAATTACGCCTGCTAAGGGAGTTATCGCACCAGCTTCAAAATTAGCAGCACTACGGTTAAAAGAACCACAACTCGGAAAACAAGAAAAAAAACTACCTCCTATATTCGATAAACCTTGTCCAATAACTTCCTGATTTATATTAACGTACTGCCCAGATTTTGCTGACATGGCCCCTGCAATCACTGAGGATTGCATCAACCCAACAATGGCTATCACAAAAGCAGCAGTGTACAATCCTTCAGCAGCCTCAGCAAAATTTTCAGGGCTAAAATCGGGGGCAGAAAATGGCAAAGGAGATAGTGTCATTGTGCCTAACTTGTCTAAGTTGACCGT
>Ga0233403_10001188_pt1 | contig 12265 bp, 6 predicted proteins | sample Na_oxic_1_MG_FD_179866 | JGI IMG/M metagenome (GOLD analysis project Ga0233403, IMG submission 179866) | Seawater microbial communities from Saanich Inlet, British Columbia, Canada - Na_oxic_1_MG | ecosystem: Environmental > Aquatic > Marine > Inlet | place: Canada: British Columbia | collected...
CGCCTCTTGCTTTCACCCAGGTGAAACCTGGGACAACCCCGATAGGGGTTGAATTTTAAGAGCAAGAGGTGAAACCTGGGGAAACTTTCAAAAAGAGTTTTGCAAGAGGCTCAGTATCAAATGAAAAATTGAGTTTTTGAATATTAAAGAAAAATGATGTCTCATCTGAAACATTATTTTTGCAAAAAACTTGATAACGACAACAATACTGAACGGTAAACTACTTTTGAAGGCGCAAAAAAAATGACTATTTTACTTATTATTCTGGTTTTTTGAAAAACATTTTTCTGATTAAATAATAACTGCTCGCTCCAATTAAAACCCCACCAGCCACGGCACTGCCAACCGGATGGGCAAGAAAAACGATTATTGAACCGCTTCCAATAGCGGAAGAAGCGGCTGTTGCAATTACTTGAGATTTTGACATAATAAATTTTTCTCAATGTTACCGAAAAATAAATATTATCAGAAAAAAAATTTTCTGGCCTAATTTGTTTATATAATAAACAATAAACATTATACCGATTTGACCTAATTTATCAGATACTTTGTTCCCGGAACGAATAAACCTTAAATCGGTATGAAGTCCCATTAGAAAATTAAACAAACTTTTAAGTTGTTAATTCATTTATTTCTCAATTCGTGGTACTAAACGGATAGGTGCTAATATCGCCTACCTCCCCCCATTGAACACTCGGAGAATAATCAATGTCACCGTCTTTTGATATCAGTGTCAGTCATCCCAATCTCAGTTTAGACGCTGAAGGTTCTGCTGAAACCACTTTCACGGTCACCAATTTAACCGGCGAAACACAACAACTGGAGGCTAAGTTAGCCACCCTCAATCCCCAACATAAAAGTTGGCTACAAATAGATGGCGACCTTTCGCAAGAATTAGCCGCTAACGGCAGTCACCAATATTTGGTCAAAGTGGAAGTGCCTACGGACAAATTCAAGGGCCGTTTTGATTTTCGACTAGAAATTTATTCCGCCTTGACACCTCAACAAAAATTAGCTCAAGGCCCCAAAGTGGTCGTAGAAGTCAAGCCGGCCAGTCAATCTAGTTCTCCACCTTCGCCAACAAGCTCCAAAAAGTCAACGGCTCCAACAAACCCTAACAAGCCAAGTTCTTCTTGGTTAAAGATTCTGGTCGTCCTATTATTATTATCAAGCCTGGCGAGTATCGTTGCACTATGGCAACTGAAGGAAGAAATCAGTCAAAACCAACAACAATTAAGCTCTCTAAAGGATATCGCTGAGCAAGCTCAAGCCCGATTCAAACAAGCTCAAGATGCTGTTGATATCGCCAACGCGAAATCCAATGAGGCTCAAGAACAGGCCGTGGCTGCCCAAGCCAAAGCAGAACAAGCGCATGAGGCTGCACAAACAGCACTTTCCAAGGCCGACACTGTGCAAACCCAGGCTAACCAAGCCGTCTCGCAAGCCAATAAGGCTATCCAAGGGATTGAACGTTATACTGACAATAGCAATGGCACCGTCACCGATAAGCGAACCCAACTGGTTTGGCTGAAAAGAGCCAACTGTTTTGGAAAAAGAAACTGGGAAGAGGCGAACCAATTAGTTAAACAACTGAAAAATGGCCAATGTGGCCTTTCCGACAATTATCAGGCCGGCAGTTGGCGGTTACCAAGCAAAGAAGAATGGCAAGTGATGGCCAATCGCCAATACAGTTATCCCAGCCTATCCAACTCGGCCGGTACCAATAAGTGGACGGAAGGTCGTCCATTTTCAAGAGTCAAACCCAATGGCTACTGGTCAGCAACCTCCCATCGGCAAGACTCAACGGGTGCATGGCTGATGGAACTGAGCGAAGGCAGCCTCCAAACGAATAGCAAAACCGCCAAATACTACGTGTGGCCGGTGCGAAACTATTGAGATAGCCCACAACCCTAATGGGGTTAATTGTAAATCCCCAGGTGAAACCCTCATCGTTATACATAAGTATTTAAGTATTTGATTTAAATTATTTTTCGTAGGGATCGGTGGGTTTCGCTCCGCTCTACCCACCCTACGTTTTGACTTATGTATAACGATGAGAGGTGAAACCTGGGGTGGGTGGAAAAAATTTTCGTGGTGAAAAACCTGACCGGTTTTAAACCGTTCTGCTTAATACCAAACAACACTGACCGGAAAATAACATGTCACAACTCTTTGATATTACTGTTGAGCCTCAAAACATCCGTTTAGATGAAAATGGTTGTGGTGAAACCACTGTCACCGTCACTAATTTCACCAGCGAAGGGCGACGATTGCTCGTTCAACTGGTGACAATCCATCCACAACATCAAAACTGGTTAAAACTGGAAGGCGACCGAATGCGAGAATTTGCCGCCAACGGCGGTAGTCATCAGTATCACCTCGATATTAATGTACCCGCTGACAAGTTTAAAGGCCGTTTCAACTTTCGTTTAGATGTGTATTCCGCCTCGAAAGAGGAGAAATTAGTTCAGGGGCAGAATGTGACAGTAGAAATGAAGCCCCAATCGAAACAATCAATTGAACAGCCCAAACAGAACTTTTCTTGGTTAACGGCAACGGTTATGGTTTTGTTACTGCTCAATGTCGGAGTGGGAGTGGCTTTGTGGCTGCTTTTTATGGAAACAGCCTCTCAACAAATCAGCTCTCTCAAAGACATGGCTAACACTGCCCAGACTCACTCCAATCAACTGATTGAATCGGCCAATCAGGCATTTACTAAAGCCAAGCCAGCCATTGAAGCTGCCAATACCGCCGTGTTAAAAGCCACCCCGGCCGTTGAAACCGCAAATATGGCCATCACTCAAGTCGAAAAAGCGCGAACCCTGGTTCAGATGGCTCTCACTGAAGCCAACCAAGTGATACGAAACACTAACCGCTATCAAGACAATGGTAATGGAACCATCACCGATAATAGCACTGGACGGATTTGGCTCCAACACGCCAACTGTTTTGGTCCAACTCACTGGGAACAGGCACAACAGTTAGCGCAACAACTGAAAAGCGGCGAATGTGGACTGTCAGACCATTCTCAGGCGGGCGATTGGCAGTTACCTAGCCAGTCCGAATGGCAGGAAATGATGAACAATCCCTACCACAATCCAGCCCTATCCAACACGGTAGGAACGGATAAATGGATAGAAGGACAACCCTTTTTGGATGTCAACTTGGATGGCTATTGGACGGCAACCCCATTTGCATTAAACAACGACAATGCCTTAATCGTCCACCTGGACAACGCACTCGTTTCAGCCAGCGACAAGACTAACCGCTACTACGTGTGGCCGGTGCGAACCAAATAGCCCCTGGCTGGGGTCACTGGCATTAAGTTAAGGATGTGCGTTTCCAACAAACCCCAGGTTTCACCGATCTGCCATTAAGTTAAGGATGTGCGTTGGAAACAAACCCCAGGTTTCACCTGGGGCTATTCACATTCAACCCCTATCGGGGTTGTTGCCCCAGGTTTCACCTGGGGCTTGTTGGTGAAATTATTTATCTGAAAAGCTATAGCGTTTTTCGATTGAATGAAGTACATAATCCATTATGTGTTAGGGATTATTGAGAAACCCCGATAGGGGCTGAATAGGCCAATAGCCCCAGGTGCAACCTGGGGCCAACCCCGATAGGGGTTGAATGTGAATAGCCCCAGGTGAAACCTGGGGGGGCCTGGGGGGTGTACTTCACTCAATCGGTAAACACTATAAAGCTTGGTATTCCAAGTGCCATAATGTCCATTTAATATCATGAGGAAAAATTGTCTATGAATCATTCCACCGCTACTTTAAGCCCAGCTTTGTTACTCAAAAAACTGGTCAAAAAATACATTATCGCCTCCAGTCTGCTTGCTTTATTAATTATAGCTGGATATTGGCTCATTCAATGGGAATTGTCTCAACACTCTAGCGATGTTCGTCTCACCAATATCGCTGTGCAACAACGGATATTGAGTGAAACTCTCTGCAAAACAGCCCTTTTGATTCAGTTAACCAATCACTCTCAACAACGCTCTGAGTATATAGAGGACTTTCGGCGCCTCCGGAATTTATCGGAACAATCTCATCAAGAGCTACTACAATTCGATCATACCCATATTTCCTTACTGAACAACAATAGTGCGTTCATCACTCGCTTGTTTGTTGATTTGCAGCCACACTATGACGCGCTGAATGTAGCGGCTCAAAAACTGTTGGCAGCTACCGAGCAGCCCAATGCGTTTTTGGATCCGTCTTCCGAATTCGCCGGGCTGATTCAACAAATAGTGACTGAACAAAAAGTCTTGGTGCCCAAAATGGATCTGATTGTGTCCCAGTATGAATCGGAGGCATTAGCTCATATTAACCATCTCTGGTGGCTGATGACTGTTATTGTCATTATTACCCTGATGGTGTTACTGTTTGAGGGACAATACATTTTTCGGCCCGCCGTGCGGCAACTTCAGCAACGATTGCAAGACTCCTTTAAAAATATTCTATTAGAAACCGCGTTGGATAAGATATCTTCACTGATCTCTCTGAAAGATATCCAAGGCAGATATCTGTTCATCAATCGAGCCTTTGAAAGACAGCTACAGACGAATAAAGCAGAATTCGTCGGTAAAAACGATCACGAACTTTTTCCAGCCGAGACGGCCAAACAATTTCAAGCTCATGATATCAAGGTACTGGAAGCCGAAGCCGCGTTTGAATTTGAAGAACAATTGCCCTTAGATGAGGGTTTACACACCTATCTGACCGTTAAGTTTCCAGTCTATGATGACACTGGAAATCTCCATGCTGTCGGCGGTATTTCCACTGATATCACGGAACGAAAACAAACCGAACAGGCTTTGCAAGACAGCGAAGCCATGCTGCGGGCGTTGTTAAATGCGATTCCAGAAAGTGCGCTTCTGATGGACCAAAACCGCATCATTCTGGACGCGAACAAAACCGCTGCACAACGATTGAAAGTACCCCTAGATAAATTAATTGGGCATTCTGTTCAAGAGTTCCTGCCAGCCAACCTGTTGGAAAGTAGAAATAAACAACTGGACAAAGCGTTTGCTTCTGGGCGGTGTGTTGATTTTGAAGATCAGCGTGACGGTTGGTATTTTCACCACGTTATCTGTCCAATAGCCACTCCAAAGAATGCCATTGCTAAAGTCGCTATTGTGGCTATTGACATCACTCCGTACAAACAAGCGCAATTAAAACTGAGCCAATTAACGGAAGAGTTAGAACAGCGAGTTGTTCACCGTACACGACAGCTGGAAACTATTAATCAAGAACTACAAGCCGAAATCGCTTCCCGTCAACAAACGGAAATGGCCTTAAAAGTCAGTGAAGAACGTTATCGGCGGATCGTTGATACTGCCCAAGAAGGGATTTGGGTGATAGATGCCAAAGCCAAAACCACTTTTGTCAATCAATCTATGGCCGACATGTTAGGCTATCAAATTGAGGACATGCTGGATCGTCCAATGTTTTATTTTATGGATGAAGCGGCTTATCCTGAAGCCGAGCGATATTTTGAGCAGCGCCAGATCGGAATCAAAGAAAAACAGGATTTTCGATTTCAGTCCAAAGCGGGTTCAGAATTATGGACCATTATCAGTGCAGTTCCCCTGTTGAATGAGCAGGGCGACTTCACTGGCGCATTAGGCATGGTTGTTGACATTACCGAGCGGAAACGAATGGAGGAACAACTCCGCAGTTCCGAAGAATTACACCGTGTTATCTTGAGCAACATTTCAGATGGGGTTTTTATCACCGATGACAACGGACAATTTACCTATCTGTGCCCAAACATAGAAATTTTTTCCGGATTTTCCGTTGAAGAAGTGCTGAAATTCGGTAACATTTCAAAATTACTAGCAGATAATTGTATCTTGTTTGAGGAACTGAAGCAGAAGGGAGAAATTCAAAACCTTGAATGCCATATGAGAAACAAGTCCGGACACCTATTATCATTACTGGTGAATGTGAAGCGTGTGTCCATCAAAGAGGGCACCATACTTTACAGTTGCCGTAACATTACCGAACTGAAACAAGTGGAACAAAACTTTAAACAATTGGTGGAAAATGCACCTGATGCGATGGTGATTGTCAATCAGCAAAGTGCCATTGTTTTCGTTAATACACAAACCGAAAAACTCTTTGGTTACACCCGAACTTATTTACTCGGCAAGCCGCTCAATCTGTTGATACCAGAACACGGTAGAGACACGCATAGCCATCATTGGAACCGTTATTTTAATAACCCTTACTCACAATCTATGGGTACCAGTATGGAAATGGTGCGCCAAGATGGGATCGAGTTTCCAGTAGAAATCAGTCTTAGCCCGATTGAAACCGCCGAAGGACTTCTGGTTTCCAGCACTATCCGTGACATCAGTGAGCGTAAGCAAGTCGAGAAAACTTTGAGAAATATTGTTGAGGGGGTTTCAAGCACGATAGGTACTAATTTTTTTCAAAATTTGGTTGAATATCTTACCCAGATGTTGCAGGTTAAATACGCATTGATAGGTCAATTGTTAGCGGAGGATCCCAAAATCCTGAAAGCACTCTCTATGGTTGCCGATAATCCGTCGATGATGCGTTCTGAATATGATTTGCGTAACACGCCTTGTGAGCAAATTTTCACCGGTCATATTCCTGGCAGATGCTCTTACTCTCAAGGTGTTCAACAAAACTTTTCCAGTCCGTTATTGGCCCAAATGGGCATTGAAAGTTGTGTTGGAATGCCCCTTTTGGATGCGGATGGCCAAGTGATGGGTTTAATAGCCATTATGAATGATAAGCCATTGACTCAAATAGAACAAATCGAATCCTTGTTACAGATTTTCGCCGCCCGCGCTGCCTCGGAATTACAACGAATACAGGCATTGGACGCGTTGGAACAAGAGCGAGCTTCTTTAGCTCAACGCGTTGAAGAGCGCACCAGCGAATTAATGATCGCGAATATGAAACTCGCTCGCGCCGTTCGCCTCAAGGACGAATTTCTAGCCAACATGAGCCATGAATTACGCACGCCGCTGAATGCGATTTTGGGCATATCGGAAGCGCTGCAAGATGAGGTTTATGGTACCCTTAACCAACTACAAGCCAAATCTCTTCGCACAATGGAAGACAGTGGCCGCCATTTACTGTCATTGATTAATGATATTCTTGATCTGGCTAAAATGGAAGCCGGTAAAGTGAAGTTAGAAATTATCCCCGTTTCTGCGGAATCAATGGCTGACACTTGTCTACACCTGGTTAAACAATTGGCGATGAAAAAACTCATCAAAATCTTTACCACCTTTGATATAAATGTCAGAATGGTTCAAGCGGATCAACGTTATTTAAAGCAAATGTTGCTCAATTTGTTAAGCAATGCGATTAAATTTACGCCGGAACGAGGCCAAGTCAATTTAGAAATTCGCGGTTATTTGGAACTGGGTATGGTTGAGTTTATCGTCTCCGACACTGGGATAGGCATTGCTGAAAAAGATATGGAATATCTGTTCAAACCCTTTGTGCAATTGGATGGCAGCCTGAACCGAGCGCATGAGGGGACTGGATTAGGTTTATCCTTGGTATCTCGTTTGGCAGAAATGCATGGTGGTAGTGTTTCAGTCGAAAGTGAGGAGGGGCAAGGTAGTTGCTTTACCATTTCATTACCTTGGCAACCCAATAAGGATGAACAACAACCGAATAGTACCAGTACTCAACAGAAATTGACGACCAAGGTGCGACATACCTCGGCCGTGATTTTGTTAGTAGATGATAATCCAAGCGTTATCGAAACCGTCTCTGACTATCTCAAAATAAAAGGCTATCGAGTCATGACCGCCTTTGATGGTACACAAGCGATTGATAAGGCAATAGAACTACATCCGAACTTAATTTTGATGGATATCCAAATGCCGATTATGAATGGATTAGATGCCATGCGTCAGATTCGCGCCGATGCCAAAACGGCTACCATTCCAATTATCGCCCTAACCGCGTTAGCGATGCCGGGCGATAAGGAACGTTGTTTAGAGGCAGGGGCGAATGATTACTTGAGTAAACCGATCAGTTTCAAAGGATTGGTCGCAACGATTGAAAGACTGCTGTAGCGGCATCAAAGACCTCCGATTGGTTCTTCAACAACATGTTCAGTTCATGCCCCATTCTCAACCCGTTTGATAATTATTGGGTACGAGGCACCCTGGTTTTTAGATTGTGCATATCTGGCATGGGAAGGGTTTTGATAATTTGTTCCTTGATCTCGGCCGATTCCAGTTCAGTCTTTTCTGCTTCTGGCTTTGATGCCATCAACATGATTTGTGGTGCCAAAAAATAAATCCCGGCAGCCAATGACAAGAGCAAAAAAAACCACAGAAAATATCTTTTTCGTCGGCGTGCCTTAAAAGAATGAGAATCTCTAATCTCTAAGCTGAAAGAGCTTTTCATCATGTGTTCCTATTGAATGGTTGTTTTAAATAGACTTTGCGTGCTAAATTTGCGGATTTTTTAGTTTGAGACCTGACCAGTTTAAAAAACCGGTCAAGTATTCAATAACATATTAATTCCTACGATTATCAAAAACACCGCAAAAAATTTTTTGAGCCTATTTTTTGAAATCGTATGTGCCCATTTTGCTCCTAACGGTGCAAATAATAAACTAATTGGAGCAATGGCTGCCAATGCTGGCCAGTAAATATAGCCACTACTGAATGTCGGCAACTCGTTGACATGCCATCCAACTGCCATAAATCCGGCAGTTCCTGAAACCGCAATAGGAAAACCACAAGCGGCGGAAGTGGCGATGGCGTGGCGGATGGGTATCTGACACCAAACTAAAAACGGTACAATGAGTGAGCCGCCGCCTATTCCCACTAAAGCAGAAATCACTCCGATCACAATCCCCATGAATCCCATACCTAATCGGCTTGGTAATTGGTACTGATTCTCAACAGCTTGACATTGGCCATTCCCCTTCCCATAGTCGTCCAGTGAGAGGCGGGGAGTATAGGTACCGGTTTGGCATGATTGTGGTTGATTGTTATTGGTTTGGGAACCGGCTGGGGATGAATCATCGGCTCCCGGTTGTGTTCTAAGCCCCAATTGTGCTGAGAGCAGTAAAAGAAAGACCGCAAAAAGGGTTTGCAACGTGTCACTCGACAAAGCATTAGCAAGAATCGCGCCTAGTAAAGCACCCACAATGATGCCGGGGACTAGCTGCCAAACAATTGTCCATAGTACGGCACGGCGTTGATGATGGGCAACGATGGATGAGATTGACGTGATCACTATCGTTGCCATGGTAGTGCCGATAGCCATCTGCATGATGCGGAGGGTGGGCATGTCAGCATGGCTTTGAAAAACCCATAATAACACTGGGACAATAACAATGCCTCCGCCTACGCCCAACAAACCGGCCAAGGTGCCGGCAATCGCGCCAAGTAATAATAAGCTGATGATTTCCAAGGTTAATGGTTAATGGTTAATGGTTAATGGTTAATGGTTAATATATATTTACAAATCAGAATAACAATGGCTGAAGGGTGTCGTTTTTTTTTATACTACAAAAGTTCATAAACTCAACTTTTTTTGTCAAAAAAACATCGAGCAAGAATTCTAAGATTTCTCGTTTCAGTTGTAATAACAAAAATATAAATATTTTGTCAACATATCCAATTCCTAAGTATCTATCACATAGTCCATACAGAATTAATTATTAAATTAAATCAATGAGTTATTATTGTTTAAGTCTCCGTAAGTCAAACAATTTTATAAAAAAACTTGCTATATTCGATAAACATCAGTAAATAGCATTTTTCTTTTGCGTAAACTACATCACTCGTAGGAGCAAATCGATGTGATTGCTTTGTATTTAACCAACTCGATAAATGCGATAACTTATTTATTTCTTGGGGCTGGAAGTCATTTTTTCAAAGTTTTTTAAAAAATGGTTTCCAACACTGATTATAAATTATCAAAAATTTTCTAATTTCTAAATAAATCCTATTTTTGAAACATATTTTTTTAATATTTAAGGCTAAAGTTTTTTTGGAAAAAATTTAACCGGAAATTTTTATTTTCATAAAACAGTATATAATATTTAATATTTGAATAATCTGGGTTTTGACTATAGATGTTCAGAAAAATAATTTCCTGCCATAACTTTCCAGAAAAAGAAATATTTTAGTCCGGAGAGCCTCTTGCAAAACCCCAGGTTTCACCTGGGGCTATTCACGTTCAACCCCTATCGGGGTTGTCCCAGGTTTCACCTGGGGTAAAAGCAAGAGGCGAGTGGGGTTATTCTTTTAACAATATCAACCCCGTAGGGGTTGAACGTGAATAGCCCCAGGTGAAACCTGGGGTTTTGCAAGAGCCTCCGGAGTCCAAGATTTATCTGGAATACTACCGAGCCTCTTGCAAAACTCTTTTTGAAAGTTTCCTTTAGTGTAACCTCTTGCTCTTAAAATTCAACCCCTATCGGGGTTGTCCCAGGTTTCATCTGGGGTAAAAGCAAGAGGCGAGTGGGGTTATTCTTTTAACAATATCAACCCCGTAGGGGTTGAACGTGAATAGCCCCAGGTGAAACCTGGGGTTTTGCAAGAGGCTCCGGAGTCCAAGATTTATCTGGAATACTACCGTTAATTTTAAATTATTTTTCCGAACATCTATAGCACTGGGATCGTTAAATGGGAACGCTTGGTTGGTTGGAGCAATGGATTACCTTATAACTTTAACACATTGGTTGCCCGAATGTCGATTGATTTGAATCAATCCCGTTCAACGACCCTGGTGCCCGGTTTGCTTATTTCTAAAAAAGTCTAACAAGTTATCTTGGAGAACTCACCTAATGCGTTACCAATCCTTACGGCTCAGTGTCCTTGGATTACTGTGCTACACTTCTGTTTCTCTGATGGCTGGAGAAGTCCATGAATTTACGTTGGACAATGGCCTCCATTTGATAGTTAAGGAAGATCATCGGGCACCCATTGTCCTCAGCCAAGTTTGGTACAAAGTCGGAGGCAGTTATGAGCAGGAAGGCAAAACTGGCCTATCGCACATGTTGGAACACATGATGTTTAAGGGTACGGAAAAATATCCGTTGGGCGATTTTTCTCGCATTATGGCCGTCAATGGTGCCAGACATAATGCCTTTACCGGTGCCGACTACACCGCCTATTACCAAATCTTAGAGAAAAGCCGTCTGCCGATCAGCTTTGAAATGGAGGCAGATCGGATGCGTCACTTGGTATTGACTGAAGAAGAGTTGGGCAAAGAAAGAGAGGTCGTTACCGAAGAACGTCGTATGCGTGTTGAAGATCAGCCCACCAGCTTACTGAAAGAGTATTTTAACGCAACGGCCTATCAAACCAGTCCCTATCAAAACCCAATCATTGGCTGGATGAGTGATATTCAAAATTACACCCTGGCCGATTTACAAGCGTGGTATCAGCGTTGGTATGCGCCCAACAATGCGACTGTCGTGGTTGTTGGCGATGTTGAACCAGAAGCGGTATTCGCGTTAGCTAAACAATACTTTGGCCATCTGAAACCCAGTGAGTTGACTCCACCGCAGCCGCGCCCAGAAGTGGAGCAGTTGGGTATCAAACGAATCACCATCAAACGGCCGGCGAAACTGCCCTATTTATTGATGGGCTACAAAGTGCCGTCGCTCAGTACCATTACTGAGGAAAACCGCTGGGAAATTTATGCGTTAGAAGTTCTGGCTTATTTGTTGAATGGTGGCGACAGTGCCCGTTTATCTAAACATTTAGTGCGAGGGCAACAAATCGCCTCTTCCATGAGTGCGAGTTATGATCTATTTGGCCGCTTAGAAGAAGTGTTCACATTCAGCGGCATTCCGACCCAAAAACACACGATTGCCGAATTGGAAGCGGCTTTACGAGAACAGATTCAACAATTGCAAACCACACCGGTGGACAACGCGGAATTGGAACGAGTCAAAATCAAATTACGCGCCTCTCAGGTGTATGAATTGGATTCGCAATTTTATCAGGGTCTCAAAATCGGCATGTTGGAGACGGTCGGACTGGATTGGCAAGTTTTTGACACGTACTTGGACAACATCAAAGCTGTTACGGCCGAACAAGTCCTGGCCGTTGCTGATAAGTATTTGATAGATGACCACTTAACCGTCGCGGTGCTAGAACCACAACCATTGGGAACTGAAAAATAGGCCCATAAAATCAACGCCACACTTTGGCTTTGTTGTCATTTCGAGCTTTGCTCAAAATCTGCTCGTTTCGATTTTGGCGAAACGGTTTGGAAGAATAAATAGTTTTTGT
>Ga0233403_10001189_pt1 | contig 12258 bp, 13 predicted proteins | sample Na_oxic_1_MG_FD_179866 | JGI IMG/M metagenome (GOLD analysis project Ga0233403, IMG submission 179866) | Seawater microbial communities from Saanich Inlet, British Columbia, Canada - Na_oxic_1_MG | ecosystem: Environmental > Aquatic > Marine > Inlet | place: Canada: British Columbia | collected...
TTAATGTTTTAGTTGAATCACTTTTTAATATCTTCAAAAAAATATTCCAGTTTTTGACTAATTTCTTCAGAAGAAGGTAAAAGATTTTTCAGATTATGCGGAAGAGTTGTTGTTAGTTTATATGTGGCAACTCCTATTGGTTGATTGCTATCTTTTAGCGCATATTCTACTGTGGTTCGTTTTTTTTCTTTGCAGATGATGATACCAATAGATGGATTTTCATCTAGTAATTTAACGGTATCGTTTAAAGCAGAAAGATAAAAATTCATTTTACCAGCATATTCTGGCTTAAATTTACCTACTTTTAACTCTACAGCTACTAGAGATCTTAGCTGCCTATGATATAAAAGCAAATCTATAAAATATTCTTCATTATCTACTTCCAGTTTATATTGGTTTCCTATAAAAGCAAAACCACAACCCATTTGAGCTAAAAACTCTCTGACTTTATTTATGAGACCTATTTCAAGCTCATATTCATCATATTTATTTCCTAATCCTAAAAAATCAAAATTATACTCGTCTTTAACAGCCAATACTGCTTGATGTTTATATTTCTCTACAATAGTATTGTCAAAGTTAGTTTGGTTTAACAACAGTTTTTCGTATGATTTGTTTTCAATTTGATTTATAAGAAGGTCTTTTGTCCAACCGAATTTTTTAGTCATTTGGATATAAAATTCTCGTTCAAAATTGTCTTTGCATTTTTGAAAGATGATGACATTTTTTGTCCAACTAATTTCTCCAACCAGCGGTTGGAGTTTTTTATTTTCTCTGTATTCAAGATAAAACTGCCTCATATTCCAAAGGTTTTGAACACTGAAACCTTTTATGCCAACAAACTCTTTTTGCAGTTCTTCTGATAAATTCTTTACCACCGATTTTCCCCAACCAAAAACATCTTGTTTTTCAACGATACTTTTACCTATATCCCAATAAAGCGTTATAAGTTCTTTGTTTACAGCCTTTAGTGCCTCATATTGAGAAGATAATATCTTCTGTTTAATATCTGTTACAAAAGCTTTAAAGTTGTGATCGATTGTTTTATTCATTTATTCTTTCCATCTAATTTAGCAAATTTTACTATGACTTCAATTATTCCTGAATCACTCATGCCTATTTTGGCTTTCATAAAATTCTGGGCAATCACAAAGAATTGGCCCTACAACCCTTTCGTCTGGGCAATCCATCGCGCAAGCCCTCTAAAAAATTTTAATCCAATATTTGTAACTATAGTTTTCTTAATTAGCTTCGTGTAACGAAGTTTCGTTTATCCCCGTAATTCGTTGTACTATTTCACTCGACAACTCACAACATACCATCCAAAACTCCCTATAAAAATAAGGCTCGTCGATAGCAATAAAATCTGGGCGATTACCAGTGGTGTGTCATGGAAAAAGTGGATGAGCGAATACAATAAGCCAACGCCGCCGGCTAAAAACCACAGGAAGCCATAACGAAAGTGGGCGAGGTTGTAGGTAAAAATGACATTGGATAGGGCTAGTAATGCCATTGCTATACTGATTATTTGGAGTAACGGGGCTGATTCAATGTATTGTTTGCCAAATAAAAGGCTAATAATCATTTCTGGGAACAGATTAAAAATTAAAGCCACACCACCGCCGAGTAGAGCAGTAGCCCACAGCGTTAGCCATAAAAAACGTGGATTTTCTTCACCTTCTTCTTGGTTTTTAGCGGCTTCGGGAAATAATACAATTACCAATACAGAAGGCACAAAAAAAGCAATTTTACCTAAAATTGTTGCGGTGGCATAAAATCCAGAATCTTCAGGTAAATAGTGTTGGACTAGAACCAAATCAAGATTATGTACATACGAAGTAAATATGGTAAAGATAGCAACCGGTACTGCATAGCGTGCCATTTCTCGAAATATACCCGGTGGCAGAGGTGCTAAAGGTTGTTGTAACACATCACGCAATAACCATAGATAAACCACCAATGTTACAACTATGGTAATTAAGCCAGTTAGCAATGCACCATTAATTCCCCAACCTAGCCAAGTGACTAAGATTAATGCGAGTATAACCGGTATAATTGTCGAACCACTGCCAACCCAACTAAGAGCAATTACTCGGTGTAATCCTTGTAGCGTAGCTGATAATATGGGTGCAAATAAGCCGACTACCGCAGTAATAATGGTAATCAATATGGGTATATTTGAGGTGATATGTAGGTAGGATTTTAACCAAGGCAGCGTCAGTAAACCGATGCTGAGAAGAACTATGCCAATTAATAACAATCCTTGGAAAAATTTCCACATTAGCATTTTTACCAGCTCAAACGTGCTCAGGCGAACGGTGTAGCGGGTGATGATGTATGGTATCACACCGAGTAATAGCGATGATAATACCATTGACCTAAAAGACATTAGGGCATTAAAGCTGCCATAATCGGTGGCGGGCAGTGAGCGAGCAATTATAAGCTGGAATACATAGCTAAAGAAATTACCTGAGTTTAAAATGATTACGATCAGAAAGTTGGTTTGTAAAAACCGAACCATTTTTGCACTTGGATTTAATTTTAACCACAATCGTTTAACTATTGACAATTTTATTTTCCGTTTGATTAAATATACTTTTTACCATTTCAATATCTACGTAAACCGGGTTATTGCTAATTCTCTCTAAATTTATATTATTGAGCAGTATATGAATATCTCTTTCAGGATTGAAACCCAATTTCAAAAAATCTACTTCTAACCCCACTTCCAACATTAATTTTTTAATAAGTGAGCAAGCGCGTTCTGGCGTGTTACAACCAAGCATTGAAATAAGTTCTTTTAGCGTTTTTTGAACATATTTACTTCCTCTTTTATCATTCAATTTTAAATTTGGATTGGCGTTTATTATAAAAAAATTTCCTAAAGTGAGGGCAACTGCATGACCATGTGGAATACCCCAATGTGTTGTTAAAATATAAGATAAAGCGTGAGGTGCAGTAGTTTTAGATATATTGATTGCTTGCCCCGCTAAATGTGCTGCATAAACCATATTTCGACGGTTACTAATATTGGGGTTATGCACTGAATCAACAAAGTTGTTTAATATGATCTCAATTGCTGGTTTTGCATATTGTTTACTTTCTTCGGTTGAGCCTACTGCCCAATAAGATTCAATCGCTTGTGCTAGAGCATCAAAACCAGTGGTTGCGGATAAATATTTAGGCATGTTCATAACCAAGTAAACATCGGCAATTGCATAATCTGGTAAGATATATGGATGTGCCAATGAATATTTAACGTGATCAATGTAGATAACGCTAAAATGTGTGGTTTCGCTACCAGTACCGGCGGTGGTTGGCATAGCAACTAAAGGCAATCCTTTTGTTTGAATCTTGACTTTACCTTTTACGATAGCATCAATTGTACTTTTCTGATGAGTGAGAATATTAATTGATTTAGCTACATCTATACTACTTCCACCGCCTACCGCGACTACCATATCCGCGTGTGATTGTTTAAATCTAACTATTCCGGCTAAAATATCTGTAAATTGAGGATTGGTTTGGAAATCAGAAAAGCGTTCTACGTCAATTTTATTAAAAAGTGGTTGTAGTAATTTTTCTGCACCCGATTGGTGATAGGATGTTTTCCCAGTTACTAAAAAAATTTTTTTAGTTTGATGTGTTGCAAAAATGTCCTTAAGACAAGACACACCTTGATTAATAAATACTTGAGGTTTATTCATTCAAAAAACGCATTAAAGCTTGCTTATTTTCACGCGGAGTCACAGTTGGTCTGCCTAAATCTTTACGAAAGCCCTTGTGTACTTGAATTTCTAAAAAAGCTGTACCTTTAAAAGTTTTTAGGATATTTATAGCGTCTTTTATTTTTGTTTCAGTGTTTGCTTGTAAAACCAATTTATAACCAACCGCTTTGGCAATTTCTTGAAAATCTATTTTAAAACCAACTGTCGGCTGCCCACCAACTGAATCATGTACGCCATTATTGAATAAAATATGTTTGTAGTTGTCACACCCTATATCGGCATTGATTGCTAATGCACCGGTATGCATCAAAGTTGCGCCATCACCGTCGAAACAAAATACTTGCTGGTTTGGTTTGGAGATAGCAATGCCTAAAGCAATTTGAGAAGCATGTCCCATTCCGCCCACTGTTAAAAAATCTTTTTTATGTCTTTGCCCTAAAAACGTTCGATATTCAAATAATTCTCTGGAAGCAACGCCAGTGGTGGAAACCACAATGTCTTTTTTATCTAACTCATTTATAATCAGTTTAATTGCTTCTTCACGCCCTAAAGGTAAAGTTTTAACTGTTTCCTCTTTTTGCAGATTATAGTTTGCAAAAGTGTTTTTCTTAACCACTAATGCAAAAGGAGTGCTGGTTTCTTTAGCATATCGAATGCCTTTTTGAATAATCGCAGTTGCCGATTCATTAGTCACTTCTGGTGTAAGTAGTTCATAATTTACTTCCATCGTGTCTAACATTGCTAATGTAATACGACCCTGTTTCTTATGTTGAGGCTCATCTTTAACATTAGGTTCACCACGCCAGCCTATTATCAATATCATCGGTATTGAATAAACGTCAGCATCGGCAAGAGAAAGCAACGGGTTCACGATATTGCCTAAACCGGAGTTTTGCATATAAATTAATGGTAGTTTATTCGTTGCCAAATGATAGCCTATACCTAAAGCTAAGGCATTGCCTTCATTAGCAGCGATGATATGCTGTTCTTTATTGGTGTGATCAGTTATATAACTACAAAAATTTTTTAACAATGAATCAGGTACACCACTGAAAAACTTGATATCTTCTGCTATCAATTGATTAAAAAAATGCTGTGGATTAATCATGATTATTTGGTACCCGGAATCAATTCAACAAATAGAGTCAGAAAATTGTGCTTGTTTCAGTATTCATTTCAAAGAATCACTTTTTCAAAAGGAAATTCTTCTGCACTTATCCTATTGCTTTTTTTCATAATCCTAGAATAGATGGATTCGAGTAACCCTTCACGCAAAGCTCCCTGTTTTTGGGCTAAAATGGTCCAAGCCGGGCACAAGGGGTCTTCTCTTTGCTCACTATAACTGTGCGGATTGTTATTTTTAACAATCAATCCGGTATCGTAATCCACTCTAGAGTATGCGGATCTGGTAGCACATCCACCCTGACACAGATCATTTGCATAAAGATCACACACTTCAGGAGAACAAACATAAGTTCCATACCCTTCTGAAAACTCTTGACGATAGGAAGTTAATTTTTCGCTTTTTGATAACTCTTTTAGAGAAAAATCCCTCTCAAAGATATTACCAAAAGTGTACCTGTCCGTTTCACTTTTATTAGGTGATTCAGAGCATGCGGTTACATCTCCATTAGCACGAATGTGTAAACCAGAACGATTTCGATTACAAGTTTTATTATAACTAAAAGCAGACCAAGGTTTCCAATCAATATTAAACCGTTTTTTGTCAACTGCGGAAATTATATCATAAAGGGTTTTCACATGAGGAGAATGGATTCCGATTTCCTGATCATCATCTTCCGCGTTTCCACAATAATGCACCGGAACGATAGAGTGATCAAAACCATTTTCCATAACCCATAGGTGAAGATCCAGCATTCCATCAAATGTTGTATGATCCAAAACTGTGTTAACCACTACGCGAAGTCTGGGATCCTTGCCGTATCCTACTTTAATCAGATTTCGATAACCTTCCTGCATCTTTTTAAAAGCACCAACCTGATTGACTTTAAAATCTTGGAGCTCTTCTATGAGAGTATCTCCTTTTGTGCATAAACCAACTTCATATTTTGCAAATTTTTCAGCAATAGCAGGAGTTATGAGGGCAACATCATCAAATATCAAAATTTTTGCTTTTTTTCCTTTATTTCGATTGACATTATAGATCATCTCTATGACCTGAAAAAAATGATCGCCTCTTTTTTTCTGAGGTCCCAATTTCAAATCCTTGTAAACCAAGGGCTCCCCACCAGTCAGCACAAATAGCTGGACACCAATATCAACAGCATCTTCCGTTATCTTTTGCAGATGAGCAAATGGAAGATAATCCTTTTTTGTAGGACCTGATTCAGCAAAACACCATGTACACTCGAAATTGCACCCCTTTGTCAACATGAAATCAAGAGAGGTGATTTTTACTCCTGTTTCAATCATATTGATTAATTTATCCGGTGCAATACCTCCCATTCCTGGATGCAAATCGACAACGGCTCCTCTCATTTTTCGAATGGCATTAATTTCATCTGGAGTTAACGCGTAGATTTTTTTATTTGATGGCGTAATGGGGTGAGTGAATATAGCTTTTTTAGGATTTAGGGATGGATTAAGCAATGTCTCCAAGCTAGGTGTTAAAGGAACTTTGGTAGTAATAAGTTTATGAATCGTTTCCATTTTATATTTTGTTTGAAATCAACTATTATGGACTAAAGTCCATTGTTTGAATTGCAACAAAAAGTCGCAATTTTGGCTAAAGCCGACTACAAGTTTTTTTATTGAATGTGGCTGGTTTTTTCCTGCTGTTGTCTTAACAATTTTTCATAATCCTGCCCAGTATCTATTTCAAACCACTGTTTGCGGTGCAAACTACAATATAAAGGATAGCCCCTTTCAAGTAATTCGCTAAAAAAGTCCGTTATGTAAGATTTTTCCCATGACTCGCTATTTTGAAATGGTTGTTCTTTTTTATGGCTTCGATTTAAATCCTCAAAAACATTGATAAATGTATTACAAAATTGTTTCGACAGTTTAAACAAACCGATAAATTCACCACAATGATAATTTTCTTCGATAGCTTCCGGGTCAATGTGCTTCCCAATTTTACGAAGAATTCCATGATCATCGTAGACTGCATTTTCTGCCTGAGAAATCGGATGATCCGTTCTGCCAATATAGTTTTCTTTCCAATAAGTATCAACAGAAACAACAAGACTTTCTCTTCTTGTAACGATTTGTTCTAGTAATGGGGCTTCGAGCCATATATCTGAATAAGTGATAATCAGATCATCATCCATAAACTTTTTTGCACACATCAAAGAATGAAGAATATTGTTATTCTTATAGTCTCGATTTTCAAAATATTGAACATCCTTGATCTGAATTTTATTTGCTTGATGTCCCACAACAATACCTATATCCTTGATATTGTTCGTCCCTAGAAGTTCGAGAGTATTCTCCAAAATAGATGTTCCGTTAATATCCAATAAACATTTAGGTATTCCTTCAGTAAGGGAACCTAGTCGTGAGCCGGTTCCTGCTGCTATAATAATGGCTTTCATATATCTTTAAAGTTTGAATGTGAATAGTGTTTAAATCAGGTACACCACTGAAGAACTCGATATCTTCTGCTGTCAATTGATTAAAAAAATGCTGTGGATTAATCATGATTATTTAGTACCCGGAATCAATTCAAGAATTTCTTTGATAGACATACAATCACTCTCGCATTCTAAAGTTCTACCATGTTTTAAAATAGATTTAGCTACTTTCAACATTGCCGGATATGTCGAACGTAACATCTGATTTGCATACACAACTATGCTAACACCTTTATCAATCCATTCATCTTCAGATACGCTATTAAAACTAGATGGCACTACCATAAGAGGCATAGTATGTGTAAGTTTATGATATTCTTCACAAAATTCAAAAATCTCCTCGGGTGATTTTTTGCGACTATGAATCATGATTGCATCAGCACCAGCTTCTATATAGGCTTTAGCTCTAGTTAAGGCATCATCCATCCCCACTCCTAATATCAAGCTTTCTATGCGAGCAATCAACATAAAATCATCAGTGATTTGGGCTTTTTTGCCAACTTGGATCTTATAACAAAATTTTTCAATTGAATCTTGTTGTTGAACAACTTCATTACCTAACAGCGAGTTTTTTTTCAAACCTATCTTATCTTCAATAACTACTGCCGAAACCCCTAATCTTTCTAATGACTTAACAGTAAAAGAAAAATGTTCTGGTCGTCCACCAGTGTCAGCATCAAAGAGCATTGGTTTGGTGGTCACCTCAAAAATTTCATTAACTGTCGCCATTCTTGCAGTCATATCTACCGCTTCTATATCAGGTTTACCTTTGGCAGTGGAGTCAGTTAAGCTGCTAGACCACATTGCGTCAAATTCTACTGATTTACCATTTCGTTCAAATTGTATTTGTTCAGTGATTAAGCCAGATAAACCATGATGTACTTCATTGACTCGCACGATGGGTTTCGCACTGAGTAAACGTTTTAACATGCCTAATCTAATATTCGGCGTTGTACCAATTTCTTTAAGACTTTCATTTAACTGGGTTGAAGAAATACCATGCGTATACTCTAATTCGACTAGCTCGCCACCCCATTCACTTAATACTTCTATAACTTGTTGCCTAATTTCTTTTTGCACACCAGTTCGCCAATCATCTCCGTGAACTACATAATCAGGACGCAAACTTCGCAAGTTATTTGTATAGTCTAAAGTTTCTTGTGGGATAACTTCATGTACGCCTTTTATATTCTCTATGACTATTTTACGCTGTTCAAAAGTCATATATGGTAACCGTTTGTAACTTGCTATTGCTTTATCAGTTAACAAGCCAATAGTTACTTCGCCATATTTGGCTGCATTTTTGATAATATTAATATGTCCAGTATGTATTAAATCAACACTTATTGCAACATAAACTTTTTTCATTTAACTCCCTCTTGTTTAGAGTAACATAATTGTGGTTTTAAATAATTGAACAAAGCATTTGCAACCTTTGAATGACCTTTTTTCATTCCAATGTCCATAATTTTTCAATGATAACTATTTGGATTGTCTCGAAAAGAGAAGGTGTGAACGCTATTTTTCACCAACAATAATCGTGTTAAGACATCCCAATTCATTCAGATGAATCATTTTGAAAAACCTATAGTTTAACTTATAAACCATAGCTCTGAAACCGTTAGCTTGGCCCTGATAGTGAAAAAATCTTTGCTTGATATTTTTATAACTGTTTTTTTTCAGCAGTTTGATATAAGTATTGTTCAAGTAAAAACCTTCATTTCTATGTGGGGCTAACCAAAAAGGTTTGGGTAAAAATAGACTTGAGTAAATCAAAATCGCACTAAGCAATCTCAAAGGGTTATTGTAATTTGCTTCCAGAATAATAACTTTGCCACCGGTTTTAAAACCCTATAAATCTCTCTAATGGGTTGCTCTATGTTTCTCAAATGATGAAAAACTTGAAAGCAAAGAACAAAATCAAAAGACTCTGCTTCAAAATCAATTGGTTTTGAAATATCCCCCACTAAAAAGCTTGGAGGTAAATTATTTTCCAAGCACAATGTGTTAGAGACTTCAACCATATACTTAGAATAATCCAAGCCTACAATGTCAACACCCTTTTTTTGAAATTCTCTTTCACAGAATCCGGTACCAGACCCAACGGATAGAACTTTTTTTCCTTTAAGTTCCACATCAAGTAATAAAAACTCTCCTTCAATCAAGGAAATCACTTCTTGTGCTTGTTCAGTCCGACTCTTGATAAAACCACTGTCTTTATATGAGTCTACTGATTCTCTATGGTATTCAATCTCAGTATTTTGATGTTGTGTTTCTTCTTTCATATTTTTGTTGTTCAGTTTGAATCAGAACCGGCTGACTGTTTCATATTTCTCCGGTAAGAAACAATTTTAAGGTTATCAAACTCTTTGTCGGATGGGTATGCTGAGTACAGAAAATACATGTTTAACCATACAATTCTTTGGCAATAGTTGCTGCGACACTGGGTTCATTGAATAACATATCAACATCAACCATTATTGGCTTATCAGTATGTTGCTTTAAACGCCGTATTACGTCAACATAGTTCGTCCACGGTAAAGTACAATTCTCTTTTGCCATGATTGAGTTAGACTGCTTATTCAGTAGCCAGAATAATCTGGATCATTCTCTAAAAATTCGGTAATCCAAACTTCGGGTAATTCTATAAAATATTTCATTGTCAAGATTTACTTTGATTTATGCGTACCTACTTAATACAATCTAAAACACCTAATTTTTCAAGAAATTTATGAAAAGAGTCATTACCGGTGTGCTGAGATGCTGCCTTCATAATTTGTTTTAAACTCATTTGCTTTCTAAAATATTGTTCTGCCTTATCAACGGATTGGCTATAACCACGAATCCATTTATCAATATCTGCCTTATTCACTATTTCATCTTGATTGGCTATCAAAGTAAAATGCGCTTTAACCCAAGATTCAAAAGAACGAATACTAGGTATTAAATGGACGGTGCGTTGATATGTTTTAGCTTTCTGTTTAAATTCAGAAAATCGTTTGATTATGGCTTCAACATCCATATCACTTTGAATAAGAATGGCTTTGGCTCTCTCTAAATTTTTAGTCACACGTTGAGACTTTAAGTCTTTATCCAACATTTCAAAACCACCGCCGAAATCTTCACCTCCATCATAGCAACGCACAAACAAATTGACATGACACTGTTCATGCAAAAGAATATGCAGACGTGTCATATAAACTTCTTCATAAGCACCAGACACATAAATCATAAAATATTGTTGTGGGTGAAGTACTTTTGATTTTCTTTTCGTTCTTGCCATTTGAGATACCTATACTGCTAACAGTTGAGTTTTAGACCTGACAGGTTTCCAAAACCTGTCAGGTCTGCCCTTGCCATGTTTTATAATTCTTGGCGTAATTGAATGGCTAAATCTTCTAATTTTTCACTTAAAAGAGGTACTGCGCCCAAACGTCCTAATTTGTATTGTTCATAAGCATCTTTGACATCACTAATCTTAACAAAGTCTTCAGCGTTACTAATTTGGGTTGCACCTCGCTGAGTTTTTTCAGCTAGAAAAATAGCGCGTTTATGATCAAGTAGCGTCATCAATTCCGTTTGATGACTGGTGAAAATAAATTGAGGGTAACGGTGTTTTTTTTGCAATTTGTTTTTATTGATGATGCGAATCATCACTTCAACCAAATCGGGATGAATAGCACTTTCAATTTCATCGACTAATAGTAGTCCATTATCTCTGAGGGTTAGCAAAATAAAATACAACAGCACATAAAGTCCCAATGTACCATGAGATTCACATTCCAATGGCAACATTTTGCCTAAATCTTGATGATGAAACTGGATATGCACTTGTCCATTTAAAAAATCATTTTGATGAGAAAAAATATCGGTAATATGCAAATCTAAGTGGCTTATCAAAGTTATTAGAGATTGTTTTAAAGCGGCGTTTTGCATCAAGTGGTTAGACACTTCGGTCATATAGCTTTCAAATTGTTTAGACACGACTTTGATGCTTTTGACATAGTTTAGAAATTGTCTGGCATAGTGTTGATTTTCTTCATGAGGTAATTTCGCTTTCACTAAATAACTTGATAAATGTAACATTTCTTGGTGAAGGCTTTCATATTGAAACAATAGCTTATCACTTTGAGTACCATAAGGGATAACTGTCAAAGATTCATTGACCGATTCAAGGATATCATGTTCGATTCTGAGCCGGTTCTCATACCAAAAATTGTTACCTTCGAGTATGATTTCACATTTAATGTGGATATGTTTATCTTCATTATTTTGATGGGCAAAAAATAAATGATGAGGTACAAAACCACCCTGATATAAACCAAAAATATCCCGAAAAAACTCAATGGCTTTAATCAAGTTCGTTTTTCCAGACGCATTATTTCCAAAAATAACCGCAACATTAGTGGGCGGAAAACTTCGGTTTTCACCACACAAATCCAGTCCAGATTCATCCCCAGATTCAAAAGAACGGAAATTTTCGATTTCAAAATAACTTAACATGTTTGTGTTTCCTCCGCATAGTTGCCAGTTTCGCGCTAAACAGACCAACCTAGCCGGTTTTTACTGGCGACTAAACTTTTTTGAATTTAGAATGTGAATCAAATCAATTATCAGCATAACCTTTTTGCGTATCTTCTCTAAATTCGGTGGAAAAAACCTGACAGGTTTCCAAAACCTGTCAGGTTTGGGCAAGCAAGCGTAGGGTGCGTCCCACGCACCTGACCTTTCTTGAACGGGTGCCTTCAGTTTATCGTTTTCAAACGGCAATAACCGCAATTAATGGTGCGTAGGACGCACCCTACGCTTGCTTTTTAAGCAAACTTCTGATGTTGCTGAATAATTTTTGCCAAAGACCTTAAAGCAGTATTAACTGATTTTGCATCAGGAAATATTTTGACGACATCTGGTTCAAGCATAATGAGTTTGACATCATT
>Ga0233403_10001190_pt1 | contig 12251 bp, 13 predicted proteins | sample Na_oxic_1_MG_FD_179866 | JGI IMG/M metagenome (GOLD analysis project Ga0233403, IMG submission 179866) | Seawater microbial communities from Saanich Inlet, British Columbia, Canada - Na_oxic_1_MG | ecosystem: Environmental > Aquatic > Marine > Inlet | place: Canada: British Columbia | collected...
AAACGGTGAGTTTCCAAGTGCCGCCACTGGCTTGATAAAGGCGTGGATTTTTGCCCTTAATCCAGATTTCAGGTTTTTGTAAATACTGTTCAAGGTGCCAATCCAGTAATTTGTGGTAGGCCCCTAATAAAAATGAACCGGAGCCACAAGCGGGATCTAAAATTTTCAATTGACTGGCTGAGTGTTTACCCTTGTCGAGTAATTTTTTCAAAAAACCATGAACGTCGTTTTTTTTGGAAGCCCGTTTCGTTTTGATTCGCTTATCGTCTAGTATTTGTTCAACCGTTTGTTTGACAATGTAATCGACAATATAACTGGGGGTGTAATAAACGCCGCCTGCCTTTTTGACTTGGGGCTTGTCTTCAATAATAACCTGATTGTTGTCGGCTAAGCGAATCACTTTACCCAAAAACCGCTCATAAACTTGCCCTAAAATATCGGCAGGTAAGACTGAAAATTCATAAGGGCTGTGCGGATAATAGAGGTTTAATATGATTTCTCGTAAAACGTTATCGCTTATTTTTAATTGGGGGGTTAATCTATCTGGTTGTTCGCGCCCAATTGAAGTTTTAAAGTGAAAGAGGCCGGAATTATAACGTTCGTCTGCGCTGAGGAAGAATTCAAATAGTCGTTTATAAATTTGATGCCCATTGGTTAAATTCAATAAACGCCCATAATCTTCAATCCCGCGATCTTCGCAAATCCTTAAAAAGACTATTCTATCAATGGTTTGTTGTACGACTATATTGAGTTGACGCGCTGTTAAACGGGCATTTTTTGACAGAATATGTTGGGCTAATTTTTCCCGCCATTGTGAGATTTCATTCAAAAAGGCGATATCAACTTCAATAGCCCCTTTTGTAATGGCTTGTTCTATTGCATATTGATCAAATTGCCCCTGCCAAACGGCATCAAAAGAAAAGTGTTCAACTAATTGAGGCCACTGTTCTATATAATCAGTGTATTTGAGATATAAAATTCGCCCAATGCTTGGGGCATCGTCTTTTTCGGGTTTGATGCGACAATCATAAACGGCTAATTCGGTAAAATTGGTGAGAAGACTCAACGATAATTTGGCATTCCAGCCATAACGGCGTAGTGGGTAGGCGGCTTCTTTCTCTGTTTTTAGATTGATTGAGGGCTTTTTCGCTTCGACAAAAAATCGACGCACTCCACTAAGACGAAAACTATAATCGGGTCGTTTATAGGGTGCTTTGTCAATTTTGAGAACCTCTTCATGCAGTACGGGGCGATAATGTTCTGCTACCCCTTTTTCATTATTGACATCCCAACCTAAGGCGATAAAAAAAGGAATGATAAAATCAGAACGGGTTTGTGCTTCGTTGTAGTCGTCTCGTTTATAGATATCGAGTTGATTTTCAAAGCGTTTTATTAGAGGTTGAATGGGATGAGACATAGAGAGTGATTTAATGACTCAAAATGACAATTGACAGAATAAAGGCTATTTCAACAAGTGCAAATATTCTATTCGGTGGTGGGTGGGTACTTTCAAACAGAATAAAGGCGATTTAAACAAGTGCAAATATTCGGTTTAGGTAGTGGGTGGGTACTTTCAAACATCTATCAGCTTTATAAAGCACTTTCCTGTTTAAAATGGGTGAGTAGATAGTTTGCCTTCTACAAAGAATTATATCAATTTGATTATGAGCAGTAAGTTGTTTGATTGGCAGTTTTATAAACTGAAACACTGAATACAAAATAAGGTGAGCAATAATGCCTCACCTTAAAACACTTGAGTACACTCTTTCCCAAAACGCCACTACCAAATAATAGCAACCCTAAGAATAATCTAAGGGTTGAAGCTATTTAGTTAGGCCTTTGAGACGAGAGGGGTAAAACCGGCAGGGTGAACGAGAGTGCTGGTTTGCATTGTTGGAAATGAAGTCAAACCCAAAATCGCCCTTTGTTCTACCACTTGATAGACTTTGTCGTGCAGGTAACCATAGCCTTCATTAATGAGAGCTTCCATCTCGCCTTAAAAGTGACGTTTAATATCTCGGCCTGCGTTTAGGACGTTCATTCTGTGGACGGGCTTGATTAACCTTGATATTTCTGCCTTTAACTGGTTCACCATTCAGGGCTTTGATGGCTTCTTCCGCATCCGCTTGCCTAGCTATTTCAACAAAAGCAAACCCTTTTGATTGACCGCTATATTTATCCGTAATCACGTTGACATTAGAAACTTCACCATGCTCGGCAAAGAGTTTTGTCAGTTCTTCTTCTGTCACTCCATAAGACAGGTTTCCAACATATATATTCATCTCTGGTTCTCGACTCTATTGTGCATTGTTAAAAAAAGTATTATCGAATAACCAATGGCACAAATTAAACGATAATAATTTAGCAACATGGCTAATTATCAATAATCAATAATCAATAATGCAATAATCAATAATCAATTATCAATCAGTTGTTTTGCTTCGTTTACGGCTTCGCTGTTTTTGAGACAAAGGAAATCAAAACCTTGGTATTTATTATATGTCAAAACGAATAGATTATCGAACAAATTATCAATTATCAATCAATTATCAATCAATGCTCAATGCTCAATGCTCTGTTGTTTCGTTTATGGCTGTTTTTGAGACAAAGGAAATCAAAACCTTGGTGCTTATTATATGCCAAAACGAATAGATTATCGAACAAACTATATCAAGATAGGTGTTAAGCCTCAGTCTTTTGAAATTCATTATAACTCAATAAGGCTTGATTTGAAGCAAGCTGTTCTCATTTTTTTGATAACACATTTTTCTGACGACGTTCAAAGCCCCATTTGGTGTCCCCAAAATTCGTTACAATCAGTAGGAATGGTGGGCAACAAAAACAAGTTACAGGCCCCCTACAAGAAAGTCGTGCTGCCCACCTTTAACTCTATCGATCAATCTCTCCAAAAACAATATCTTGCGTCCCAATAATGGCTACCACATCGGAAATCATGTGCCCTTTTGCCATTTCATTCATGGAGGCTAGGTGGGCAAAACCGGGAGCGCGAATCTTTAAACGATACGGTTTGTTGGCTCCATCAGAGATTAAATAAATCCCAAATTCCCCCTTGGGATGTTCAACAGCCTGATAAACTTCCCCTTCCGGTACACAATAGCCCTCGCTGAACAGTTTGAAATGGTGAATCATTCCTTCCATATCGGCTTTCATGGTTTCCCGTCGGGGAGGGACAATTTTATGATCCTCCACCATGACGGGGCCTGGGTTATCGCGCAGCCAGTCAACACATTGTTTGATAATGCGATTGGATTGGCGAAATTCTTCCATGCGAACAAGGTAGCGATCATAGGAATCGCCAGTCACGCCTACTGGGATGTCAAAATCCATTTTGTCATAGACTTCATAAGGTTGCTTTTTGCGTAAGTCCCATTCTATGCCTGAACCACGTAGCATTGGCCCTGAAAAGCCTAAGTTTAAGGCCCGTTCTGGGGATACAACGCCAATGCCTACGGTGCGTTGTTTCCAAATACGATTCTCTGTGAGCAGGGTTTCGTATTCATCAACATAAGTGGGAAAACGCTTGGTGAAGTCTTCGATAAAATCAAGTAGTGAGCCTTGACGATTTTCATTTAAGTGTTTAACTTCGCTTTCCTTATGCCATTTTGATTTTTCATAGTGCGGCATACGATCCGGTAAATCTCGATAGACACCGCCTGGCCGATAGTAGGCCGCGTGCATCCGGGCACCGGTGGTGGCTTCATAACAGTCGATTAAGTCTTCACGTTCCCTGAACGTATATAAAAACATGGTCATCGCGCCAATGTCTAGCCCGTGTGTGCCCAGCCAGAGTAAGTGGTTGAGAATACGGGTTATTTCATCATACATGACGCGAATATATTGGGCGCGAATGGGGGGCTCAATGCCAAGCAGTTTTTCTATTGCCATCACATAAGCGTGTTCATTACACATCATGGACACATAATCAAGTCTATCCATGTAGGGTACGCTTTGGTTGAAGGGCTTATTTTCGGCAAGCTTTTCTGTGGCGCGGTGCAATAATCCAATATGCGGATCGGCCCTTTCAATCACTTCACCATCTAATTCTAATACTAAACGCAACACGCCATGCGCGGCAGGATGTTGGGGCCCAAAATTTAAGGTGTAATTGCGAATTTCTGGCATTCTGGTATTCCTTTATTGCATCAACTCTGTGGAAACTTGGCATTTTAAGTGGATTGGATGATTTTATTGATGGAAAAACAATAACGCAAGAGACGCAAGAGACGCAAAAGACGTTTTCACGCTAAAGTTTCGCGAAGCGAAACTTTAGCGTGAAAAAGAGACGCAAAGTGTTTTCTTTCTTACTTTAGCTCGAAAGCGTCTTTAGCGTTTATATCGATATCAATCGCGAAAGCGAAACGTTCTCACCCATCGATAGCCCCTACCGATGTATTGGGCTAATTGGTATACCGATTATCCTGACGTATCACTTTGGGCACCAAAGTCCGAGGTTCTATGCTCACAGGTTCATAAACCACCCGTTTCTTCTCAGGATCATAACGCATTTCGACATTGCCACTGAGTGGAAAATCTTTACGGAAGGGATGGCCGATAAAACCATAATCGGTCAAAATACGGCGCAAATCGGGATGCCCATCAAACAAAATACCAAATAAATCAAAGGCTTCTCGTTCAAACCAATTGGCTGAATGCCAAATATTAATGACTGAATCTATGCAGGGTGGTTCACCTTTGGCAAAGGCGCGTACCCGTAAACGTTGGTTACGTTTTATGGATAATAAATGATAAACGACAGCAAAGCGTGGTGTTTCAACAACATCGTTTTGATAGATATTTTGACTCACACCGCGACTAAAGCCGGTACTACTGGCTTGTTTCGTTTCCCAATCTGCTTGTCCATATTGTGCATAATCAACACCGCATAAATCGATTAATTGGGAAAATTCAAAACGATTGCGTAATGCTTCACAAACAGTCAGAATCTGCGCTGGTGGCACTTCTACTGTCAGTTCTTTATAAGCTATTTTGAACTCCAAAGGCGTATCAACAAATCGTTCCTGTAATTCGGTACGTAGCGTTTCAAGAGACATATTCAGTTATCAGTTATCAGTTATCAGTTCCACGCAAAAGTTTTGCGCGCAAAACTTTTGCGTGGAAATCAGTTATCAATGTTCTGTTATTACACAGTGATTGAGTACAACGGATGACGGGCCGATAAACGAATAAGGCCTAATGTGTTTTAGCTAATAAGGCTTTAATAACTCGTTTTAAAACTTTTAAGCCAAACCTGACAGGTTTTCAAAACCTGTTAGGTTTAACGAAACTGATTAAATTTGTCATGCCTTATCCGTTTATCGGCCCGTCATCCGTTGTACTACACGATTAAATTTGTCATGCCTTATTCGTTTATCGGCCCGTCATCCGTTGTACTACACGCTAACTAGCTACGAGCAATGGTGCTAGTCCGTTTAATTTTCTGTTGCAATTGCAAGATGCCATATAACAAGGCCTCAGGAGTAGGCGGACAGCCTGGTATATAAATATCAACAGGCACAATCCTATCACAACCGCGCACTACAGAATAAGAATAATGGTAGTAACCCCCCCCGTTAGCACACGAACCCATCGAAATCACCCAACGCGGATTGGGCATTTGATCATACACTTTACGCAGTGCTGGGGCCATTTTATTGGTCAACGTGCCAGCGACAATCATCACATCCGATTGACGAGGACTCGGCCTAAACACGATGCCAAAGCGATCAAGATCATAACGCGAGGCCCCCGTATGCATCATTTCCACAGCACAGCACGCTAAACCAAAGCTCATAGGCCACATTGAGCCCGTTCGCGCCCAATTGATGAGCTGATCGGCTGTCGTTGTGATAAACCCTTTTTCTAATAAGCCTTCTACTCCCATTCTAACGCTCCCTTTTTCCATTCATAGATAAAACCAATGACTAAAATTGCCAAAAAGATCATCATGGCGACAAATCCAAATAAACCAATGTCTTTGAATACCACCGCCCAAGGAAATAGGAAGGCGATTTCTAAATCAAAAATGATAAACAAAATGGCCACCAAGTAATAACGCACATCAAACTTCATACGCGCATCTTCAAAGGCCTCAAAACCACATTCATAAGGTGAATTTTTTTCAGGATCAGGTTGACGATTCCCAAGAAAAAAACCGAGGAGCGGCATAACGATGCCAATTGCGATACCGATGATAAGAAAAAGCAATATAGGTAAATAATTTTCCAACATCATTTTAATATATCCTCTGCATTATCTCAGCGTAAAACGGTTCGCCATTATATGACAGAAATAAGGAATGGGGAATGGCAAATCATTTATAGTCTTACCACCTATCAGTTTACAAATTCTGTAAAAACAATACATATTTACAGTGTATTTAATATTAAAATATCATTAAAAATCATAGACTTATTACTCTGTGGCCCTCTGTGGCCCTCTATGATCTCTATTCGAGGTTCAAGTTTTTGCGCGCAAAAACTTGAACCTCGAATGTTGAAAAAAAAATGAACACCGTTTAATGCGGTTGTATTGCTTTCAAATGGCGGCCCACAGCTAACCACGCGCCCGCCAATCCAAGTAATGCACCGATCAATAATAATATGAGTGTCGATGACACATCCAAAGTGAGTATTTCAAATTGACTACGATATAACCCCACCAACTGTCTAACCGGCCCTTGTAGCAGCCAAAATGAGAGGCTAACGATTAGCCAAGCCATCAATCCACCGAAGAAACCGTACCAAAACCCCATATACAAAAATGGGCGACGAATAAAAATATCCGTTGCCCCAACCAATTTATAAATTTCGATTTCCTCACGGCGATTATAAATCGTCAAGCGAATCGTATTACCGATAACCAACAATACGCCCAAACACAATAAACTGGCTAATATCAACACACTACGCCGTACAATTTTCATAATGACAAACAAGCGTTCTAACCACAGCATATCAAATTGGGCAATATCGATTTTATCAGACTGTTTTAAGGTATTGAGCAAATGTTCAATAGCCATCGCATCACTTGTCGCCGGTTGAATCACCAACACGGCTGGCAATGGATTTTCGGGCAGCGCCTCCAAAGCCGCTTTAAAGCCCGAATACTCCTTATATTCTTTCAAAGCCTCATCAGGCTTAATCAATCGCACAGTTGAAATATCGGGATGGTTGTATAACTGTTCAAATAAATTCTCAACTTCCCCCTTATTAAGATCAGGGTTAAGAAATAAGGAAATTTGTGCCACCCCACCCCATTCACTGCTCACCTGTTGAACATTTTCCAATAACAGATATAAGCCCGTTGGCAAAGCTAAAGCAATCCCAATCACTGCTGCAGTCATCAAATTAGGCAAAGGAGTACGCGCCAAAAGCTTTAAACTGCTAAACAGCACGTAAACATGAGCCATGAACCAAAGCTGACTAGGTTGTGACGGTTGAGCTTTGCGACGAGACGGATTAGGTGGACGAGTAGAACGATTCATCAGCGGCGCGGGATCGTATCTCCAATTAGATGACCTTGTTGCAAAATCAGTGTACGACAGCCCATACTTTTAATTAAACCCAAAGCATGTGAAGCAATCAACACCGTCACACCCACTTGATTGAATTGCACAAATAATTTCATAACTTCTCTAGCTAAATTAGGATCAAGATTACCTGTTGGCTCATCAGCAAGCAAGATAGGCGGTTTATTCACTACCGCACGCGCAATGCCAATGCGCTGTTGTTGTCCCGCTGACAAAGTAATTGGATAACTTTTTTCTTTGCTCAACAAACCCACTTTATCAAGCGCGGCACGCACACGTCGACGAATTTCTTGATGCCTAAAGCCAGCAACGACTAAAGGCAAAGCGACATTATCAAACACAGTCCGATCAAACAGCAAGCGATGATCCTGAAAAGTCATGCCAATTCTACGTCGCAAATAGGGGATACGATCCGTAGGCAATCGGCTAATATTTTGTTTATAAATAAAAATTTGACCACCAGTATTACGTTCAATCAAAGCCATAAGACGCAACAAAGTCGTCTTACCTGCCCCCGAATGGCCGGTCAAAAAAACCATTTCCCCACGATTTAAATGGAAACTCACTTGATTAAGGGCAGTATAACCACCAGGATAACGTTTACTGACTTTATTAAAAATAATCATATAATAACGACAAGGATTGTTTATAAGAAAGGATTAGATTATAGCAAGCTTCATGTCATTGAGTTTTATTGATAAATGAATGAAGTTGAGACTGATGAACTCATCGCTTGCACAATATTTATCCTTTCTTATAAACAATCCTTGTAGTTATACTCAACACGGGAATAAACTAAGTTTATCTTTTTCCTCTGTGTTCCTCTGTGTTCCTCTGTGTTCCTCTGTGTTCTCTGTGTTGAGGTTTAAATATTTTGCCTGCCCTACATAAAAGTTTAAGTTGTGCCCGCGTGCAGTATATATAACTGTTAAGCACTTAAATACACTTGATGACTGATAACTGTTCAATTGTTCATTGGCAATTCAAACAAAGCCTCAACAAAACGCTTCGCTTCAAAAGGCCGCAAATCATCCACCTGCTCACCCACTCCAATAAAACGAATAGGTAAACCCATTTGTTTTGCTATCGCAAACACAATCCCGCCCTTAGCCGTACCATCCAATTTAGTAATCGTCAAACCCGTTACCCCCATCGCCTGATGAAATTGCTGAGCTTGCACCAACGCATTTTGCCCCGTACCCGCATCAAGCACCAACATCGTTTCATGCGGCGCATCGGGATCAATTTTAGTCATCACACGCCGCACCTTTTTCAACTCCTCCATCAAATTGCTCTGAGTATGCAAACGCCCCGCCGTATCCGCAATTAAGACATCCGTACCCCGCGCCGTCGCCGCTTGCAGCGCATCAAAAATCACCGAAGCCGAATCGGCCCCCGTATGTTGAGCAATCACAGGCACCTCATTACGATCCCCCCACACCTTCAATTGTTCAACCGCCGCCGCCCGAAAGGTATCACCGGCCGCCAACATCACCGAACGCCCTTCAGACTGAAAGCGTTTAGCCAATTTACCAATCGTCGTCGTCTTACCGGCCCCATTAATGCCCACCATCAAAATCACAAAAGGCTTATCACGCTCCTTGGGCAACAGCAAAGGGTGTTCAACCGGCTGCAAAATCACTTGCATATCTTCACGCAAAGCCTGAAATAACGCTTCAGAATCATCAAGTTGCTTACGATTAATGCGTTGATTCAAATCCTTCATCAGCACATCAGTCGCCTCAACGCCCACATCAGCCGTAATCAATAGCGTTTCAATTTCTTCCAATAACTCATCATCAATCGCCTTTTTGCCGAGCAATAACTCACCTAAATCCATCGTAAAAGCTTCACGAGTCTTATCCAAACCCCGTTTTAGGCGAGCCAAAAAGCCCGATTTTTTCTGAGTCTCTTCTTGTGTCTTGTCTTCAGATTGTTCCGTTTTTTTCTTAAATCCAAACATCAGCGTCTTCACTATTAAGTTTTAATAAAAATGATTATCTGTCTATAATACAACGAAACGAAGGAAAGCTGAGCTAATGTTCGTTGTACTCTTATTTTAAGAGAGAGAAAAAAATAACGCAAAAGACGCAAGAGACGCAAGAGACGCAAAGATTGAGAAAGCGTATTGAAAGTGTCTTTTGTGTCTTTAGCGTCTTTAGCGTCTTTAGCGTCTTTAGCGTTTATGTCTTTTTCAATCGCATTATTAATCAGCGTCAATCATGACAATCAGTATGTCACGCAAAAGTTTTTGCGCGCAAAAACTGTATTTAGCTACGCTAAATGTGACATATCAGCGTTCTATCATTTTTCAAACAGATTTTTTCAAACGCAGGTTCGCCCCTACGGGCCTACGTGATGTAGGCGCAAACCGACGTGTTTACCCCTCTGCCAATAATGTGAATCACTCAGTCACAAAAGGTTTTTAAATTCTTCAATGGTTAATCCCCCCCTATAATCATCTTGTAATTATCAACTATCTTCTGAGTAAAATGAAGAGGAATAATGATGAGAATACTCATTCTAATGTTGATGCTAATGTTGTTCACTGCCGCTTGGGGCAGTGATGGACTCAATGAACCTGACAGAGACGAAAACAACAGTACCAGCATTGATAACAACTTGGATACTAATACACGTAAAAATGCTGCGCTCACGATTATGCAGTGTCAAGCGAGTGAGCATCATGTCACAATTGATGGTCGTTATGTTGACACAGAAAACAAATGTCTTCGTCCTCCAGAACCGGTTGGCTGTATGAAAACAGACATTCCTTGTGCGGAAGCCATAGGGATTGCTCAAAATCCAAATGGTCAGTGTTATTGGTTTCCAAATCTTTGTATACCAAATGGCTGGCATCTCGTCAAAAATGATGATGATCCCAGTTGCCGCAAGTCTAATAGTATGGGCTTGAACAGGTGTCCTTCTTTGAGAGCGACTACTTTCCAAAGTACTTCACTAACCTGGAATATTGGTCAACTGAATAGTGCTGGATTTCGCATATGGCGTGTGGTTGAAGATGGCAAAAATGGTGCATACAAAGAAATCTCTACGCTTAAAGAAATCAATTCTTCTTATCAAGAAAATTGTATAGAAGGTAAACTAATGGCATCTGGCACCAAGAAACCGGGGCCACTGATTACCAAGGTGTTAAGTCATTCAAACAAAACGCCTTGTTATTCCTTTATAGAAATAGGTGTCTCTACAAATCGGACTTACTATTACGTGCTAGAAGAAGTTGACATCAATGGTAAGCGTATTTTTTATTGTGACGACATCGCTGCGGTTACCGTGGGTCAAGGGCCGCCCATTAATTTAAAGGCAATGAAAAGTTATTGTTGGCAAGTGACGGGTGATTAAGCCTATTTTTTGTATGTGAATACCTGCGTGTCTGCCCGATATGGTATTGGATTATTCCCTACCGTCTTTCGGAATGGATATCACTTCTAACCCCAAAAGCCCCAAGTCTAACAAGACAAGGGGCTTTTTTTATGTCTATCGTCTTTCCTCAAGAAGAAAGTTTATGGTAGCCTTAAATAGGCGATAATAACATACTAAATATAAGGATAAATAGTCATTGTAAGGGCCTAATTTTAGATGTCAGGTATGCCTGATAGCTCGCCACCCAATTTCACTTACAAATAGCTAAACACTAACCAAAGCAGAGTCTCATGATTCGTGACAGTACAAAGATTTGAAGCATCGAAAACTTCTTTAGCGTCTTTAGCGTCTCTAGCGTTTATTTATTTTATTCCCCACTGAGTCCAAGTTGAATTTTAACATCATCAAGTGCAACTGTTTTAGTTTGCCTAGCACATAATCAAATTTCTTTTGCGGCCTCTTTTCGTTCCAAATTTATTTTGCCGTGGCCCAATTGGAGTGCAAAATTTATTTTGCAGCTGCCTGATTTTCGTTCCAAATTTATTTTGCAGCTGCCTGATTTTCGTTCCAAATTTATTTTGCGGCCCTCATAATCAAATTTATTTTGCGGCCTCTTTTCGTTCCAAATTTATTTTGCTGTGGCCCGATTGGAGTACATGTTATTTTGCGAAGGCGGGATTGTTTGAACTCCAAGCGTGGCTAAAACGGTACATAAGTTTGAAAACAAATAAAAGCAAAATAAATTTTGCACTCCAAGCTTTGCAAAATAACATGCATTCCAAGCTTTGCAAAATAACATGCATTCCAAGCTTTGCAAAATAACATGCATTCCAAGCTTTGCAAAATAAATTTTGCACTCCAAGCTTTGCAAGATATGATTATAAAAGTTATTCGTATCAGTTGTCTCGGTAGTATTAATTGATATCAGCGTCAATTTTGCGAAATGGCAAACTAAAGTTGAAACGAAAAGTCATTATCCGATTGAATTAAAAAGAGTGTCGAAAACATCTTTTGCGTCTTTTGCGTCTTTTGCGTCTTTTGCGTTTATTTTTTTATTCTATTCCATGCAAAATGGAAATGCTATATAATTAATAAGATTTTCTATAGTTTGTCAGATACATAAGTTGGCCTTTCCAATAGTGAATAGCAATGTATTGATAACTGATTTCCACATTTAGCTTCGCTGGCCTTCGCAAAATACAGTTTTGCGCGCAAAACTTTTGCGTGGAACTGATAACTGATAACTGATAACTGAAACTGATAACTGATATGAAAAAAACCTTTAATATTGCCGGGCCTTGTCACCCGGCTGAACACTACA
>Ga0233403_10001191_pt1 | contig 12248 bp, 7 predicted proteins | sample Na_oxic_1_MG_FD_179866 | JGI IMG/M metagenome (GOLD analysis project Ga0233403, IMG submission 179866) | Seawater microbial communities from Saanich Inlet, British Columbia, Canada - Na_oxic_1_MG | ecosystem: Environmental > Aquatic > Marine > Inlet | place: Canada: British Columbia | collected...
ATAACAAAATTATTGGCAAAATCCCAAAAAATATTTTTTTGGACAATCTGCTAAAGAATAATCCCTATGTTATAGGTATATTAAGTGACTGATTTTAAATCATATTTAAAACAAACTGCTTCTTATCATATGAGCAGTAATATGTAACTAATTGTTTTTACAGAGTTTAATCACCTCGTAAAATCCCAGAGAGCCAGAATTTTTTTGACAACTTAAATCTCCTTGGAAAAGGGTTGATATTTTGGATATTTTCCAAAGAGAGTATTTTACCACTAACCTATCAAAATAACTGTGGTGAAACACTAGTACATAGTCAAGATTGTTTTGATGGGTAAAATTCGTGTTGTTGGTTTTTACTACACTTTGTACAACCTACAGAACCCATCAAAACAACATTGACTATGTACTAGTCTGCCCTACATCACGCCGTAGGGGCGAACCTGCGTGTTCGCCCTCTTTAGTGAAATTATTTTTCTGAACCTCTATACTTGGGGTTCGGTGATTCCAAAACGGTTTTTTTGAATTTGGAGTCAAACTCAAAAACTTTTATAAAATCAAATATTAAACCAAATAGTCAGCTAGATTGAAGAACGACCCCCAACTTTAAAATACCTTAATCAATTGGAAAAATATTTTCAATGATTAGCAATTATGAATTTTTAATTCACGTAATCATGTTTCACCGGATTATAAATTTATTAAGATATCCAATAGGTTATATTTATATAGCCAATTTTTTAATTCTTAAATTCTTGGTTTGGAATCACTGAACCCCAAGTCTATAAGTCGGGTTACGCTTTGCTAACCTGACCTACATACTACATACACTTCGCTCGAAATGACACCAATGTTTAGTTTATAATCGTGTATAGTATAATAAAAACTATTAATGAATTTCTTAGCTTTTAATTCGCCATTCATCATTCATCATTCATCATTCATCATTCATCATTCATCATTCATCATTCACAACCGGATACAATAAATGACTAACTTCCCTCCTCGTTCCAATACAATGGCTGATTTGTCTCGTCAAGAGGCTTTAGAACGATTTCGTGCGGTCCGTCAAGACAGTGAGCAACTCTGTCAACCGCTTGAAAAAGAAGATTATGTTATCCAAACGGCTCCAGAAGCCAGTCCACCAAAATGGCATCTAGCCCATGTGTCTTGGTTTTATGAAACTTTTATTTTGACCGTTTACAACCAAAATTATCAAGAATTTCATCCGCGTTTTCGGTTTTTATTTAATTCTTATTATGAACAAGTCGGTCAATTTTTTCCCCGTTCACAACGTGGTTTATTATCACGTCCCACCGTGGATGAAGTTTATCGCTATCGTGCTTATGTGGATGAACATACTGAACAACTCATTGAAAATGCTAATGAAGAAGACTGGGCCACTATCGCCCTTCGTTTGATGATTGGTTTGCATCACGAACAACAACATCAAGAATTGTTGCTCACTGATACAAAATATAATTTAGCCTTTAATCCATTGCGCCCGGCTTATCGCATAGATTTGCCGCTCACCCCAGAACGAAAAGCCCCTAAGCTCAATTGGTTTGAATATCCCGGCGGTTTAGATAAAATAGGTTATGCAGATAATGGTTTTGCGTTTGATAATGAACGACCCCAACATCAACGCTATCTGCCACCATTTCGATTAGCTTCTCGATTAGTCACCAATGGAGAATACTTAGAATTTATGGCGGATGATGGTTATAAACGTCCAGAATTATGGCTCTCTGATGGTTGGAGTACCATTCATAAAGAAGATTGGTATGCTCCATTGTATTGGGAAAAAGGGAATGGAAAATGGTGGCAAATGACATTGGGTGGATTACGCCCATTAGTTGAAGATGAACCCGTTTGTCATATCAGTTATTATGAAGCAGATGCGTTTGCAAGTTGGGCCGGTAAGCGTTTACCGACGGAAGCGGAATGGGAAATCGCAGCGCGGGATTTGCCGATAACTGGTAATTTACGCGATAGTGATTTTTTACAACCCATAATTGCAAAAGATTCAAAGGGCCTTTCACAAATGTACGGTGATGTTTGGGAATGGACGCAATCGCCTTATACCCCCTATCCCGGTTATCGTCCACCAGCCGGCGCATTAGGAGAATACAACGGCAAATTTATGTGTAATCAATTCGTCTTGCGAGGAGGTTCTTGTGTCACGCCTAACGATCACATTCGCACCACCTATCGCAATTTTTTCTATCCCCATGAACGTTGGCAGTTTAAGGGATTTCGTTTGGCAGAGGATTTATAGCGTTTTTGCGTTTAATGCGTTTTTGCGTTTAATGCGTTATAGCGTTTCATACTTTAATTATCAATGAATTAAATATATTAAATGTATTTTATTCAAGAGGGAATTGCTATAAATGAATTCATCAATACAGTTTTATGATTTTCACCCACCACTAGCCGATCTCAAAAAAGAAGTACTCACCGGTTTATCTTGCCAACCTAAAGCCATTTCACCTAAATTTTTTTATGACAAACAAGGTTCTGAATTATTTGATAAAATCACCGAATTGCCAGAATATTACCCAACGCGCACCGAAATCAGTATTCTCAAACAACATGGTCCAGAAATGGCTTCATTGTTAGGAGAAGAATGTTTTTTGTTAGAATTAGGTAGTGGCAGTAGCCAAAAAATTCGTCTGTTACTAGATGCGCTCCAACCAGCCGCTTATATGCCGATGGATATTTCTAAAGAACATCTATTGGAATCAGCACAAACGTTAGCAACCGATTATCCCGAATTAGAAATCCATGCGACTTGCGTGGATTATTCAGACGAATTTCAGTTGCCGTATTCTCCAAAGAAGGCCACCAAAGCCGCTTTTTTCCCAGGCTCAAGTATTGGTAATTTTGAACCGTCTCAAGCTCAAGTTTTGTTAGAACGAATCGCTCAATTACTGGGTCCAGAAGGTGCATTATTGGTAGGTGTTGATCTGAAAAAAGCACCACAACGTCTCAATACCGCTTATAACGATGCCCAAGGTATCACAGCCGCTTTCAATTTGAATTTGCTCACCCGCATTAACCGTGAATTAAAGGCTAATTTTGAATTGTCACAATTTTCCCATCATGCCTTTTATAATCAGGAACTTGGGAGAATAGAAATGCACCTAGTTAGCAACCAATCACAAGAAGTCCAAGTGGACGGACAAACATTTGCATTTGCAGAAGGTGAAAGCATCCACACGGAAAATTCCTATAAATACACAGTAGAACAATTTCATAGCATTGCTAGTGATGCTGGTTTTCTCCCCGAACAAGTATGGACTGATGATTCTGAACTCTTTAGTGTTCACTGTTTACGGGTAACATAATGGTGAATGGTGAATGGTGAATTAGGGAATTGATGCGAAAAATCCCAGAAGCCGTCCTTTACGAAACCTCATTCCCTTTCCAAAGCTAAAGCTTTGGACTCCAATACGAAACCTCATTCCCTTTCCAAAGCTAAAGCTTTGGACTCCAAGTCAGAGGTTTTGGAGTCCAAAGCTTTAGCTTTGGAACAGTTCTTCAATCATTTGAACCAGCTTTTTCAACGGTACCGGTTTGCTCAAATATTCATTTGCGCCAGCAGCAAGACATCGTTCCTTATCACCAGGCATTGCTAGAGCAGTGAGTGCAATGATAGGTACGTTTTTTAAATCAAAATCGGTATCCACTCGAAGATGTTGAATGGCTTCCAAACCATCCATCACTGGCATCTGAATATCCATTAAAATAATATCGGGACGTTCTTCTTTAGCACGTTCAATGGCTTCTGCACCATGACGAGCAATAATCACTCTATATTGCTTGAGCAATAAGTAATCTGAGATGGAACTAATGTTATCTTCATTGTCCTCAGCAATTAAAATCAACCGCTTAGCTTGATTGCTGGTTATGCTGTTTGGCGTAGTGATTTGACTAACGATGGTTTTATTTTCTTCAACCGTTGTAATCATTTTAAGATCGCTTGATTCTCGCCAAGGTAAGGAAACAGTGAACTGACTACCCTTATTGATTTCACTTGTTACTGACACACTACCACCGTGCATTTCCGCTAAACGGCGTACCAGTGCTAAACCTAATCCAGTGCCTTCATAATGTCGTGCTAACCCACTATCACCTTGTACAAATGATTGAAACAGTTTTTTCATATCGGACTTTGCAATACCAATGCCGATGTCCCATACGGTAAAATGAACGACTTCTTGTGCCGCGTGGCCTTCAACGCTGAGACCGATTTTTCCCCCTTCTGGCGTAAATTTGATGGCATTGCCAAGCAGATTAACCAGAATTTGCTTTAAGCGCAGACTATCTCCTTGCATATTTATTAATGTGTCATCAAAATCAGTGACAATTTTGATTCTTTTCTTAAGGGCCAATTGTTTAATAAAGCTCAAACTAGAAATACAAACTTCCTTAATGAAAATAGGTTCGATAATCAATTCCATTTTACCCGCTTCAATTTTAGATAAATCTAAAATATCGTTGATTAAATTGAGCAGGTGATAACCACTTTTAACAATATTCTGTAAGTAACTGAGTTGTTTTTCAGTCAACGGACCTATAGTGGGTTCTTGTTCTTGCAATGTTTCAGATAAGGTTAAAATGGCATTGAGCGGTGTACGTAGTTCATGACTCATATTCGCCAGAAATTCATCTTTTAAACGAGCAGCCCTAGCTAATTGTGCATTCGCACGACTTAATTCTGCAGTGCGTTCTTCAACTCGCTGAGTCAGCAAAACTTTTTCTTCTAAGAGTGCTTTTTCAGCTTGTTTGCGTTGTGTAATATCTTCGCCAGAAGCGAGAGTACCTATTATGTTACCCTCATCATCTTTTAGTAGTGTATTATGCCAAGCAATTATTCTTTTTTTACCTTGCTTAGTTTGAATGGTATTTTCCAGATACTCAAAATTATTCAGTTCATCTCGCATTAAGCTGACAAAAATGGTTCTGATAGTCTCTTTTTCTGATTCGGGGACAAATTGTTCAAACCAATTAATTCCCATGATTTCTTCTTGGGAATAGCCTAAAATCTCACAACCTTTTTGGTTGATCAGAGTGACTTTTTGTTCCGTATCAAGAGCAACAAACATGACACCAGCAATATCCAAGTAGGTTTGGATTTTATCTTTTTCTTTTCTTAAAGCTTCTTCAACTTGTTTGCGTTCAGTGATATCTTCTTTAATGGCTAAAAAATGTGTGATAATACCAATGGTATTTTTAATGGGTGAAATAGAAGCTAATTCCCAGTAAAGTTCACCATTTTTCTTCTGATTACAAAATTCCCCGCGCCATTCTGCACCCTGCGTAATGGTTTTCCAGAGTTGTTGATACGTGGTGAGCGGTGTCTTACCGGATTTTAAAATACGAGGATTTTTGCCAATCACCTCTTCAAAGTGATAGCCGGTTTGGTGAGTAAATTTGGGATTCACATATTCAATATTTCCTTGGTTATCAGTAATGACAATGGAATTGGCACTTTGCTCAACGGCACGAGAGAATATGTGCAATTTCTCATCTATCTTTTGATGTTCTAAAGCATTAGCAAAAATATCAGCGACGGTTTTTAATAGGAGAATATCTTCATCCGTCCAATTTTTTTCACATTTGACAGAATCAAATCCTAAAAAACCAATTAACTTACCCGTATAACTCAAAGGTACAATAATCACCGATTGAATGTCTTGTTGCTGAAGCCGGTTTTTTTCAGAACTCGCTTCTGGTGGTAGATCGACAACATGGGGAATATGAATATTTTCAAAATGGTTTAATTTTTCCCAAAACCAAGGAAAAGTATCTACTGACAAATTTTGAAGGTTGTCAATTTGAGATACAATGCCTGGTGCACACCATTCGTTAGTATTGTTGACATATTTAGCGTTTTCAGAAAGTTGAATAATATAACTCCGATCAACCGGTACAAATTCTCCAAGACTTTGTAATGCCAGGTCAAGTTCATGGTCAAGTTCATCGGGGGTCACATTAATAAAACGGGTTGAGATAGTTGAAATCAATTTTTCCATACTAAAACGAGAAGATAATGCTTCTGCCATTTGCTTACATTCCGTTATATCGGAACAAGTATAGAGCATGGTACCTTTTTTAATTGAGACCGGTTTGATGATCACTTGTAAAAAATGAGTATGGCCAAATTTGTCGATAATGTCGGTTTCTAACTTTATTTTACCCATTTCCCTTAATGATTCAGGAGTAAAAGGTATTGTTCCCAATAGTTTTGAAATATGACCTAACTCTTGTACCTCTTCATGGGAATAGCCAAAAATATAGCTCACATTTGGACAAATGAAGGTAAATTGACCATGGTCATCGGTAATAAACACCGCATCAGAAATAGAATTTAATATTGTGCGATGTAATTCTTCTGATTCTTTTAAAGTAGTTTCCATGTGTTTGCGTTCAGTCATGTCTCTAAAAATACCCACTAAATATTCTTTTCTACCGAGTGTTATTTTCGGTGAAGAACTAATATCGACATAAAAAATATGGCCATTTTTGCTTTTCACTGGAATATCTTTAGCTATGCTTATTTCTAGTCGGGATAATTGTTCAAATTGTTCTATGATATGAGGAAGATGTTCGGTTGGATGAATATCTAAGATGCTGAGCTTTTTAATCTCATCCTTATCATAGCCTAGCATCTGACAAATTTTCTGATTACCCATGAGAAATTTTTTGCTATGCACTTCTGCTACTAAGATTCCATCAGAGACATTCTCAAAAATGGTTTTGAAATTATGTTCAGATTGTTGAAATTTCTGCTGGTAGTTTATAAAGATTAAATAGAGTATCAAGAAAAATAATAATGAAATAGCTAATATTTCCAATTTAACTCTCCAGAAAATAAGGAATTCTCCAAAGCTAAAGCTTTGGACTCCAGAAAATGCCCAAAGCTAAAGCTTTGGACTCCAAAAAAAACCAAAGCTAAAGCTTTGAACTCCAAAAAAAACCAAAGCTTCGCTTTGAATTTTAAAGCACGGAGTTGGAGTCCAAAGCTTTAGCTTTGGATTAAATTTTAACGTTCCCGCAATGCTTGTTGTTGTGCTTTTTTAATTGGTTTCAGTAGGTAATCAAGTAAACTTTTTTTGCCGGTTAAAATATCTATATTGACGGTCATACCGGCGATGATTGGTAAAGGTTTGTTTTCGGAGCCTAAAAATTTGCGATCGGTGCGTAGTAAAATCAAAAAAAATGGTTCGCCACGTTCATTCATGATGGTATCAGCACTGATATGTTCAAGTGCGGCTTTTAAGCCGCCAAAAATTGAAAAGTCGTAGGCAGTGAATTTTACCATCGCCTTTTGTCCAGGATGCAAAAAGGCGATATCTGAAGGACGAATTTGGGCTTCAATCAACAAACTGTCTTCGAGAGGCACAATTTCGACTAAATCCATGCCCGGTTGAATGACACCACCAATGGTTTTGACTTTAATTTGTTTGACAGTACCTTTAACCAGTGAACGGACTTCGGTACGTCTCACCCGATCTTCAAGGGCCCGTTCAGATTCTGACAGTCTTGAGAGTTCTGCTTTAATATCATTCAGTTCAGCTAAGGCTTGAGTTTTAAAGGCTACTTTAAGTTCTTCAATTTTGCGCTCAGCTTCAGTGATGGCAGCTTCAGTACGCGGTATACTAAGACGGGTACCGTCTCGTTCTGCTTTCAAGGTACTAGCTTCACGTTGCAAACGCAATAAATCAACTTCCGACATCACACCTTTTCTTACCAGAGGCTGGGTGAGTTTGAGTTCTCTTTGAACTAAGTTGTAACTGTGTTGAAGTTGTTGTTGCTTTGATTTTAATTCGTTAATTTCATGTTTTTTCTGTTCTTTTTGCTGATTTAAAATATTAATATTTGCTTGTAATTCTTGTTGTCGTGATTGTGCTAAAGCACGTTCATTAAGAAATAGTTCTTTTTGTGTGGTTTTTAATCTTCTAGGTAATTGAAAGGGTTTGCCTTGTGCTTCAGCGGTTAAGCGGGCCATTTTCGCTTCCATTGTGGATGAGGTGACTTGACTTTCTCGCATGGAAGCCGAAAAACGAGTATCATCAATACGCAATAAAATTTGATTTTTGTTAACAATATCGCCTTCTTTGATTAAAATCTCGGAGACAATGCCGCCTTCCAAATTTTGTATGACTTGTACATGACGAGAGGGAATCACTTTTCCAGTACCACGAGTAACTTCATCAAGGGTAGAATAATGGGCCCATAAGCCGGCGGTTGCTAAAAATAATACGGTCATCCATAAAATTAAATGGCTAAACAATGGAGGGCCTGTTTCTAAAAGATATTTGTATTCGCGCATTTTTTTAATGTTCCAAAGCTAAAGTTTTGGACTCCTCTTTTTAAGTGTTCCAAAGCTAAAACTTTGGACTCCAAAACCCATCCATCCAAAGCTAAAGCTTTGTACTCCTCTTGGTGCTTTGGAGTCCAAAGCTTAATTATAAATTCCTGTCCCCTGTCTCCTTTTACAATGGAATGGGTTTTGGTTCTGCAATCCAATAACCTTGGGCATAGTCAACCTGAATTTCAGTTAATGCATCAAAAGTCGCTTTATTTTCAACATTTTCGGCGATGGTTTTAATGGACATAAGATGTACTATCTCATTGATCGCTTTAACCATCGCATAATCAACCGGATCATGAACGATATCTTTGACAAAAGAACCATCAATTTTGACAAAATCCACTGACAAATTTCTCAAGTAAGTAAATGATCCCATCCCGGTGCCAAAATTATCCAGTGCAAAACGACAACCCAATTGTTTAAGGGTGGTTATAAAATTTGAAACGTCAGTAAGATTATTTAGTGCTGTCGTTTCAGTAATTTCAAAACAAAGTTTGTGAGGCGGAATTTTACTGGCGTTTATATCATTGATTACTGTTTCTAAAAAATCTTTATCCCGGATGGAAAAACCAGACAGATTGATATTTATTAAGTTTAATTGTTCTAAATGTTTAGGATATTTAGTTAACCACTTTAAGACTTTATTTAATACCCAACGATCCAAACTCGGCATTAAATTGTAGCGTTTGGCAATAGACAAAAAAGCCCCTGGAGGCACTAAATGATCTTGCTCATCAGTCATGCGTAGTAAAATTTCATAACAAGCCGGAGAACTGGCATTCCAATCTGCCTCCACCGGTAGTGGCATAATTGATTGATAGAACAAAGAAAATCCTTGATCTTTTTCCAGATGTTCATTAATCAACGATACCCATTGGATGTTATTATTAGCGGGCGCAATATCACTTTCTTGATAAAGATGGACACCATTACGACCGGCGTTTTTTGCTGCATAACATGCTGCATCTGCCATAGCTATAAGACTCTTATAATCATGATTTTTTGTATAAATTGGTACCAAACCAATTGAGATGCCAATGGTAAAAATACTTTTTTCTTTTTGTTCATTGCGCCAAAAAAATCGGAAACTATTGATACTGTTACATAAACTATTTGCCACATCTAATGCTTTTTGTGTTGAGCAATTTTTAAGTAACAGACCAAATTCATCCCCACCTAAACGGGCTAAAGTTGCTTGACTGGTATGCATATCCACTTTTTTTTGTAATAAGAGGGCAACATCTTTGAGTAGCTGATCACCAGCTTCATGTCCACTAGTGTCATTAACAATTTTGAAGCGATCTAAATCCATATAGAATAACGCATGTTCAGTTTTTTCAACCGATGATAGGTTTAATATTCTGTTAAGTTGTGTTTGAAATTCAACACGATTATATAAACCAGTTAAAGCATCATGTGTGGCTTTATAAGCCAGCTCTTGAGTCATTTTGCGCGTATTAGTCACATCACGAAATACCAGAACGACACCAATAATATGGCCATTTCGATCTTTAATGGGTGCGGCAGAATCTTCTATTGCAAATTGTTTTTTCGTTTGATTGTGCACTAAAACAATATTATTTTTTAAGCCAACCATTTCTCCGTATTCCAAACAGCGTTGAATCGGAAATTCAAGCGGTTGTTGGCTTTTTTCGTCAATAATTGAAAAGACTTGATTTAAAGGCAATCCTTGTGCAGTTTCGGTTGTCCAACCGGTCAATTTAGTGGCGGCTGTATTTAAAAACTCTATTTTTCCTTCAGCGTCTGTGGTAATCACACCGTCGCCAATGGAAGCTAAAGTGACTAAAGCTCTTTCTTTTTCTTCAAATAACGCTTCTTCCGCACGTTTAGCTTGTAAAATATAGTGAATACGGTTGCGTAAGACATCTAAATTAACCGGTTTAGTGATATAATCCGTTGCACCCGCCGCATAAGCACGATCAATCCATTGACCTTCCATAAAGGCTGTCACCATAATAATGGGCAAATGTTTAGCTTCGGGCAATTCTCTAATACGGGCACAAGCACTTACGCCATCAAGAACTGGCATATCCGCATCCATTAGAATCAAATCCGGACGATATTTAATAAAATGGTCTATCCCTTGTTGACCATTAGAAGCTATATTGACAACATAGCCATATTTTTGTAAAGCTTGTTTTAACAAGCCACGAATTAATGGCGCATCGTCAACCACTAAAATATGTGCTGGACTACTTGTCATAATGGTTTACCTGATGAGTCAAAACGATTTTTACTTTTGCCCATTCCTGTTCTATTTGAGTAATGTTTGCTGGTGCTGTTTCTAATTGACCTTCTTGTGCAAGAATTTCCAATTGTTGACATAAATTACTTAATTGATTGGCACCTATTTGCAAGCTTTCACCTTTAAACTGGTGTACTTGAGAACGCAAAGCTTCACTGTTTCCGATAGCAACACTTTGTTGCAAGGCGACTAATTGTTGTGGAACATAGTCCATAAATTGTTCAATTAATGTTAACACTATTTCAGAACCTATACTCTTTTCAAACTGTTTTAGCATTTGAAAATCGATCGTTGAGGAAGCAATATTCTCGGTAGCCTTTTTTTGGGATAAGTTGGTTGTTTTTTCCAATGACATAGTTATCTATGTTCGATTTTTGATTGGATTGAATGGGATTGAAATGCTATTTCAAAATAAATTTTGGACTCCAATATTTAGGCTGTTCGGAGTCTAAAATTTATTTGGAACCTTCTTTCAGCAAAATAAATTTTAAACTTCATTATATGTGCCAATTTATCTATATTATTGATTATAAAATATTCATTCATGCCTACATACCGGACACTTTGGATTTTTGGTTAATTTTACTTGCACAAACTCTTGATGCAAGGCATCAAACAATAATAATTCTCCCATCAGTGTTTTACCCACACCCATAATCAATTTCATCGCTTCTAATGCTTGCAAACTGCCAATCACACCAACGACTGGTGCTAAGATGCCGGTTTGAGTACAAGTTTCCACCGGGATATTCTCATTTTTATATAAACAACGATAGCAAGGGCTTTCTGGTTTATCGCAATGAAAAACAGCAATTTGTCCTTCCATGCGAATCGCCGCACCAGATACTAATGGTGTTTGTGTTTCCACACAAGCCTTATTAATAGCCAAGCGTGTTGACAAATTATCACTACAATCAAGTACCACATCTACTTGTGTCACATATTCTGCTAAAGCATCTTCATCCAATTGTTGATAAAGTGGTGTAACTTTGATAAATGGATTTAATGCTAAACATTTATTACGGGCTGATTCAACTTTTGGTTTATTAATATCATTAGTATTATGAATAATCTGACGTTGTAAATTGGATAAATCAACCACATCAAAATCACATAATATCAAATGCCCAATGCCGGCAGCCGCTAAATACATTGCAACCGGCGATCCTAATCCGCCTAATCCAATAATCAATGCGGTAGCTGAATTTAAACGTTCTTGTCCTTCTATGCCAACCTCGGGCAATAAAATTTGACGGTTATAACGTAGTAATTGTGTATCATCCATAAATTTTTTTAATCATTCCAAAGCTAAAGCTTTGAACTTATCCTGGTATTTTAGAATCCAAAACGGTAGTTTTTATAACTCATGTTACGCACTGTGTTTCAACCAGAAAAATCTCCTTAACCTTAATATTATTTAGAAGCACGATCTCTCCTCCCCCTAACCCCCTCCCGCTGGGAGGGGGGACAGTCCAGTACAATTTTCCTATTGGTTAGCTATAACAAGATAGATAAAATCAAATACAGTCAAAATATTGTTTTTAAAACTATTTAATGACTCTCGTTTTAGCTAAAGATAGCAAAATGGCACGGCGCGGTCCCCCC
>Ga0233403_10001192_pt1 | contig 12244 bp, 6 predicted proteins | sample Na_oxic_1_MG_FD_179866 | JGI IMG/M metagenome (GOLD analysis project Ga0233403, IMG submission 179866) | Seawater microbial communities from Saanich Inlet, British Columbia, Canada - Na_oxic_1_MG | ecosystem: Environmental > Aquatic > Marine > Inlet | place: Canada: British Columbia | collected...
CCATTTGTATCCGTGTGTCACGGCAAAAAGAAAAGGCCCCAGACACAGCATGGTCAGCAGTGTGCCCCGCCAGTCAAAGGATTCTCCTCTGCCCATGTCAAATTTTCCGCGTCTGAGAACTCTGTCCGCTATGACGGCAGTTGCCATGCCGATGGGAATGTTGATATAAAAAATGGCCTGCCATGAGAAGAAATGAATAATGATTCCCCCCAGTGCCGGGCCAAGTGTCAGCCCCGATGCCACCACAGCTCCCATCATTCCCATGGCCTTGCCGCGTTCCGACACCGGAAAGGCGTCGCTGACCAGCGCCGGGGTGCAGGCCATGACCATTGCCGCACCCAGACCCTGAAAGGAGCGGGCCGCAATCAGCCAGACTGCGTTCTGAGCCATTCCGCAGAAAAGAGAGCCGACCGAGAACACAAAAAGTCCCCTGCTGTAAACCCATCGCCGGCCTCTGATATCACTCAGACGACCGAAACTCAGAAGAAGGGAGGACACTGTCAGCAGATAGATCATCATCACCCATTCAATCACGTCAAGGGAAGAATGAAAATCGTTCATAATGGTGGGCAGGGCAATGTTTACAATACTGCCGTCAAGAGTCGACATGAAAATACCCACAGCCACAAGGGAAAAAATCAGCCATTTGTTGGGCGCAGTGCCAGAATGTTTCATATTCACCTATTGTCAAATAAGAAGGTCCCGTTCCAAATTCACCGAAAGTATGATCTGCCGCAATTCCGAAATGTCCCATTCCCCCGCTCGTTTCGGATTGCCAAATCCGAAACCCCGAATCCATGTGGAACAAATTTGCAATTTGTTTCTTCCGGAGTGCTGAAATGGAGCGGCAATTCCTGATAATTGCAATTCCGCTGACGGGTTCAATATTGCAATTTATCGTCAAACCCGCTCCATTTTGGCATTTCCCGCGGGTGACCCGCCTCATTCCGCATTAATTCCCAACTTCCGTATGCCTGCCTCGGATCATAATCATCAGTTCCCTCACAAATATCCTCATCTCCTCTGTCTGAGCCGTAAGCTCCTGGGACGCTGATGCTGACTCCTGAGAACTGGCGGCCATCTGCTGTGTCACCTTGTCTATCTCATTCGCTGCAAAACTGACCTGTTCGATCATTCTGGCCTGCTCTCTGCTGGCTTCGGTGATGGCGTTGGTCTTCTCCCCCATTATCGTGGCCGACTCTATGATGCCTTCAAAATCGCCGTTGACATGTTTTATGGAGTGGACAGCCTGAGACACTCTGCGCGCTGTGGTGTCCAGCAGATTCTGCGTATTTTTTGCTGCATCCGTGGACCTCATGGCAAGATTCCTCACCTCATCAGCCACCACCGCAAATCCTGCTCCTGCCTTGCCTGCCCTTGCTGCTTCCGTGGCCGCGTTCAGTGCCAGCAGATTTGTCTGAAAGGCAATATCATCAATGGTTTTGATAATCTGGCTCATCTGTCCGCTGTCGGCCTCGATTTGCCCCATTTCCTGTGTCAGTTCAATCAGTGCTTTCAGAGACTGGGCTGATTTTTCTATGTTTTTATTCATCAGATCTTTTGCCCCGAGTGTCAGTTCCGAAGTTTCCCTGCTCATGGCGGTCATTTCTTCCAGAGCCGCCGATGTTTCCTCAATCGCAGCGGCCTGCTGGGTTGCCTTATCCGATAATGTCTGACTGGTTGAGGATATCTCACCCGAAGCGGATGCCACCTGATGGGCGATTTCATTCATGCCTCTGACAACCTTGTTGACGGGTCGGATCAGAAATTTCTTTATACTGGCAAACAGCGTGAGAAACAGGGAGATATTTATGATCAGAGCGGTAATGGCGATATCGGAAAGCGATTTTTTCAGTTCCCTCTCCATAAATTTCCGTGTGAAAAATATCGTCACATCACCTATTCTGGCCTTATCTCTCAGAATATCCCTGTTTTTTCGGATAAGATCGTCTCCGAAAATACCTTCCTTGGTTTTCATAATACCCCACTGGTCATCTCTTTTTCTTCCGGCGACAATATTTTTTCCATCTCCTCCTTTCACAACAATGGCATAAATCAGTTTTTCCATCATTTCGGATTGTATGGATTCTCCGATCATATTCACATCCACATTCCAGAGCGGTCTCACAAGGTTTTTTGCCAGACGGTCCATGGTGATTTCAGCGATGGACCCCAGTTCGTGCTCCATTTCCGATTTGGTGTCAAAATAATTGAAAACAGCAAGGCCCGTGAGAATAAACGTTGTCTGCAAAATAAGAATTGCGCTCATTCTTGCCAAAATACTGCTTTGTCTCAGTCTGTTGCGGAATGACATCATTTTCAAGCCTCTTTCCTCCATAAGCAAAAACGTGGTGCATGGTGCTTAATATGTGATTCATGATGACGCTTTTACTCATCATGAATCACAGCCATATATACTAAAATGTATATCCCAATGAGAAATGCAGCCGCCCTCGGCTTTCTCCCTCTTCCCTGTCCAGTTTGAGTCCGTAGAGAAAGCCGACTGGCCCGATAGGCGTAATATATCGCAGTCCGGCTCCCAGCGAAGACCGAAATTCTTTTGAGGAAATCTCCTCTCCGAATACATCGCTGAGAGTTCCCATATCGTAGAATGTGGTCAGCTCAAAATTAAACCCCAGATCAACTCTTGCCTCCATACTTCCCAGCGCTGCGATATGTCCCCCCACGGGATCGCTCCCAACATCGAATCGGAGCATGTTTTCTCCGAACCCGCGGATATCAGAAATTCCACCCATAAAAAACAGATGGTCATCCGGAACCTTTTCCGCAGAGCCGGTTGGCTCAATATGTCCGAACCATCCGTGCCAGGCAAAAGTAAGGCGATTGGCAGGGCTCCAGTAGAATCTGGCATCAATCTGATATTTCAGAAAATTATCCACGGAATTTTCAAGTCCCTGTGAGATGTCAAGGGAGGCAGAGGAAAAGAAACCTTTTCTGGGACGAACAAAGGAATCTCTTGTATCGTAGCTCACAGCAGGAGTTGTGACAAAAAATCTTCTGGTCTCAAACTCATCACTGTCATAAACATCGGAGAGTTCTGATTCTGACGAGTCCGGCCGGAACTGACTTCTCTGTTCAAAGCGAAATCCCAGACTTGTGGTCAGATGTTTTGACCATTTCCGGCTAAACCCCAGAGATGATCCGAAAGACCTGATTCCGAAGTCCTGATTCAGTTCCTCCTCTTGGGATACAAAAAATTCCAGAGTTGTTGAATAGCGAGTTCCGAAGAGTCGCGGTTCAGTGATTTTTGCTCCTCCGGAATAGCCGATCTGACTGATTTCACCTTCCAACCGGGCACTTTTGTTTGTTCCGAAAAGATTGCGGTCTCCGGACACGGCATTGCCATAAAATTTTCTTGCAGTGTCATAGCCCAGACCAACCTGAACAAAATAGGGTCTTTTTTCCTCTGTTTCCACAAAAAGATGAATCTTCTCCCCTTTTTCCTTCAGGCCCACTGTTTTAAACTGAACCGAGTCAAAGATATTCAGATTTCGAATGTTTCGCTGGCTCTCAAGCAGTTTCACCAGAGAAAAGGGGGCCCGGGGTTTTATCTCAAGTTCGTTGAGAATAATCCTGTTTTTTGTCCGGAAATTGCCGGAAAGGTGAACATCGCCCATCTCCGTGTAAGGCCCCTCATCCACGGTATACAGCACAGCAGCACCTGTCTGATCCTCATTTATGGAAAAATCGCCTTTTATTTTGATATGGGGATAACCTTTTTCGGAAATCAGGGAAGCCAGACTTTTCTGGTCCTCGCTGATCACATTTTCCAGAAAAGGCTGCCCCTCTTTTATACGGATGGCCTCACTGATCTCTTTTTCGGACAACACGCTGATGCCCTCTGTTTTTACAGAGGATACAAGAGTCTGAACCCCCTCTTCGATTTCAAGATCAACGGAGGCCTTTCTTTTTTCATCGCTCTGTTTCACGTTTTTTCTTATTTCTGTATTCCGATATCCCTGAGCGAAATAAAGCCCTGTAATGGCATTGACATCATCGTCAATGACTTTCGGCACAAATTCGCCATCCGCTATAATCCCGGGTTCCTGAGTGAGCATCTGTTTTTTGATCTTCTTTTCGTCAAACACATGATTTCCTGAAATCTGTATGGACTCGACAATGGAACGCGGCCCTTCCTCAATGGCAAAGCGGAGTTTTCGGATCGTCCCATTCTCCTCTTTTTCATCCTCCACATTCACCGCCACTTTGGAATATCCTGCGTTTTTATAGCGTGTTTTAATGTTTCTGACACTTTTTCTGATTCCTCTGTCTTTTTTGTTTCCCTCTTTAAAGAAGACAAGATCATTTTTCAGTGTCATATCCCAGAATTCCTCGTTTCCCTCGAATTCCACGTCATACTCAGGTCCCTCGCTGATTTTGATCAGAATCGCGGTTTTGTTCCATGCCGGATCATTTTCTGTCCCAAAATCAATCCTGACATCCGGATATCCCTTTTTTCTGTAATACTCGGTCAGATTTTTGATATCCTGTCTGATATCTTTTTCGATAAGACGTCCGGCACCCCCGGGAAGCAGGGAGGCAGTCCATGTTTTCATTCTCAGCTTGAGGCGGTAGGATGAGATGGATTTGTTCCCCTCAATTTCAAGCCGTCCGACCTTGTGGTAATCCCCCCTCCGAATATTGATAAAAATAATGAAGTTGCCGTGTTCAGGGCTTTCCTGTGCAGTGACAGTGACACGGGGAGCAATGAATCCGTCCTCCCTGAAAAGTTTTTCTATCACTTCCTGTTGCTTTGGCAATTCATCCCGTACAAAAGCATCGCCGATATAGATTGTCATCACATTGAGAATATCTCGTTCAAAAAAAGGGGATGCCTCATCTATCTGAATATCCGTAACATATCGGAAGGGCTTCAGGCGAAAAAAGAGCGTGATATTTTCTTCCCCATCATCTGTGTCCACATGGATATTTTGAAATTTCCGGGACAATTTTAGTGCGTCCAGAGACTGCTGAATCAAATCCTGAGAAAAGGGTTCGCCTTCCCTGAGAAAAATGAGGCTCTCCGCTATATTTGTCCACTTCTCTCCGTCTCCCCGGGCATCCTCAATTTCCACAACAATTTTGGAAATAAGAGGGTTAGGTGATGTTTCGGTGTTCTTATTGTCGCCTTCCGCAAAAACAGAAGCAGAAGTGATCACAAACACGGCCAGAACAATCTGAAAAATCTGTCTTGCTTTCATTTTCCTTCTTTCTTTGAGATTTCAATTCTTTCCAAATTTTTAATTCAAAGGGGAATTCCGAATATCCGTGGTTTCAGCTCTCGGATTTCAGGGCGGCAAGCTCATCCTCGGAAAGTCCGGTGTATCTCATCACGGCGGCAATGCCGAGACCGTTGGAGAGCATGGCCCGGGCGGACCGGGTGAACTGCCTCTCGGCCTGCTCCGCTCGTTTTTTTTCTTTATTCGCCCGCATCTTTTCCTTCTCAGCCCGTCTTTTTTCAGAGGCCAATGATTTTTCAGACTTTTCAGCCCGCTGCTTTTCCTTCTCAGCCCGTTTTTTTTCAGAGGCCAATGATTTTTCAGTTTTTTCAGCCCGCTGCTTTTCCTTATTCGCCCGCTGTCTCTCCTTCTCGGCCTGCTGTTTTTTCAGGGCCAGCTCCTTTTTTATCTCCCTGAAGGAGGGGAACACATAATCCCGGTAAACCGGGTCATCGGCCAGTTCCTCCAGAGGCGGCTTCCGGTACAGGTCCGAAACCCGGAACCGGAATCCCGGGAGTATCCCGGAACGGACGACCCCCCCTCCGGCTGATCCTCCGGTACTGTCCCCTCGCGTTCAGACGGTAAAAGGCGGTCTCGGCTCCCCTGGCGTCAAGGATGTAGTATTCCCTCACGCCCGAGCCCCTGTATTCCCCCTTTTTGCGCACGGTGTCCCGTTCCACCTCCTTTTTCGAGGAGTGGGACAGGGACTCGACGCAGAGGTCGAATGTCCCGGTGTAATTGCAGTCATCGCCGCCTATGGCCACGGGATTGTCATTCAGCACCACGGCCAGGTCCGGCTTCCGGATGCTGGTATTCCCGGGAAAGGCCATCCGGAAGCCGATCTCAAGATTGACGGGTGTGCCCGCCGAATGCGTCCGCAGATGGCAGCGCAGAATGTCGCAGAACCACTGGTAAGTCTCACTTCCCCTCACATCCGACACGGGTCTCACCTCCAGATATCCGTTTTTCCACTCATACACAAAGTCGGGGTCATTGTAATATTTCTCCCAGTATTCCCCCTCCGTGACCGCCAGACCGTCCTGGGACGGATCGTCAGCGTCCGCATCCGGATATTCATATCCCCCCGGACATGTCTGCTCATTCCGGTACAGTGCCAGCAGCGTTCTCATGATTTTCTCCTTAGTTGTGGGTTGCAACCCGATTTCGGATTTCGGATTTTCTTCCTATCGAAACTCCATTCTGAACACCAGTTCTCCGCCGAACGTGCCGTTGCTGTCCTGAAAACCGCTGAGCATCAGATTTTCAAGAAATTTGTATTCCGCAATGCCCTTCTGGATCATCTCGCCCTGCTCGGATTCCATGTTGTATTTCACAGTCATCCGGCGGGAAAGTTTTTTTCCGACGGTGACGGTGACTTGTTCTGACAGATCTTTGTTTTCGTCATCCTTGAATCCCACCTCAAGAATATCCAGCCCCGTGGCATTCCTGATATCCTCTCCGAATTCATCCTGAACAATATCGGCAAGCATCTGTGCGGGAAACTGGGAACCTCCGCTGCTTTTGCCCAGTTCCTTTGTTGTCTTGCCCATGACCAGAAGCGACAGAATGTCCGCATCCTCGGCTGAGGGATCAGAACTGAGTTTGAAAATCAGCTGATCCGGGGTTCCTGAGATTTTCAGCACAATATTCCATTCCCGGACACTGATATCGCTCTCCAGATCAATTGTCGGCTCAATTTTGTAGGGATTCAGAAAGTCAATCACTCCTTTGCGAACCTCAAAGTTTTTCTTCTGGAAGATCACCGTGCCGGTGTCAATCTCAGCCCTGCCGCTGATTAGCGGGTTGTTCAGGCTCCCCCCGACCTTCAGGTCCGGATTGATCTCCAGTTCGGCAAGATTGTTCTCCACAAGAAAGGCATTCCTGTGTTTGAGCGCTATGTCCAGAGACATATTTTTGAGAAAAGGCTGCTGCATCCCTCCTCCTCCTGAGGAGGATTTTTTCATGGGTGCGGTTTCCCGTTTTTTCTTCATGATGCCCTGAATGCCCTCCTGCAGGAGATTGATGTCTTTGTAATACCTTCCCTCAAGTATCACTGCCTCACCTGCGAGACTTGTCTTCTCAGGTGTTCCCCGGAGCCGGATATCCGCATTCAGAAGCAGTTCCAGCATGTCCGGAACATTCACAGGCAATGCGTTTGCCCGGAATTTCACATCAATGGCCCCCGGCTGAAATGCCTTGAGATCAAGTCCTCCGGATAGTGAGAATTTCCCGCTGTCCATCTGTCCCTCAATATTCTCAAGCGTGACTTTCCGGGGTGTCACCTGAATCCGACCGTTCAATTCACTCAGTTCCTGTTCCAGCCCCGGAACGGTCAGTCCCACTTTTTTCAATTCGACATCCGCACGGATATCCGGTTTTCCAGGGGTTCCCCGCATCCGGGCATCCAGTCGGACATTGCCGGTGAGATCAAGGGAATCCGTCATAAAGGCATTTGCCACTTTCAGAGGAATGAGGCCCTTGGCCCTGATGTCAAAAGGGCCTTCGAGTTTTCCCTTTCCGTCAATACGGATATTGCCCTCATTCAGAAGCACAAGGCCGGCCCCGGGAATGGAAATCTCACCGTTTTCAAAGGAGGCTTTGAAATTCCGGGAGCGGACAAGTTCTTTCCCTTCAAAGGAAAGATTCAGTTTGGACAAATCAGCGGATGCCTGAATCCCCTCAATGGCGCCGACATTTCCTTTGGCCCGGATTTTTCCGCTGAGAATGCCGTCCAGATCCGTCTGATCGGCAAGCCTGAGATAGGGGGTCAGGCGGGTTTCGTCAAAGTTGAGAGAAGCGGAAAAATCCTTTTTTTTCAGATGAAAGGCCCCCTCAAGATCAAAGTTGAGCTTTCCCGACACCCGGGCAATCTGATCCGCCACACTGACACGAAGCCGGAAATCATCCAGTTTTTTTCCTCTGACCTGAATGCCGCTCAGAGAAATATCTCCATCAAGCCCCGGATTTTCAAAGGAACCCTTTCCTGAGAGATTAAGGGTGATTTTCCCATCTGCGATTTTCTGCTCACGAACCTTGTCAATGCTTTTCAGCCTGATTCCCGTGGAACGGATCGAAAGATCATAGCGCTTATCCAGAGGAGACACCCAGCCGCTGGCCTGAATGCTTTCCTTGGGTGTGATGGCAATGCCGAGGTTGCTTATCCTGATTTTTTCTCCGTCAAGATCGGCCTTCAGACTGATTGAACTGAGCTTCTGAACTCCCAGATCAAGATTTTTTCCCTGAAGTCGGACTTTTCCCCGGGGCTGTCTCATGCTGCCCTCAAGGTCTGCCTTCAGATCAATGTCATCGCCGCCCATATTGTTCACTCTCAGTTTCTTTGCCTTCAGCTCAATGGCTGCTTTCATCTGATTCAGATCTCCGCTGAGATTCAGATTTCCATTGAGCGCACCGTCCGCGGGAACCTTGCGGAAAAAATCTTTGGCCTCAATATTCCTGAGTTTGAGAGCGACATCCATGGGAAATGCCTTGTTTACGGTTGTGGAATCTTTCTGAAACACCTGGACGCTTCCGCGGCCCTCAAGCACAGACCCCTGATTTTCAAGATTCAGTTCCGAAATCCGCACGGTTCCCCAAGTGTCGGAAACTGCCTTCAGCCTGATATTGCCCACGGTGATATCCTGAAAACCGAGTTTCTTCCCGTCCAGAGCCAGATCAAAAAGGGGCTGTTTTGCTTTTCCCCTGATGCTCAGATCACCGTTCAGGGAGCCTGCCGCGGGAATTTTGCTGAGAAAGTCCTTTGTCTCCACATTGCGGAGGGCGAGTTTGAAATCCAGGGGCATGTCGGGATTCACAGCCAGGGAATCCTTCTGAAACACCCGGATGCTTCCGCCACCCTCCAGAACAGACCCCTGATTTTCAAGATTCAGTTCGGAAATCCGCACGGTTCCCCAAGTGTCGGAAACTGCCTTCAGCCTGATATTGCCCACGGTGATATCCTGAAAACCGAGTTTCTTCCCGTCCAGAGCCAGATCAAAAAGGGGCTGTTTCGCGGAACCCGAGGCATTGGCACTGAGTTTCAGATTTCCATGGACATCCCTCACACCCAGAGGCTGAAGATTGGCCTCAAGCTCCGGCGCATTCAGTGCGATATTGGCATCAAGTTCCTGAGAATCCATATGAAAGGAGCCTCCGCCCTCCAGTGTGATATCCCCGACCTTCGCACTGAGTTCGCTGACTCTGGCAAGCCCCTGATCAAGATTTGCCCGGGTGTTCAGACTCAGATTGATGGGAGAGGCAATGCCGCCGGTGCTCAACTGCTCTCCCAGAAGTTCCAGCACAAGTTCGGCAGAAAGGGTTTTGGGAGATATGCCTCTGCCGGAAAGAGAGATATCTCCGTTCACAATGCCCCTCATCTTTTTGCTTTTGTTGAAAGGCAGTTCCGCGAGATTGATCTGATCCGGTTTCAGGGAGAGTTGGTAGGCAGCGGCCTCCAGATTTTTTTCAGATGAGAGAAAGCCCTTGTCAAAGGCTTTTTGCAGGTCAACATCACCTTCCAGACTCAGTTCGCCTGATGCGGCACGGACACCTGAATTTCTGATGGTCAGCAGTCTGTCTTTCAAATGGCATTGCAACAGCAAGTTGTCAATCTGATTTCCTGCAAGATTTCCGCCGGCGTAATCCAACTGAAGTCTCACATCGGGGTTGCCCGCGCTTCCCTGCACCTTCAGCTGAATCCGGGCATCTCCTGTGAGTACCGGTTTCAGACTGAAACTGTCTCGCACGCTGTCAAGGGAGGAACTGATGTCAAGCACGAGGCTCATCAGGGGTTCGTTGAAAATATCCTCCGCATTTCCGGAGAGCGCAAGCCTGGCCGTGTCCGAATCAAGCTTTATCACAAGGGGATCAAGCTTTCCCTGTTCAAGCTTTGCATCCAGCCGCAATTCCCGGAGTTGGGTGTTGATTGTGGGACTTTCCACTTTTCCGTCACGGATGTGAATGGTCAGTTTTCCTGATTTCTCAAGAAAATTGCCATCTTCGCCACTGAGGTGAATTTCCGGCACATGGACTTTCAGATTCTGAGCCTGGGCTTTGTAACGGACGGAGCCATGCACAAGTCTGAGGGATTTGACAACAATATTGAAGGGCAGCCCTGTGCTTTTTTTCTCCTCCCTCTTCGGCTCTGACGGGGGAAATGCATCCAGCAGATTGAGCCTGCCCTGAGCATCAGCCCGAAGGTCCGCATGGGGTTTTTCCAGCGTCACCTCCTCAACAGTGAGATCGCCCTTTAAAAGCGTGGCCCATGAAAGATTCACAAAAAGCCGGTCAAAGCCTGCGAGTTCCTCATCAGAGGGACTTCTGAGCAGCACATTTTTCAATTCAAGCCTGCCTCCCAGCAGGGAAAAACGGAGTTTTTCCCATGAAACACTTCCGGGAATGGCATTGTTTGCCCTGGTCTGAATGAATTCCCTGGCATGATCTGTTTCCAGCCAGAACAAAATCCCCGCGGGTATCAGTATCAGCAGGCAAAGAAAAATTCCCGCTCCGATCAAAATGAACAAGGTTCTTTTTTTCATAACATTATCCTGAAATTATATTTAAAATAGTGAAAAAGTGAATGTGGTGTACAAATCCGGAGTGCTGAAATGAATACATAAAAACATATCATGCTGTGGGAAAAATGACAAAGACAAAATGAGACAGGGGATAATTCCGGCATGAAAATCCATGTGATGAATCCTCACGGGAAACGGCATGAACAGATAAGTTGTCAATATCTGAACTTATTTCATAATCCATGAAAAGAACTGACAACTGTGTTTCCGATGGGAAAAACTCGCTTCCATAAAATTCTGCATGAAGAGATTTGGATATCCGAAAAAATTTGTATGCATCTCATAATAAAAATAACTTGCATATGGGAAAATAGCGCGCTATTTTCTGGGAAATTTTATTTGACAGATAAGGGAGTTCCCAAGAAACAACATGCCCGAAAAACTCCGCATCAGGAGGGAATCGCAATGCCGGGCCACTGAAATCCCCGGGGCAGTTTATTCTTTGGGAAATCCTGAACATCACCTGAACATCAGCGGATCGGAAAAACTGGAAATTCCCTCCCGACAGGGTGATTTTCCTCAGTTCCCAACCCTTTGAACATGCACAGCTTATGCAATCCTGGTGAATTTTATGTCAGACAGGACACAAAAATTTGAAAAAAATGTTCCCGGCAGATATTATGTGGGCAGAGAATGTATCGGATGCACACTTTGTGCTGAAATAGCGCCGAACAATTTCCGCATAAATTCGGATGAGAATCTTCTCACAGAACATGGCTATGTATGGAAACAGTGTGAAAATACCGAGGAGGAAGCCCTGTGCGCCGAAGCACAGGAAACCTGTCCGTCAAATGCCATTGGTGATGACGGAATATGATATGAGAAGAAAAACTCCGGATTATAATCGGAAAAACTGAACTCCGGAGTGCCGAGGCCCTGCTTGCTTCCTTCTGGAAGACCGCTTTGCCGACTTCCGCACTCCGGAATAAAAAATTACCTTGAAACCTCTGAAAAACGGAGAACAATCGTGAAAGAAATTATCAGTGTCAGTCTCGGACCTGCAAACAGTGATTATGAGTTTGAAACAGAATTTCTGGGACAGGATTTCTACATCCGTCGCTTTGGTACGGACGGCAATCTGGAAAAAGCAGCCTATCTCCTTTCCCGGTGGGATAATGAAGCCGCTGTCATGGGGCTGGGCGGTGTGAAGTTTCCTTATGACATCGGGCCGGATCGTCTGATCAGGAAGCATGTTGAAAAATTGGACAAACTGACATCCCGGCTTCGCACACCCGTTGTCACCGGGGAAAACCTCCGCAAAGTGGGTTATGAATGGTCCCTTCGCCATATTCAGTACAAATTCGGCAACAATTATTTCAACAATGCCAAAGTTCTGTTTCTTTCGGGAATGACCAATTATTCAATGGCAAAGGTTATGGCCGAATACACGGACAATCTCACCTTTGCCGATCCGGTTCTGAAAAATGGCAT
>Ga0233403_10001193_pt1 | contig 12232 bp, 9 predicted proteins | sample Na_oxic_1_MG_FD_179866 | JGI IMG/M metagenome (GOLD analysis project Ga0233403, IMG submission 179866) | Seawater microbial communities from Saanich Inlet, British Columbia, Canada - Na_oxic_1_MG | ecosystem: Environmental > Aquatic > Marine > Inlet | place: Canada: British Columbia | collected...
AAATGTTGAATCAGCATTTCCTTAATCGCGTTGAGCGATAAATTGGGATTAATTGCTTCCTGGCATAATTGGGTAAAGCCATTGAAAGCTTGGATAAACTTTTTATTGGTTTTCAATTCTTGGGCAATAATTTTCAGGAGCGCGTCACCATGTTCTTTGACTTTATCCTTAAAAGCCGTGACGGCTTCTTGCCATTGCTCATAAGCCGGTGGATTATAGCCAAAAAATAGATTAAGCCCTTCAATCAATAGTGCCGGTTGCGCCGTAATTTCTTCATTAAAAATTTCATGCCCATCTTGCCATAAGATGAGGCGGTGTGGTGTTTGGAATAAGATATTCTCATCCGGATAGCCCTGTTTAAATTTCTGTTTAATTGCCTGGGCTAAATTATCTTTAATATCCTTCGCTTCCCAAATACCGTGTCGTAATTCAAATTGATCTAATAAGGTGCCATCGGTTCTAATGGGATGTTTGCCCTCACGATTCAGCGGATACTGTTCGACAAACTGTAAATGGCATTGCCTGGCACAATGCCTTAAAACAGTGGCAAAAGCCGGCGCGACTGAACCTTCAGTGCTGATTTTTAAATCAGACAGGGTTGCGATTTCTTTGTAGAAGGTTTTTATTATTTTGTGGGTGGGTTTTAGATTAAGGATGGACATATTTAAAATTCCGTTAATATTCTGGGCACATTTTTAATAAATTTGCGAAACAAAAATTTGAAGCTTGAACTTTAGTAAATTTATTAATTATTATTTCAATTATTAATTTTAATGACTATACTGAACGTATTTAAAATTTGTGAAAATGGTGCGCAAGAAATTTTTTTAAAAAATAGTATTTCTGATTAGCATTTTTTTAATATTTTCACGATACGAAGTTAGCGAAGCTAAACTGATGGGCACATAGTATAATTATTAATACTCGATGTTCTAGTTTTTTATAAGTCGTTGATTTAAAAAGAAATATAATTTTAGCCCTAAAAACTAAATAACTTTAAAAATCAATGAGTTGTATATTTTAAAGCTCAAAAATAGATCGTCACAAAGCCAAATAACATCAAAAACTAGAACATCGAGTAATAATAAAATTTATATAGTTTGCTCATAAATTAATTATAATGTAAAATAATATGTTAGCTAAAAATGTGAGCAAATCTAATGTCTGAATTTTTATTAACTCAACTGCCTAATGGCGAAAAACGTATTTTATTGCATTCTTGCTGTGCCCCTTGCTCTGGAAGCATAATGGAAACATTACGGGCTTCAGGTATAAATTACACCATTTTTTTTTATAATCCCAATATTCATCCATTTAAAGAGTACGAAATCCGCAAAGAAGAAAATAAATGTTTTGCTAAAAAATATGATATACCTTTTGTGGATGCTGATTATGATATGGATGAATGGTATGAACGTACTAAAGGGATGGAATTTGACGGGGAGCGGGGGGAGCGGTGTACGGCATGCTTTGATATGCGTTTTGAACGTACTGCCCTGTATGCACACGAAAATGGTTTTAAAGTATTTACTAGTTCTATGGGCATATCCCGTTGGAAGGATATGAAACAGGTTAATGAATCCGGCTTACGCGCTGCGGGGCTGTACCCTAATTTAACTTATTGGATTTATAATTGGCGCAAAAAAAGTGGCTCACAACGTATGATAGAGATTGCTAAAAATGAGCATTTTTATCAACAAGAATATTGCGGGTGCGTTCATTCGCTACGCGAAGTTAATCAAAGGCGTAAAGCACAAGGGCGTGAAATGGTTAAAATAGGTGTAAAATTTTATGAAAATTAGGATAAAACATGGTTAATGATTAATGGTTAATGATTAATGATTAATGGTTAATGGTTTCAGCTAGAATACCCCTTTTTTCTGAAATAAACGAATTTCTTTTTTAATTAGCCTGTTTATTTTTATAAATACTATTTTGAAAATATGAACCAGATAAAAATGAGTGGATAACTTATTCAAAAAGGAGATAAATTATGTTTTATTGTCATATCTGTGGTTCAACTGAAGCCAGGAAGACTTCTATCAGTGAAATTTTCCAAATTGATAATAAACCGGTTCTTGTTGAACATATTCCTGCAATGGTTTGTACCCGCTGCGGAGAAGCCATTTTTAGTCAAGAAACAACCGAAGGAATTCGTAAAATGGTGCATAGCGAAACCAAGCCTGTTAAATCCATTTCTATAAATGTATTTGATTTTTTAAGGATATATCCCAGTCGCCTTATTGCAACGACTTGAAGTGCTTCCTTTAATGACATACAATCTGTATTGGTAAAATTCTGGTGCTTTTTGGTTTTCCGCCATCAAAAAAAACTGAAAATTATATAGTATGTTTTGCTATACTGAAAGTTCCTTTAAACTGACGGGGATATTTAAAATATGAATACCGCTACCAATTTTGATACTTTTTTTAAACAGTTTACTGAAACATTGCCCAGGGGATTATTCAGTTTACATAAAGATTTAGAAAAAAATTTACGAGTAGCCCTGGATTCTGCACTACACAAAATGAATTTAGTCACGCAAGAAGAATTTGAGGTACAAAGTGCCGTGTTAGAACGCACTCGTTTTCGTTTAGAAGCCCTTGAAGTGCGAGTCGCCGCCCTTGAGGCAGAAAAATCGCTTTCATCCGATCAATCTAATTTAACTACAGAGTAATTGCCCTGTCTTCCTTAGCCATTGTTCACAGTCGCGCCCAAGTTGGCATTCAAGCCCTCCCGGTCACTATTGAAGTGCATTTGACCAATGGTTTGCCACGTTTATCTATTGTTGGCTTGCCAGAGGCTGCTGTTAAAGAAAGTCAAGATCGCGTTAGGAGTGCTTTGCTCACTAGTCAATTTGAGTTTCCACTCCAGCGCGTCACTATCAACTTAGCCCCGGCTGATTTACCTAAAGAGGGCGGGCGCTTTGATCTTGCTATCGCCCTGGGCATACTCGCTGCCTCTCAACAAATTCCAACCGATGATTTGTCACAATATGAGTTTATTGGTGAATTAGCTTTAAATGGTGAATTGCGTCCAGTACGCGGTATATTGCCAATGGCATTAGAGGCGCGTAATGCCCAGCGGCAGGTTGTTGTTCCTTTTGATAATGCGACTGAAGCCAGTATGGTTAGTGATGTATCTATTCTGCCAATCAAACATCTACTTGATATTTGCACGCATTTACAAAAGACGACACTGATTACACCTTACTGCACCGAAAACATACCAAGTCCCGCTACGGCTATTCTTCATATAGCCGATTTAAATGATGTTCGCGGTCAACATCATGCTAAACGCGCTTTAGAAGTGGCCGCAGCTGGTGGGCATAATTTATTAATGCTTGGACCGCCTGGCACAGGCAAAACCATGTTAGCAAGTCGTATGCCTGGCATTTTGCCGCCAATGGTAGAAAGTGAAGCATTGGCAACGGCGACGATAGCATCTATTGCAGTGGGGGGATTTGATGCCAGTGTGTGGGGTATTCGTCCTTTCCGTGCGCCGCATCATACTGCTTCTGGCGTTGCCCTGGTTGGTGGTGGCAGTCATCCGCGTCCTGGTGAAATTTCGCTGGCTCATAATGGCATTTTATTTTTAGATGAATTGCCTGAATTTGATAAACGGGTTTTGGAAGTTTTGCGTGAACCGTTAGAGTCTGGGCATATTGTGATTTCTCGCGCCGCTCAACAGGCTGAATTTCCAGCTAATTTTCAATTGATTGCTGCGATGAATCCTTGCCCTTGTGGTTACCTGGGTGATTCCAGTAATCGTTGTCAGTGTAGCCCTCAACAGGTTAAGCGTTATCGTGCCAAAATATCGGGTCCTTTATTGGATAGAATTGATTTACATATAGAAGTTCCTAACTTGCCCCGCGCTGAATTACGTCAAGATGCTGTGAGGGAAAGTAGCGCGGATGTTCGCGCCCGTGTTGTTGCAGCAAGAGAGATACAATTAAAACGTTGTAGCAAGGCAAATAATCTATTAGGTAATCGAGAGATTGAACAATTTTGTGGTTTAAATGAAAACGATGAACGTTTATTGGATACTGCGATTGAACAATTAGGTTTATCGGCGCGTGCTTGGTATCGAATTTTAAAAGTGGCACGGACCATTGCAGATTTATCGGATAGTGAGAATATAAAAACTTCACATTTAACCGAATCGATTACTTACCGACGCTTGGAAAGAAGTAAGATTTAATAATTTTGTTATACTGAATGATAGAAATCCGATTTTCTACTAAAAGAAATACCATTTTTTCAAAAAATGGTATTTCTAATGTGTATTTTTTACCTTACAAACAAAGAGGAGTTTAAATGAACGTTTATTACGATAAAGACGCTGATTTATCCATTATTCGAGGCAAAAAGGTTGCTATTATTGGTTATGGTTCGCAGGGGCATGCCCATGCTAATAATTTGCATGATTCAGGCGTAGAAGTGGTTGTTGGATTGCGTAGTGGTTCTGCGTCTGAACAGAAGGTGAAGAGCGCGGGTTTACAAAGTATGCCTGTGAAAGAAGCTGTTGTTTGGGCGGATGTGGTAATGATGTTAGCACCGGATGAACATCAGGCACAAATTTACCGTGAAGAGATTGCACCTTATATCAAAAGTGGTTCGGCACTTGCTTTTGCTCATGGTTTTAATATTCATTTTGAGCAGATTGAGCCGAGTCAAAATTTGGATGTGATTATGATTGCGCCTAAGGGTCCTGGACATTTGGTGCGTTCTACTTATAGCCAGGGGGCGGGTGTGCCTTGTTTGATTGCGGTGTTTCAGGATGGTTCGGGGCAGGCTAGAGAGATTGCGCTATCTTATGCTTCGGCGAATGGTGGTGGACGTGCGGGTGTGATTGAAACGACTTTCCGCGAAGAAACTGAAACGGATTTGTTTGGTGAACAAGCAGTATTGTGTGGTGGTTTAACCGCTTTAGCACAGGCGGGATTTGAAACGCTGGTAGAGGGGGGGTATGCTCCAGAGATGGCGTATTTTGAATGTTTGCACGAACTCAAACTGATCGTTGATCTCATGTATGAGGGCGGTATTGCTAATATGCGTTATTCCATTTCTAACACTGCTGAATATGGTGATTTGACTCGTGGTCCACGCATTATTACTGAGGAAACCAAGGCTGAAATGCGTAAAATTCTCAAGGAAATTCAAACGGGTGAATTTGCCCGTGAGTTTATTATGGAGAATATGACTGGTAAAGCGACATTTAAGGCGAAACGTCGCCTGGCGCGTGAGCATCAATTAGAACAAGTTGGTACTAAACTGCGTGATATGATGCCTTGGATTAAAGCTAATAAGTTGGTGGATAAAACTAAAAATTAAGATGGGGGAATTGGGAAACTTCATTCCGAAGTCATTGGGAAACACAAGCTAATTGCCAGGTTCATTTTTAAAGGGCAGAAATAGCATTTTTTGAAAAAATGCTATTTCTTTTGTGCATCAAAGGCGAATAAAAACAACCAAAAAATACTAAGGTTCATTTTTAAAGGGCAGAAATACCATTTTTTGAAAAAATGTGTGCATCAAAAAACGGGTTCATTCCAACCAAAAAAATACTATTTTTAAAAATTTGAAAAACTCACCATACGCAAGATCATTGTGAAACTTTGTTGCCCAACTATACTAAGCACCGCCATAAATTGAGCTTTTCGGTTTGAGAGACCTGCCAGGTTTTAAAAACCTGGCAGGTCTTTTCAAAAGCGCAAATTATGACAGTGTCAAGTATACTTTCGTTACGCAGTGAACCAATTCCCTATTCCCAATCCCCTATTCCCAATCCCCTATTCCCAATTAATATAATGACTAATGAAATAGTACAACAGGAAAAACCCAAACGGCGTAGAGGTATTTATCTATTACCTAATTTATTTACCACTGCTGCCCTTTTTTCCGGTTTTTATGCCATAGTGGCGGCAATTAATGGACGTTTTGAAGCGGCTGCCATCGCCATTTTTGTTGGTATGATTCTTGATGGTCTTGATGGGCGTGTGGCTCGTCTAACGAATACTCAAAGTGCTTTTGGAGCAGAATATGATAGCCTTTCTGATTTGGTTTGTTTTGGACTTGCGCCCGCCTTGCTTATGTATGAATGGTCGTTATCCTCTTTAGCGGATTTATCTAATTTATTAGGCAAACTTGGTTGGTTAGCGGCTTTTATTTATACTGCTGCAACGGCACTCCGTTTAGCACGTTTTAATACTCAAGTGGGTAAAGCGGATAAAGCCTATTTTCAAGGACTTGCGAGTCCATCTGCTGCAGCACTTATGGCGAGCTTTGTTTGGTTGTGTACGGATTATAAAATAGAAGGTTCCGTTTTAGCTTTACCAGCTTGGATTATTACAGTTTTGATGGGGTTTTTAATGGTTAGTACTTTTCGCTACCATAGTTTTAAGGATTTCGATTTGAAAGGACGAGTGCCATTTTTTACGGTGCTAATCGTGGTTATGCTATTTGTACTGATATCAATTGATCCCCCTCCCATTTTATTTTTATGTTTTTTTGTGTATGCTATTTCAGGACCTGTATTAACCCTGATGGAATTACGGAAACGTCGTGCTGCCCGTGATAATAATGGTTAATGGTTAATGGTTAATGGTTAATGGGGGAACTTAAAGAAATACCATTTTTTCTAAAAATGGTATTTTTGAAGCCATTAAGAAATACCATTTTTTCTAAAAATGGTATTTTTGAAGCCATTAAGAAATACCATTTTTTCTAAAAATGGTATTTTTGAAGCCATTAACCATCAACCATTAACCATTAACCATTAACCATTAATAAAAATATGTTAATTAAAGCTATCAACCGCCTAGCTTCCAAAATTTCTAGCCGAGTGACTCATATCCGAGTGATTCTGATTGTACCTTTTATAATCCAAATTCTTTTAGCGGTAGGAATCACCGGTTATCTGTCATTTCGTAATGGACAAGAAGCTATTAATGATCTTGCGAATCAGTTACATAGTGAAATCACTGCACGTATTGAACAATATATTAATACTTATTTAGATATTCCTTCTCTCGTAGTTAATATTAATGCTAATGCGATTTCTAATGGTCAATTAGATTTAACGAATTTGCGAAGTTGGTTGCCCTATCTTTTTAAACAAAGTCAGGTATTTGATGAACTAAGTTATATTTATTGTGGTAATGAACGTGGTGAATATATCGCGTTGCAAAGATTAGATAATGGAGGTTTAGCCTATAATCTTAAGGATAGTGACACTGGTGGTTTTATGCAAGATTATCGTTTAGATAAACAAGGCAAGGCAACAGATCTTTTAAATCCAACTAAATACGATCCGCGGATCCGCCCTTGGTATCAAACCGCCGTCAATGCAGGTAAACCCGTATGGACTGAGATTTACGAATTTATTGGTTCTAAAGGGACAGAACAACTTGGTATGAGCTTTGTTTATCCCTTCAAAGATGAACAGGGGCGTTTACAGGGCGTTTTAGGCTCGGATTTCACCCTAACGAGAATCAGTGACTTTTTGCGGAGTTTAAAAATCGGTCAATCTGGAAAAACCTTTATTGTAGAACGTTCTGGACTATTAGTCGGGGGGTCATTTACTTATCCTTCATTTGATAAAAACAAGCAACGCCTTAAAGCCTTTGATGTCCAAGAACAGTTGATTCAAGCTACTGCTAAGTATTTAAAACGTCATTATGGTAACTTTGCTCGTATTCATCGCAATGAACAGAATCATTTCTCATATTTAGGACAGAGGCAACTTGTTCATGTATCTCCTTTTCATAATAAGTTCGATTTGGATTGGCTCATTGTGGTTGTCGTACCCGAGGCGGATTTCTTGGAGAGAATTCAAGCCAATACTTATAATACTTTGCTTTTAACGCTAATAGCCTTAGTGTTAGCCACACTAATTGGTGTCTTGACTTCTAAATGGATTGTTCAACCTATTTTGTGTTTGAACGAGGTTGCTAAAAAATTATCAGGCGGTCAATGGGATCAAACTTTACCTGTCGAGCGTTCTGATGAGTTGGGGGAACTGGCTTATTCATTTAATAGTATGGCAAAACAGTTAAAGGCTTCTTTTGAGGCGCTTGAGGAACAAAATACCGAATTACAGCGCCTAGATAAGCTCAAAAATGAATTTCTGGCTAATACTTCTCATGAATTGCGTACTCCCCTTAATGGTATTATTGGTATCGCGGACTCTCTAATTGATGGCGCAACGGGTTCCTTACCGGAACAAACTTGTGCAAATTTAATGATGATTGTTGTCAGTGGACGACGTTTAGCGAATTTGGTTAATAATATTCTTGATTTCTCTAAACTGAGACATAAAAATATTGAATTGCAACTCAAATCAGTAGGAATGCGAGAAATTGCTGAAGTCGTGTTTACACTGAGTAAGCCATTGATTGGCAGGAAAGATCTAAAATTTGTTAACACCATTTCTTCAGATTTACCGCCAACTTATGCTGACGAAAATCGTTTACAACAGATTTTGCATAATTTGATCAGTAATGCTATTAAATTTACAGATGGGGGTCGCGTAGAAATTTCAGCCGAAATTCAGGAGAATTTTATTTCCACAAGCGTTTTTGACACGGGCATCGGTATTCCAGAGGATAAATTGGAAAGAATCTTTGAATCTTTTGAACAGGCAGATGGTTCGACAGCACGAGTATACGGTGGTACCGGTTTAGGTTTAGCAGTCACTAAAAAACTGGTGGAATTGCATAGTGGCGAAATTTCGGTGGCTTCAGAACCCGGTGTTGGTTCACGGTTTACCTTTACTTTGCCAATTGCTGATAAAAAGAACAATTCGTTAGAGCAATCACCACTCAGTCGTGATTCTTTAATGATTGAAAATTTGTCAGCTGAAGTGAGTAACGAACTATCATCAGAACATTTAAAAAACCAGGGTGCTTTCAAAATTTTGGTGGTTGATGATGAATTGGTCAATCTTCAGGTATTGATTAATCATTTGACGCTGCAAAATTATGCTATTTCCCGTGCTACTAGTGGAATAGATGCATTAGCAGAAATAGAGCAAGGCTATAAACCGGACCTAGTTTTGTTGGATGTCATGATGCCTAAAATGACCGGTTATGAAGTTTGTCGTAAAATCCGTGAACAGTTTCCGCTTAATGAGTTGCCTGTTTTGATGTTAACGGCTAAAAATCAAGTGTCTGATTTAGTAGAAGGATTAGAATCGGGTGCGAATGATTATCTCACTAAGCCGATCTCAAAACATGAATTGATAGCGAGGATTAGAATACATTTGCAATTGTCTAAATTGAACATGGCTTATAGTCGTTTTGTTCCGCGTCAATTTCTCCAGTTTTTGAATAAAGAAAGCATCGTAGAAGTACAGTTGGGTGATCAAGTTGAGAAGGATATGTCGATTTTATTTTCAGATATTCGTTCATTTACAACACTTTCTGAAAATATGACTCCCGAAGATAATTTTAGATTTATCAATAGCTATTTGAGTTGTATGGAACCGGTGATTATTGAACATGATGGTTTTATTGATAAATATATTGGTGATGCGGTAATGGCTTTGTTTAATGGCAGTGCAGATGAGGCGGTAAAAGCTGGGATTGAAATGCTTGAACAGTTGGTAGAGTATAATGAACACCGTCTTGAAAGGAATTATGTGCCGATTCGTATTGGCATTGGTATCAATACAGGTTCTTTAATGCTAGGTACTGTGGGGGGACACCAACGCATGGATGGTACAGTAATTAGTGATGCGGTGAATTTGGCTTCCCGTATTGAAGGCTTGACTAAAAATTATGGTGTGTCATTACTCATCAGTCATCAAACTTACTCACGTCTGCAAAACCCAGCAGATTATGCGATTCGTATGATTGATAAAGTTAAAGTGAAGGGAAAATCGCAATTGGTGACAGTTTATGAAGTTTTTGATGCGGATTTACCTGAAAATAAGGCTGGTAAATTAGCGACTAAAGAAATCTTTACTCAAGCTTTATCATGCTATGAGCAAAATGATTATAGTCAGGCGGCACAATGCTTTGAAAAATGTTTAAAGAAAAATTCACTTGATAGCGTTGCTGATATTTATTTGAAACGTTGTCATTGCAATTATACTGCTAATGGTTGATTTTTAGATCTAATATATAGTTTTTCAGGAAAATAAAAGTTATCAGACCTGCCAGGTTTTCAAAACATGGCAGGTCTTAAAGCCAAAATATTTATCTGAACCTATCCCACTATTCATTTTTGAGCTTAGAAATCCGATTTTTGGAAAAAATCTGATTTCTTTACCCTAATATTATTCTACATCAAACAGAAGCCAAAGAATACTTCACCAACCAAACATGATATACTTTTTATCATTGAAGCTAGTTTGTAACTTAGGAATGCGGATTTAATAAAATACGAAACTAAACCTGACAGGTTTTGAAAACCTGTCAGGTTTGACAATTCAAGTTTTGGATTTCTTAAATCCTGACTCCTTACTTCGTTTAATTCCTCTATAAAATGACTTTTTAAGTCAGTTTGCACTTAATATTAATATGCTTGATCTCACTTCTTTAGAAAAAGCTTTAAAAAGTTTGGAACGGGCTATTAAACGTTCGCAAGGCGTACCTGATGATGATGAAGTACGAGACAGTGTCATCCAGCGTTTTGAGTGCACTTATGAATTATCTTGGAAAATGCTCAAACGCCAACTGGAAATAGATTCACAAACGCCAGCCAGTATTGATGCAATGGGTTTTAAAGAGATGATACGAGAAGCGGCAGAACGTAGTTTGATAAATAACCCTGAAGCTTGGTTTGAATATCGAAGACAACGCAATATCATTTCTCACGCTTATGATGAAAACAAAGCTGTCATAGTCTATGAAACGGCATTGATTTTTCTTCAAGATGTCAAGGCATTGTTGCAAAACTTAAAACAAAGAAATTCATGATCTTTTTGGAAGCACAACATTTAGATAGAGTACATCATATCCTACAACGTTGGGTTCCTAATTATGAAGTTTGGGCTTTTGGTTCTCGGGTACATAGGCGAAGGCTGAAGCCTTTTTCCGATTTGGATATCGTATTAATAAGCGATAGCCCTTTGGATGTTTCATTTTATGGGAAGATAAAAGAGGCATTTAGTGAATCTGATCTTCCCATTCGTGTCGATATTGCGGACTGGAACCTGCTCAGTAACTCATTTAAGGAAATGATTCGTCTGGAACATGAACGGATTCAATGATGAATTTATGCTGGTACCCGTTTGCAAAACAGGTACTAGTGGGCGAAAATCTTCAAGCCATTGAGAAATCCGATTTTTTCCAAAAATCGGATTTCTATAGGTGTTCTGCACCCGCAATGAATTCCGAAAAGGGCTACCACAAAGGATTGTCCCTATAAATGTCCAGATAAGTTCTAACCGAGACCTGACAGGTTTCCAAAACCTGTCAGGTCTTTAGTCGGGACAAAACTTTTCTGGATAACTATATAATATTAATTCCCCATTTCCATTTCTCCATTCTTAATTCTCAATAATTATTATGAGCCTAACTATTTCTTCTGCAAAAAATATCGCCCATATCTTAATTGAGGCGTTACCTTATATTAACCGTTATGTTGGTAAAACGTTTGTCATCAAATATGGTGGCAATGCGATGATCGATGAAACACTCAAAAATAGCTTTGCCCGTGATGTGATTTTGATGAAACGAGTTGGTATGAATCCTATCGTGGTGCATGGAGGCGGTCCACAAATCGGGCATTTATTAAAGCGTTTGGGTAAGGAGACTGAATTTTTTCAAGGAATGCGTGTCACGGATAGTGATACAATGGATGTCGTACAAATGGTGCTTGGTGGTTTGGTGAATAAAGAGATTGTCACCCTAATTAATCGTCAAGGCGGTGCGGCAGTAGGCTTAACGGGTAAAGATGCCGAATTGATTCAGGCTCGTAAATTGACTTTTACCCGTGATAATCCGGAAATGAATGCGCCAGAAATTATTGATATAGGGCATGTGGGCGAAGTGGCTAGTTTGAATACTTCCGTAATTGATTTGCTGATTCAGGGTGATTTTATTCCCGTGATTGCGCCCATTGGAGTTGGTGATGATGGGCAATCTTATAATATCAATGCGGATTTAGTAGCGGGTAAAGTAGCACAGGTTTTGAAAGCTGAAAAGTTGATGTTGTTGACTAATACCGCCGGCGTTTTAAATCAATCAGGAGAATTGTTGACCGGTTTGAATGCGACACGAGTAGAA
>Ga0233403_10001194_pt1 | contig 12228 bp, 12 predicted proteins | sample Na_oxic_1_MG_FD_179866 | JGI IMG/M metagenome (GOLD analysis project Ga0233403, IMG submission 179866) | Seawater microbial communities from Saanich Inlet, British Columbia, Canada - Na_oxic_1_MG | ecosystem: Environmental > Aquatic > Marine > Inlet | place: Canada: British Columbia | collected...
CGGCATATTTGTAGCAATGAGCATGCCCCGTGTTTCCGAGTCCCGCCGGGACGGCATATTTGTAGCAATGAGCATGCCCCGTGTTTCCGAGTCCCGCCGGGACGGCATATTTGTAGCTTTTTTATGCTATTACTACAAAGATGCCGCCCCTACGGGACTTTTGGCTTTAATATCAATCACTTTTTTCTCTCCTCTTCGATCATTTCTTCATACAGTTTGAACAGATACTCCAGACGCTCTTCATCATTCTCAAATGGGCGTTTCCGATAGCACTGCTCCACAGCCATATCCATTTCGTGATGCGCCTGGCGCAGTCCGTGTGGCATTTTGTCGGGATCATAGAGTTGGGCCATGGTTTTTTCCGGGTGTTGTTCCCGTTCGTCCAGCACTTTGAAAACATGATCTTCGAGTGTGTTTTTTTGTCCTTCCGAAATATTTGGGAAAGGAAAGGTGTTGTAACAGATTGCAGACGTATAACGTACACGACTTTCCAGTTTGCCACTAACAGTCTTAACCCAAAGATTATGTAAATAAGATGAAATTATGCTGAAAATATATGGTTCCGGATCATGAATAATGCTTGCGGAATTACTAACAACTATATCTATATCTATATAACCCAATGGAATATATGTCCGTCTTTCTGAAGATACTGTTGGTATAAGAATTTGACTTATATTTGGTCTGTTTTTCCAAGCAAATCGATGTGGTGTACTGATGCAATTTTTCCCCCGAGTACCTCCCGTTTGACGACAATAACGAACTTTGTCTATTCTCCTCCTGATATTTGGGATAGTAAGCGCTAAAGGTATATCTGCATCTTCTATCCAAAGGCACCATCTTAAAATTCCCTTAATAAACTCATTAGACCCCATTATCTGCTTAATAAATTTCATTGATTCCGGGTGTTTTTCGATTAAATTATTTCTTTCATGGTCACTTAACATTAGATTACCGCCATCCAATGCACCACTACCGTCAGATATTTTCGGTAAATCAGTAAGTGGCGATTTTCTTTTTTTGATGATAATATTATTACCATCAATTAGATAGGCATTGATGTTCTTAGCTTCTTTTCTAACCTGCCCATTAAATATGTATTTCACTCCTATACTTGGCTTTCTTAATCCTATAATTACACATGCCACTCCTGCATTGTTTCTTGCATTGTTCGACCATTGAAAAGTTGAATGTGCAAAAAATATTTCGACATCCAAATCAAATAGTTTCGGCCAAAGCATAGCAACCTGTACTCCTTGACATATGGAATTGGTAGCAACAAGAGCCGCTTTAATGTTTTTCCCAATATATTGAGCTGCTTCAATAAACCAACACGCAATATAATCTAAAGATTTGTACTCTTTTGCTCCCGTGAATACTTTATCCATATCTGTCTTTTGTTCCGCGCTTTGCATTTTAAATCCCGCGTATGGCGGATTCCCCAAAATATAAATTTCATATCCATCTTTCGGACACACTTCCTCCCAATCCAACCGTGTTGCATTGCCACAGACAATATTTCCACCATCCTGCAACGGCAGTGTAGGTCGTGTCTCTCCAAAGACCTCTTTGAAAGCGAGATTCATCTGATGTTCTGCCAGCCACAGCGAGAGTTTGGCGGTTTCATGGGCAAAGTCATCCAACTCAATGCCATAGAACTGGGTGATCCTGATATTACTGAGAAATCGAAACTTGAGCTGTTTACCATACAACCGCTTAAAAACCTCAATCTCCAGCTTGCAAAGCTCCTTGTAGGCGATAATCAGGAAGTTGCCGGTTCCGCAGGCAGGATCGAAGATGCGGAGGCAATATAGTCGGTTCAACAGTTTTTCCAGTTTTTTCTTGTTGTTTTCTGCCCGTTCCAATTCAGCGTAAAGATCGTTAAGAAACAGCGGTTCAATCACCTTCATAATGTTGACAACCGAAGTATAATGCATCCCCATACTGCTGCGTTGGTCGTTATGTACCACGGCCTGCATCATGGAGCCGAAAATATCGGGATTGATTGCCTTCCAATTAAGTGCGCCACACTCAATAATGATCTTTCTTGATTTTGCGCTGAACATCGGAACGGGATACTCTTCTGCAAACAACCCTCCATTGACATAGGGAAAATCTTGAAGAAACTGCGGATAGTCCGACCGCTCACGCAAATTCAGCACCTTGAAGAACTTTTGCAGATAGGCTTGCAAATCACTGCCATCCTGAGCAGTATGAGAAGCCAGCGCATTGGTGAACTGGTCATCAGCAAAGATGCCGGTATCTTCAGCAAAAAAACAGAAAAGCAGGCGGGAGAGGAAGATGTTCAGTGCGTGCCTGTCCCCCTCATTTTCGACAGGATTATATTCCAGAATGAGGTCGTAAAGCCGCCCCATACGTTCTGCCGCCCTTATGTCCGCCGGGTTTTCACTCTGGATATGTGACTTCTCCATCCCCGCCCAGGGCAGGAAAAAATCATAGTGCTTTGCCAAGTCTGTAATAGGGATATCAAGCGTATCTTTAGTCTTGGTATCAACCGATAGCAAAGTCTGAAAATCGGTAACAATAATGAAGCGGGGATCATGCCTGGCAATGGCCGGGTCGTTTTTCAGCTTGTCAATCAGGCCATGAAGATCGCTATCAATCTCTTTCTTGAAAAAGAGTTTCTTTTTCCAGAGAATTTCCCCCTGAATTTTCGAGAGGTTGTAGTCACCTTTTTTTAATCGGGTGACAGATGCCTTTGGCTGTCCGTATGCAAGCAGCAGGTCATAAATGAATGTTTTTTCGACAAGGTTCGTTACAAGCGATTGGATATTGTCTTCTAATTTCTCAATACTCATATTGGCCAAATCTTCGATATTTTTGGTAGTGCTGTAGAAGTGGTGATATGACAATGTTTAACCTATTGATATTACGAATATAAAATAAAAAATTATCACCATTCCTACAGTACCACCATATTTTTTAAGGCGGATTTTGCCAATCCGCGGGAAACGAAAAGGGGAAGGGGCATTTATGAATCATTGCACTATGGGTCATCCATCTTTTCTGCAATCTTCAAAGTGCTTATTTCAAAATGTTTTTCATGCCTTCCCGCAAACCAGACGACCTCCACTCTTATGTTGAACATATCAACAGACTGTTTTTGCTTTTCATCTTCCGGGGGTTCAAGATAAACGATTTGCGTCTTCCATCTGAAACCGTCTCCGAATTCGCCTTCGGAAACATCATTTCCCAGTTTTTCGGCAAGAAGAACTTCTTCCATCTTTTCCCTTGCATGAAATACGGCCCGGGTATAATCCTCAGATAATCTCGCAGATTTCAGACCGCCGGAAAAAAGCTGAAAGATAACCACAATGGAAATGGATAAGATCATCATGGCAACCAGTGTTTCGATAAGGGTGAAGCCTCCGGCTTCATTCCGGCAGGGAATTCCCCCCCGGGCATACCCGGATGTCTCTGATGGAACAGAATGACGCTCACAAATCATAAAATGCCTGTCAATCCCCCAGACGCACCGCACCGGTAATAAGGTCAACGCTTATTTCATATTGGCGTTTCTTCTCATCCAGAACCGTCACCTCACCGCCGCTGCTGTTTCCGCCCGGATAAAACACGATCTCAAACACGCCGGCCTCCATGCGCTCCTCTGGTGCGGCTTCTGCAAACTGAACCCCTTCCGGCAGTCTGTATGTCGGCTCGGATTCAGAATTCCCATTTCCGGATTTCAGGTTTCGGATTCCCATTTCCCTTTTTTCGAAATCAAAACGGGCGGTGAATGTCCTCCTCTCAGATACTGCCTGACTTCTGGCATATCTCAGAGCCGCGGCGATTTTTTTTGCCACGCTTTCCGAGTTGAGCCTGTCCAGTGAGCCGGCAAGCCGGGGAAGCACAATTGCTGACATAAGGCTGACGATGAGCAGGACGACCAGAAGCTCAAGCAGTGTGAAAGCCGCTATTCTCCGATATTTTTCCAACTCACCACATCCATGTCCTCATCCTGGCCCCCGGGACGTCCGTCCGAGCCAAGTGAGACAATCTCATAATCTCCGTGTTCACTCGGACATCTGTAGACATAGGGATTTCCCCAGGGATCAGGGGGGATGTTTTTGGGAAGATATGGGCCATCCCACCTGTTCACGCTCTGTGGCTTCACTCTCAGTGCCTGCAAGCCCTGCTCCGTGGTCGGAAACTTGCCTGTCTCAAGCCTGTATGTGTCAATGGCTGTTTCAAAAAGCGATATCTGAGCTTTCGCACTTTTCTGTTTGGAAGCTCCCACTTTTCCGAACATTCGGGGGCCAACCAGCGCGGCCAGAAGCCCCAGAATAATCATCACAATCAGCAGTTCTATCAGGGTGAACCCCTGCTCTTTTTTCTTATTCCCGCACACGATAAAAATTCCTCCGAAAACAAAACCTGCGCTTATCTGCGCGGTCAGTCATATTTTTTTCGCACTTTTTTCCTGAAATCAGGGCTTCTTTCAGAAAGCCCCGGAATGATGGTTTGGAATTCCCGAATATATCCGTTACAATGCCTATGATAAGGATTGCATCCGGAAAGTAAAGCCATGTTTTTGCCATTCATGCCATGCAGGCGGACACGCTTTCTTATGATATTCATCTCTGTACGTCATATGTCAAAAACCTCATCCCGCGTCAGAAATCTCACTCTCCCGAGTTCAAGGTCTTTTTTTCGTTCCGGCAACTCTTTTCCCTCCTCTGTGAGAAGAAGATGCAAAGTTTCAATCTCCCGGGTGTTCATAGATCGAATAATTTCTGCCACATTGCCGACCGATATGTCAAATGTCATCTGTGGCATAACAACCTCTTCAAATTTCAAAGTTTTATTTTGCAGTGAACAGTTTATCGCCCATAAATATCAGAACGGCATATCGTTCATGCTGAAAATAGCCATGAGCATGGATATGACAATAAAACCCACGACAAGCCCCATGACAAGAATCATCACTGGTTCCAGAAGGCTGATGGCTCTTTTTATCATATTTCGTATGATTTTTTCGTAGTTTTCCGCCACCCTCAGCAGCATTTCATCCAGTTTTCCGGATTCCTCTCCCACTGTGATCATCTGAACCGCAAGGGAGGGGAATATGCCTGTGTCTTCCAAAGGAGCTGATAGCCTTTCCCCCTCCTTGACCCGCTCTCGAACCTTTTCCATGGTTTCCGCAATGACGCGGTTGCCGATAATGTCTCTGACCAGATCAAGGGCCTGCAAAATGGGGACACCGCTTCGGATCAGCGTCCCGAATGTTCTTGCGAAACGGGCCACCTCAATCTTTCTGACCAGTCCGCCCACAAAGGGGAAGGCAAGCTTGCACCTGTCGGCTTTCAAACGGCCCCCGGGTGTGCCAATATAATGCAGAAGCACAAAATAAAGCACTGCCGCACTGCCCAGCAGAGTCCACCAGTATGATCTCAGCCATTCGCTGAGATCAAGCAGAATTCGTGTGGAAAGCGGGATGGTCTGACCCAGATCAGAGAAAATCAGAGAAAATTTGGGAATGACAAAAGTCATCAGGATAATAACGGAGATTCCGCCTGCAAACACCAGAAAGACAGGATAAACCAGAGCAGATTTCACATAGTCCCTGAGTTCCTGAGTGCTTTCCAGAAACAGTCCCAGCCGTTCCAGCACAGCCTCCAGCACACCGCCGGCTTCCCCTGCCCTGACCATATTCACATAAAAATCAGAAAATGCATCCGGGTATTTCGCCATTGCATCGGACAGATAACTTCCTCCTTCCACAGATCTGAGAATATCCCGGACAATCTCCCTGAATTTTTTTTTCTCCGTGATATTTGTCAGTATGGACAAAGCTCTGTCCACCGGAAGACCGGCTTCAAGCAAAGCCGAGAGATCCCGGGTGAACTGTGTCACATCTTTGTTGGAAATCCTTGCAAAAAATGAGAGTATATTCACATCAGCCCCGAGTTTTCCCGAGGACTTCCCGGACTGACGGATGTTTATGGGGATATGCCCCATTTCCTGAAGTCTGCCCGCAGCCTCTTTTTCATCCGAGGCTTCAAGGCTCCCCCTGACAATCTTACCTGAAGTATCCGCTGCTTTGTATGAGTAGACAGACATAGTTTTGAAATCGCCTGTTAAATCAGTAAGTACCTGACCATAAATTGTTTGGTGCTGTGAATTTTCCTGTGATACGTCATGATGTGGACCGGCATGGGCAAAAGTGAGCATTGGCCGTTCTGAGTGACTATCATGGTTTTAGTCCTGCTGACTACTTGCAGTGCATGAATTGCTTCCTGCAAACCTTCTTTGCCGTCACCGCTGACATCATATAATATGGTCATCGGCTGAACCGGAACCGGAATGGGGGGCATCTGCCAGACCGGTACATTGAGAGAATCTTTCACTTCAAATATTTTGAACGAATCAGTTCAATTTGCGGTGACTCCCTAATCTTCCCAATTGTATCCCATATCTTTTCCGCCATATCAGAATGCCGGGTAACAAAATTATGCGAAAACATAACGTAATAAGGTTTTATCTTGTAAGGAATCGCTAATTTTACCACATTTTTGTACCTGTCCGGTGATTTTGACATTATCTCTTCTGTTTGATTGTCAGAACCTGCCATGATATCAAACCTTTTAGCTATCAATTTTTCCAATAGCTCTTGAGGCCCCGGGGCTCCGTCATCAACGGCAAAGCCTTTTTTCTTTAAGTCATCTCCAATTGAATAGCCAAGCACTGTGCCAATTCTGCTGTTCAAGTTTGTAAACACCTTACCATCCCAGTGAACATTTGCATCTTGTAGTTTAAAGAAAACATAAGCCATCTGAGTTATTCTTCTACTTTTATCAATTTTCCCATCACGGATTGGATACCTGCCATATTCCAGACGCTCCTTTTTGTAACTGGCGTTAAACACGCCATCTATTTTATTAAACTGCATCAACATAAGACATCTCTTCCAAGGCACCCGGATAAATTTAAACTGTATACCGAGTTTTTTTTCGACTATTTTTAAAAACTCAAGAGCAAACCCCGGTTTTTCCCAGTTTATAGAGTTCCCGTTCCCCAAATAATTGGGATAGCTGGTTTTGTTTTCAAAAGCCAGCGTTATCGTCATGTTTGCATAAGCAAAACTGACAAAATTTAAAACAAGAAACAAAGCAAAACTCATTGGCAAAATAATTTTTTGATGATTCATCTTGCACCTCTTTCATAAAAAATTAGGCATGGATTTTCAGTGGAAAAATAACTATCCCGTTTTATTATATTTAAGAAGATCATCCCCCCATAATTCATTCTTGTTACCGGGGCAATCTTCTGCAAGAGAATTTCCGATCTCCTCAAAAGTCTTTTTGATCTTTCTCCTTAGTTCCTCTGGTTCAGATAGCACTCCGAGAACGAATACTCTGTCTTTCAGATCATCTGGAATCTGAGTTGTTACAGAACTCAGACGATCATCATGCTGATCAAAGTCAATGAGCAAAACAGTAATGCTTTCTGTATATCTTCGCATTTCAGGGACAAGTTGTTTCGTGAATTTTTCTACAACTTTTACCCAGCCATTAGCAGGGCGCTCAACTTGCATTGCACGGCTATTAACCTTTGGAGACTGGATGAATCCGTTTGTAATCTCTTCATTAGCACGGTCTTCCGGCAATACAATAATGTGTGGTTTATACCTATTTGCACTCATAGCTCTATATCGCCACGAATCAGGGTCTCCACAAGATCGCCTCTGACAGGTATGTCACTGAGCAGTCTGACCAAAGTTGGCTCCAAGTGGCTTTTTCGATCAAGTACAAAGGTATTTTCATTTGAAAACTTTCGGATTGATTCCTCATTATGTGAGGTCACCAAAATTTGACCGCAATTTTTAAACGATTTTCGCAGTGATGTCACAAAATGTCCAACCTCTGACAGGGAGAGATGGTTATCAGGCTCGTCCCAGAAGCAAAAAAGTGGTCCGTAGAATTTATTCGCAGCCAAGACGGCAGCACAAATAAAAAAACTTTTCTCACCGTCAGACAAATCTTTAAAGTCAACGCTCAGACTGGCATTATTTGCCTCAAACCGGACAATCATGCTTTTGGCTTCTTTCCCGATCGGTTCATTTAGAAAATCCTGAATATCATTCATCACTTCCCTAAGATATTTGTCAAGCTGTGTGTAGGCGGCAGGATAGCGACTGAGCAATCCGGAAAACCAATCCCCGAAATTTGAACCATCACGTTTTAGCTCCAAAGTTTCGCCGCCGGAGTTTCCTGCCATCAAGCTTGGGATTGGGGTTAAAATGATCATGCGAGCAAGCCAAGTCCTGAAAATGCGAAGCGGATCAGTCTCTGATTGCTCCTGAATTACCGGAAGGGCAACAAGATGCCAATCCAACAGAAACTTGGCCTCATAATTTTGTGAGCTTCTGTAAAGGGTGACCCGGGCTTCTTTTCGAGAGTAAATCGGATTTCCCGAAACTATCAGTTGCTCTTCAAAAACTCGAAGCTCTTTAAATTTTTCCGGCAACTCAAAGGCAAGGACATATTTGTATAATTTCTTGTCAAGTAGCACTTCTATTTCAAAGCGGATCGGAACATCAGATCTTCCACGGGCGAAATCATCGGGCTGAACAAGTTGTTTAACTCTGTTTACGCCTCGGCTGACAGACTGAAATAGCTCTAAGACATCAGCAACAGTTGATTTGCCCGCACCATTTTTTCCAATCAGAAGAGCGGACGGCAGATCTTTTACGATCAGTTCAAAGTTTTCCAGACATCTGAAGTTGTGTGCATATAATCTTTGGATCATGGTAGAACGGTTCCTTATGTTTTTCTAAAAAAACTATCTTGCCTGAGACAACAGAGTGTGACGGCCCGTAAATATCCCCATGTAGTCCTCCCTTGACGGGGGGTTTTCGTGTTGTGGAACATCAGAGCTGCGTCACCCTCAGCACCTCCTCAATGGTGGTGACACCATTCAGTATCTTTTTGATGCCGTCCTGGCGCAGGGTGGTCATGTCCGCCTCTTTTTTGATCAGGTTTGAATCAAAGGTCTTGAGTATCAGGCTTTTCAGTTTGGGGGTCATTTCCATGATCTCAATAATGGAAATCCGTCCCTTGTAGCCGGTGTTCAGGCAGTCCTGACAGCCTCCGGCACGGAAAATCGTCGTGTTTCCCAATTGGCCCCGCGTCATGCCCACCGTCTTCATGGTCTCCTCATCCGGAATATAGGGTTCCTTGCATTCGGGACAAAGCACACGCACCAGTCGCTGGGCTGCCACGGCAATCACAGCGGAGGAAATCAGAAAAGGCTCCACGCCGATGTCAACCAGACGGGTGATCGCACTGGCTGAGTCGTTGGTGTGAAGGGTGGAGAAGACAAGATGCCCGGTGAGCGCGGACTGCACAGCGATTTCCGAGGTTTCACGGTCACGAATCTCTCCCACCAGCACCACATCCGGATCCTGGCGCACAATGGCTCTGAGACCCCGGGCAAAGGTGAGGTCTATTTTGGGATTGACCTGTATCTGGCTGATGCCCTTGATCTGATATTCCACCGGGTCCTCAATGGTGATAATGTTGATTTCCGGCTTGTTGATGGAAGACAGCAGCGCGTACAACGAGGTGGTTTTGCCACTGCCCGTAGGGCCTGTGACGAGAATAATGCCGTTCGGAGACGCGACAAGCCTTTTCAGAATGCCGAGAGTTTCAGATGACATGCCCAGTTCCGAAAGGCCGATCAGGGATGTTTTCTTGTTCAGAAGCCGCATCACCACCCGTTCCCCAAAGGAAATGGGAATGGTGGAAACACGGATATCAATTTCCTGATCCCCGATTTTCAATTGAATCCGTCCGTCCTGGGGAAGTCGTTTTTCAGCGATGTTCAGCTTTGCCATGACCTTGATTCGGGAAATCAGCGCGGGCTGAATCCATTTGGGCGGCGTGAGCAGATCATACAGAATGCCGTCCACACGGTACCGCACCTTGAAACTGTCCTGATAAGGCTCAATGTGGATATCACTGGCACGGGCTTTTATGGACTGTGAGATGATATGGTTCACCAGTTTGATGATGGGTGCGTCGCTGGTGTCATCCAGCAAATCCGCTGTGTCTTCAATTTCGCTGATGATAGTTACGCCGTTTTCATCCTCCATGTCCTGAACCAATTGTTCCGCTGACCCCCGGTTGAAGTCATAGGAGAGGTTTATGGCGGAAAGGATGGCCTCTTTTGTTGAAAGCACCACCTGAAAATTGTCGGCTTTTATGATTCGGATCAGATCATCAAGGGGCTGAAACAGCGCAGGTTCGTTTATGGCAATGATATATCCCGGCTCATTATCATGCTGTTCCTCATCCTCCCAGTTTTTTCGGACAAGGGAATCAGGCACGGAGTGCCCGTTTTTGCTTTCCAGCGGAACCATGAGGTATTTTTTCAGGAACTGTATGGGCACCTTTTCGGCAATATCTGTCCCGATGTTGTTCAGGGGCAGTTTGGGCCAGAAGGGGATGTTATACTGAAGACTCAGTGACTCAAGCAACTGGTTTTCCGTCAGCACTTTTCGCCGGATAAGGATGTCGCCGATGCTTCCTCCCTTCTCGGCCTTCACTCTCAGGGCCTCCTCATAATCCTCATCCTGGATGCCGAAGTTTTCTTTCAATATTTCGAATAGTTGTTTTTTCATAAGATTCGGGTCTCAAACTTTAAAGTGTTGGTTTTTCCGTATCCACGCTCTGCATGGTTGGCATTTGCCGAATATCATCTGGCTGATGATGAAAATATCGCTCCCGCCAGAAAAATTTTCAAAAGGAAAATTTTGGGATATATCTTTTTTTGTGAATTTTCTTAAATCTGTGTTCAAAAATCAGGCTATTCGTCATCTCTTCGTTTTGTGGAAGAAATACCGAAATCAGATGCAAGAAGATCAAGGCCGTCAATTATTTTTGCCCTGTTTTTCACCTGCAATGAGGAAAAGCAGGTATTTCTGCAGCCGGATTCTGCTTGAAAAAATCTGACCGACTTCTCAAGAGGTCTTATAACAGGATATGCGGATTCCGCTTTTTCAATTGAATGTTCCGGGATTTCCGACTGAAGCCGCAGTATTGACAAATCAATCAGGTCTCTTGATTCCACTGCCCTGTCCGCCCATCTGTCCGAGTTGGATAAAAGCTTTTCAGCGCAGGAGTCCGTGAAACTCAGACACGGAACATTGGCTGACCACTCATGAAATTCGGGAGCTTGCAGAGATATTCTGGCTTCCGCCACAATTTCGAGTTTTATCGGAACATCTTCAATCTTAACAAGGAATCTGACACCGTATTGATCTGCCTTTATTTCTCTCGGCAGGCTGATCTGGGAAAAGTCTTTAAAAACAGCATCATAATTCTTATCATAAATTTCGGAGCGAAGTCTTCTGTAGCCATTACCCACCGGACAGATGAAGTCAATATCCTTACTCTGCCGGTATTCGTCATATGATAATGTCAGGAGGGTTCCGCGGCCGAAATATGCTGAGATTTCGACAAAGAAATCTGATCGGAGGGCCTTTAGTACGGTTATCACTTTTTGGTGATCCAGTTCAGCATCGCGGGATATCCATGAATCTGTTTTCTTTGCAAGATTATGTACAAAATCCAATTCTTCTCCTTCAAGATCAGCCAGAACCCCCTGATATTTCCAGCCTCTTTCATAACGGTTCAGCATTTCCGACAATGTGAGATGGCTGGTATTCCCTGTCTGCCAGCATACAGATTTCAAAAAAGGCAGATCCGCCGGGATTTTAATATGCACATCTCTGTTTTTTAAAATTTGAGGCATGATTTAAATACCTTTGAAAACTGTTGAAGTAAGGAAATATCATTTATAATAATCAGTTATGAAGCTGATCAGCTTTTTCATTTTTTCATTTTTGAAATCAATGTAATTTTTTTCAATCAGATGAGTAATGTTTCTTCCCGGATTTTCCTGCATTGCCATAAAGATTGCCAAAAGTGATTTTTGTCTGTGATGTTCAGGAAAAGTATAATTTTTTAGCTCGTTACAAATTTTTCCAGCCTCTTCTCTGCTCTGTTTGTTGGCAGAGTCAATAGCTTCGACTAGCAGATATTCCAGATAACCTTCATTTTTATTGTCCGGCATAATCCAAACTGCGATATCCGGCAGCCCTTTTGATGATTTCAGTATGATACCATCATGATACCATCATTGTACTCGTTGGGTTTGGTCAAGGGTTCATATCCGTCTTTCCTCACTTTTTCCTTAATATCATGG
>Ga0233403_10001195_pt1 | contig 12214 bp, 9 predicted proteins | sample Na_oxic_1_MG_FD_179866 | JGI IMG/M metagenome (GOLD analysis project Ga0233403, IMG submission 179866) | Seawater microbial communities from Saanich Inlet, British Columbia, Canada - Na_oxic_1_MG | ecosystem: Environmental > Aquatic > Marine > Inlet | place: Canada: British Columbia | collected...
GAATCCAACATGTCGTCGGAAAGACAGAAAAAAGCCGCGACAGAAAGGCTCTTCCAGAAAATTGCTTGACTATTGGAAACGACGGCGAAAACACTGCTTTTAACTCTTAAGTTAATGGCGTTGACGCCAGCGCGTGGGAACGAGAAAGTTAAACGAGAATTTTCATTTCTCCTTTCTTTCAGTGATGATGAACTGGACGCAGGCGCGTCCCGACTGCATTCCCACGCCGGCGCGTGGGAACGAGAAAACTATTCGACGCAGAGCGTCGAGGAAGGCATTCCCAAACGGAGTTTGGGAACGAGAAAATAACTCAAGTATTGAAATCTGACGAGTTGCAATCCATTCTAAAACGAGATTAAGGTGTGTCTTACCCCTTTCTAATCCAATTTGTAATTCTTGATAGACGGTTGGTGGAATATAAATAGGTGTATCTGGAAACAAAAGAGAAATACTTGATAAAGCATTACCTGCAGCTAAAGAACTTGGAATATTGGTATCACTTACTAAAGAGCATAACAACCCCTTTTGTTCTAATCGCTTTGTCATCGCATCCATTTCTTCAACCGATTGACTACTATCAATCTCAATAGATATCCCACGAAAAGATAATGCGTCTTGGATATCCCAACGTGTGACACCCGCTAATTCTGCCGCTCGTCCAAGGCTACATTTGTTTTCTAAATACAATTCAACGGCTTCATTCAAAGTCGCATTGTCTGGTAATGGTTTTTCTTCAACCCGTTTTTTTAGTTGTTTGATTAACCACTGAATATCTGTAAATGAAAAAGCTTGAGAAAATTCAAGGACTTTTTGTGGTGTAATCGTTTCTGCAATTGTTGCCATTGACTATACTCCTATCAATGATATAATTAGTAGTACAAAAGTATTTTAACATTCTATTCACCGACGTTTTTTGAAAAAACTGGGGATCGACTCGTATAAAAAGGTTAAAAGACTTTTATTTCCCTACTTAAATACCTGTCGTAATTGTTTGGGAACGAGAAAAGTTATATTTTAACACTTTTTTGATAAAGGCAAAAAAAACCTGTCAGGTTTGAAACGACTATTTAGGGAAGGCAGGTGCCACCGCCCTCAGCTTTTAAGTCTTCCACTTGTAGGGGCAATCCTTTATGGTTGCCCTTTGTGCTTGTTTTTTTGTATTTAACCGAAACGAAAAATGCTATAGAAAAAGTATTTAAGGATAGCCAATTTTATTGATTATGAATTGATAACCGTGATCAAACCTTGATAACATCTTGCATCGGTAACATTCTAGCATTTCCGAAATATCTGGATCATCAAAATCTTTTGAATTCTTGTTCAGAAAACAAAAGGCAAAAAAAACCTGACAGGTTTGAAACGACTATTTAGAATTGTAGGGTGGATAAAGCGATAGCGTATCCACCATTTTCGCAGGATTCACTGGATTAAAAACTTTCAAAACCAACTCATTAATCAACTAATTATAAGTTATTGATTTTATTGATTATTTTCAGGAAAGAAGGTGCCAACTTTCTTTGTCAGAACAATCACCCGTCAATCTCGTTGTCAGATTCATCCTGCTCCTTCACTATCCCTTTCTCTAAACATAAAGGCAAAAAAAAACCTGACAGGTTTTTAAAACCTGTCAGGTTTGAAACGACTATTAGGGAAGAAGGTTCCAACTTTCCCGATTAGAACAATCACCCGTCAATCTCGTTGTTAGGTTCATCCTGCTCCTTCAAAAAAAAACCTGACAGGTTTTGAAACGACTATTTAGGGAAGAAGGTTCCAACTATCTCTGTCAGAACAATCACCCGTCAAAATCGTTGTCAGGTTCATATCCTTACCACTAATCAAGTTGCCCAATTTCTCCAAATCCGCATCGGCATAAGGTGAAGCATCTGTCGTGAACAGAATAACGCCACCCTCTTTGAGATGTTCGATAGCGAGTGTCAGGGCTTCCACTGAGGCTTCGGGGCAGGTGCCACCGCCCTCTGCTTTTAAGTCTTCCACTGCATTGAGTAGCACATCCAAATCCCGCGTCGCCGCTTTAAAGCGCACATTGTCTTTAAACTCAACCAAGACAATTAATGGTGCTTGGCTTGGTTCAATATCATCAATGAACTTTTTCAGGGCAGCAATCACACCATTTATTTCAGCAGCCATGCTATTAGTGGTATCTACGACAAATACCATATCCACTTTCACATCGCCGATGAAGACTTTGGTGCGTTCTATCACAGAATGCGCTGGATATTCAGTCGCTGTCACTTTTGCTTCATGAGTTAGGAGTAATAATCCCATATCTGTCAGCGTCACGTCTAAGTCAACCGTGAGATGACTAATCGCTTCAGCACTGGCAACACTGAGATCGTCTATCGTACAAGTCACCGTCGGCAATTTGCTGGTATCGCAACTTCCATAGTCGGTTGTCGCGTTTTCCAGTTTGACACCATTTGGTAATCGCATGACTAATTCAACACCCGTCGCATCTTCCGACGCGAATTGGCTGAGATCAACAGTTGCCGTGTAATGCAAAGTACCGCCCATTGTGACAGGGTCAGGTAGATCGCTCAGAGAGACGGAGAGATAGGGTATTACCTTTGTTCTCGTGATTTGCACATCTGCTGGATAGTCATTGGCTGTCACTTTCGCGGTGTTTATTAATTGATCCGCTTGGGTATTGCTAATGACTAGTACTCTGTCAATATTCTTTTGACGGGTGCAGGAGTCCAAGATTTATCTTGGAAAAGGCCCAAACTAAAGTTTGGACTCCAAACAGGTACCCGTCAAAACAAAGTTGACAGAGTACTAGCTTGACAGTCGCAGTCGCGCCCGGCGTTAAGTCTGGCAAAGTACAACTGATCGTTTCAGCCGAACAATTCCCACCATCTAGTGCTTGAAAAACCACTAAGTTTGTGCCATCAGGTAAAACATCACTGAGAATAATACCCGTAGCAGTGTCTTCGCCTTTGTTAGTTACCGTGATTATATAAGTCACGTTTTCGCCTTGTTTGGCAATACGCGGTTCAGCAGTGACTTTCACATCCAACAGAGATTCTAATTTGAAGTTTGCGACAGCATTTTGGTTATTACCAACTTCAATGTGCTTTGGTGGTGATTCATAATACTCGGCACCGATTTCAACAGTGTATTTACCTTCAGCTAAATTATTAGACTTGTCCCTAAATAAACGTAAACCCTTGAAAACACTAAACATAAATGCTATATAAATCAACGGATTAGCTTATTAAGGGACAAGTCTATTGATTTCCCAATTACCAGCTGCATCAGTGAAAGTGATGATTTCAGCCACTTCCACCGCAATATCTTCAATTGGGTTACCAAACTCATCTCGAATCGTGCCAGAAACACGATATTCCCCAAAGGACTCTTCTTCAATAAAAGTCAGTTTACATTTTTGTTGAGTGTCAACAACACAAGTTTCAGGTAATGCGATAGGGCGATGATCTTGAAAAGGGCTTACTGTATATTCACCCGATTCTAAGCCAAGCACTACCCAATAGCCAGTATTATCTGTGATAGCCGTTTTATTACCAACTCGTACTGAAACACCTGCCTTTGGTTCAGCATCTTGATCCAGAACGAAACCACTCGCAGTGTAAACGTTCATCACTGAATCATTATCAACCTCGCCATTATCACCCCCACCACTATCGTTTGTTTCAACGACTTCTTTGATGTTGATAATCAGATTGTCGTTTTCCACAGTGATCGTTTGGGGAACGAAAGTATAGTCAGTTTTACTTGCGGTGACAGTGTACTCGCCTTGAGCCATTTCAACGATTTCCCAAGAACCGGTTTCATCAGTGATTACGGTTTTATCGCCAACTTGGATTGTCGCATTGACAATGGGATCGCCTACTTTATCTAGGATTTGTCCACTCACTTTAGGCAGTTTGCTAACAGTGGGATCATCATTGGGCGTAGAGTTATCCCCAGTACCAGTACTGGTATCATCGCCATCTTCTACCACGTCAGTACGCACCACTTCAGCGTTTTTCCGTTCGACGGTTCGTTGCAGTTTGGAAGTGACAAAGTTGCGTCCTACTGGATCATAAAACTGCGTTTGCGCTAATACGAGGCTTGCACTACGTTTACCAATAGCAGCACCATCTCGTGTTCTCTTTCTGAGCGTCGTCTTAGATTTAAGACGTAGTTTCACGGAGACTAACTCGCCGCTGCCATTGATTGGTTCACGACTTGCCATCGCAATGCGTACTTTGCCTTCACCATTATCGTGGAATAAAATGGTAAATCTCTTAGTGAAGCTAGTTCTCTTTACCTCGGTAATGCCTTCAACCACTGCAGGATCATAAGATAGAATAAACTCTCCACCCGTGAAGTCGCTCAGGTTCTCCACATTTAACACGGTTTCAGTTTCCGCGCCAGACTCTCCACTTATGTCACCTAACTTGAGTTCCATTGGTGAATCATTTTGCGCCGATTGTGAAGAACCAATAGAAGGCCATTCGCCCTTAAAGGAATAATATGAAATCAGGGCTGCATCGCTGGCTTCTATTTTGCCGTTACCATTTGCATCGGCTGCTGCAAGCTGATTTTCACTCAAGGGGTAGGTTTCTTTATCTACAATGTATCTCAGAACATGCTTCACATCATCAGGATCAACCACAGCGTTCAAGTTGGGATCGCCTAATCGACCACTGGCATCGACGGTAAAGGAACCATCAGCAACTAACGTTGACTTACTGTCTCTTAGTCTATTACCTTTTCTGATGCTAAAATCAGCATTGCCAAAACTTAAGGAGATGTCAGTACTGAGGTAATCTTTCATGAATGACTTATCAGGGTTTTCATCCCAGTTGAGTCCCGTTTCGTCACCATTATTACCTTTCACAGTGCCTTTTATCCAGAAGAAGTTCTCTAATCCACCAAAGAGTTCATCATCCAGATTGCCGTCAAACGGAAATGTCACCGTCGCATAGTCACCGTCCTCTTCTACTGAGGGGGTACCAAACTCATATAGGGCATCACCATTAGTATCTTTGAGGAGAGGGCTAAGTACGACAGTCATGTCTTCTGGACTGATAACGTTCTTGTTAAACATAATACTCAAGTTACCATTGGAGATTTTCAAGTCTTGGGCATTAGCGATCTTAACGGGAATAACAACTTGATTTCCGTGAGCCGCGGAAGCTACTTTGTCGATAAATAACCTGACTGCCCCAAAGGTTTCACAAGTCTTTTCGGATTCAGTCAACAAATTGGTGTTATCATCCTTGCCTACCAGTACTCTGAAGAAATAACAATACTTCTGTTCTTTCACCATTTTTGGTTCAATGGCATTCCCATCAAAATATTGATTGGCAGATATCAAGGAATCCATATAATCCTTTGTATCAACCAATTGCCAATCTTCTGTGCCTTCTGGCGCACGCCGAAATTCAATAATGGTATTTGTTGGTTCAAGAATATAGGTGTTAATTGATTCCGTTGACCAATCCAAATACATCGTATCGGCTCCCGGACGAACTATTAGTGGCACCAGTTCCAGTTCATTGACTGTGATAGGCATTTCAATAGATTTTTCTTCACCATCCCCATCTTCTATTGTGAGTATTACAGTATAAATACCCGGTTCATTAAAAGTAAAGGTTGGATTTTGTTCAGCGCTGGTTTCATTTCCGGTACCATTTGGATTTTGCACACCAAAATCCCATGCCCATGTTCTGATGTCACCAACAGAGGCATCTGTGAATGTGACGGGAAATGGCGCAACTCCACGACTATAATTCACTCTGAAAACCGCATTAAATGACTGTGTTTTAAATTGCCAGAAATACCCTTTGGTAGAAAGATCATGTTCGTCCTTAGCCACAACTCGCCAATAATAAGTTTTATCAGGGTCAAGTGCAACTGGACAAGCTGCTATTGTTGATGGGACGTTAGGACAGGCGGTAGCAAGACCAGACAAATTATTAAGTGTTGATTTATCCTCGCTCCAATAAACATCATAAGTGACTTGATCACCGTCAGGATCAGCTTGTCCATCACCTGCCCAACTCCATGTGAATTCAAAGTTGGAGTAGTTGACTGTTCCTGCTCCATCTTCAGGTTGAGGATTGCTTGGTTCATGAGGTGGATTATTACTTTTGGTTTTGAAACCCCAAGTTTCTATAGTGGTATTTTGACCATCATTTGCTTCAACCTGCCAAAAACAAAGTTTATCCGGCTCAAGTAGATAAGGCACAGAATAAGTTGCTTGGGAAATGTTTTCACTTAAAGTGTTGAGTGGCAAAGTCTCCCCAAAAGAAACCTTATAGGTTAATGGATCATCGTCTGGATCAGTTCCAGTCCATTTTAAAGTCAAATTATCAAATTCCTGAACGACAGTACCTAATGCTGGTGAAATGTTTTTCAGTTCGGGTGGACGGTTGATAGGTTCTTGGGTACTGCTTGAACCACCACAAGCAAGCTCACCAATTTCACTACCTGAAAGGGCACGGTTATAGATGCGGACATCATCAATAGCCCCATAGAAACGTTTTACGTTTTTGTGATTACCTATAATTAGGTTTTTCTTGTTGTTCTTGATGCTTGTGGCATGTTTAAAGGTTTTGGAGTGTTCAGGCCGCCCATCAACATAGATAGTGGCTGTACCATTCTTATAAACACCAGCAACATGATACCAGTGATCACTGTTGTAGTGTTTATCACCACAGATTTTACGTGCACCATTATGCTTATCCCCTTTCAGGCCGATTAAAAAACAAAACGTATACCGCTTCCCAGTAATCCCTCCATGGGTTGTACCCAAATTCAGCGCAAAACCACCATCCTTACCATTTTTGGCGATAATGGTTTGATTCCGCTTCTTCATTTTGCTGGATTTTACACAAGCAGAAAGCGTCAGTTCATGCGACATATCGAAAGCGGAACTGTGTCCAACTTTGATCCGCTCACCTCCCTTATCAAAATAGAAAGCACCATTCGCTTTTCCCGAACTATCTGTGGTCAAAGTCGCACCATAAACGGTACCATCATGTCCGCCGACAATATCAAAAGCATTTCCGTCATCAAAGGGATAAGAGGAAACTGACCCATCATTTAAGTCAGCTTGTACAACAGACAGACACCCCATCAACAGCCACAACAGGATAAATTTCCTGCCATTGGTTGGGCGTAAAAAATCACGGCTTCTGGATAAAATCCAATAGAATTGAAAAGTGAACCAATATCGCCACCACCTATTGGGTGACTCACAACAATAAGTGTCCCGCGTCGGAACACGTTTACGTCGTAAATATGAGGTCATCATATTTCCTTTTAAGTCAATACAAAAAACAATGAAATGGTAAATTCCTAATTAAATCAAAGGATTACAAATTTTATTCTACCAAAATTACCAAAAACTGGTATCCTTCGGCACCCATTAAAACAAAAAATTGTCGGTCAAATTCATGCCTTCCAAAGAGCAATCTGTCACCCGACACCACCTGAAACTTTGGGGATGTTTCAAGTGGGTTCCTCTCAACGCTCATTAGACATTATCGGCACCTTATCCTTAATGTCTATTAGTCAACTGGGTTTTAAGTGAGTTGGGTTCTTTGATCCTATAACTATATATATAAGCAAGACAGCCCGCACTTTACCCCATTCGGAACCAGAGAGATTGTTTCCAAGTTTTGGTATTGACTAATATGGCACTGTCGTCGCCTGACCAAATGGCTGCTAGTGCAAAATCATTCATCATTCATCATTAAAAATGAGTCATACAAAGAATAAACCATTAATTATCGTATAGAAATCTAAATCAGTTGAAAGTCTCATTCGGTTTGAACCAGATGAAACGGATTAAAACGCCCATCCTGACATCAATCTATTTATCCTTAAAAACTTCAGCAACGACATCATCCATTCCTCTTTCCTTCAACTGCAATAATAAGCTGTCGAGCCTTGCTTGGAGTTGTTCATTTTCCCTTTTCACCTTTGCAATCTTCATCAACATAAGTGTTCTCTATTGCAGCAAGGCGACTCTGATACAACAAATAATCATCCTCATTTTCAGAAAACCTATTTAACACAGCCATAGCTTGCTTCATTTCATCAGTACAAAGAATTTCAGGTGGATTATCCACATCCACATTTTTACCTTCTGTAAAAAAATAAATCCAACGTTCCTTTTCAGTTATTTTATTTTTCATAATTTATTATTTTTCATACCTGCATAAATAGCCAAGTTATAAAGGCAGGGCAGTAAAATTTAACTCCCTTTGACAAACAGAACTATCCTTGCTACAATCACCAAATAACATATACTCCAAAAGTGTTAAGTGTTAAAAGGTAGTGTCTTAAACCTCACAACTCGCCAAAGTATACAAAGTTTTGGACACTGCCACCCTCCCCACCCACAAAATTTTATAGGAAATATTACACCTAACTGTCAAAACTAGAAATCATATCATCCATCCCTTTTTCTTTCAACTGCAATAACAAACTGTCGAGCCTTGCTTGGAGTTGTTCATTTTCCCTTTTCACCCTTGCAATTTCATTAACATAAGTATTTTCCTTCAAAATGGCATCAAGGCGACTTTGATACAGTAAATAATCATCCTGATTTTCAGAAAACCTATTTAACACTTCCATAGCTTGCCTCATCTCATCGGTATGAAGAACTTCTGGTGGTGTATCCACATCCACATTTTTACCTTCCTTAAACAAATAAATCCAACGCTCCTTTTCCGTTTCTATCTGGGGCGACTGCCATTTTTGCAACTGAAGCAAATGAATTTCTATATCATCACTCAAAACCAATTTATTCTTCTGATTATACAATACAAATGGCAGATGAAAATCCTTCACATTATCAAACAAACTCTCATTCAAAATCCAAATCGAAATGACGGGTTTCAATTCACTAAAATGATCACCCTTCGATATTTGCGAGTGATACAGACTGCTCCAAGTATATAACATTCTAGCGGATATTGCCGCATGAAGAACCAGTTGGATTTCAATCTGATAATGACATTTATTCTCATCCAAAGCCTTCACATCCACAACCGTCAATTTATCACCAACAAATTCTCGTTCGTTGTAAGGATTATTAAGCACAATCTCCTTAATCTTTGAAGCTGGTTCCAAAACCGCATTAAGAAAATGAATAAGAAGGTTCTTATTTTCCTCGCTACCAAGGATTGCTTTAAAAACACAATCTACAGTTGGATTAATTTTATGTTTCATAGAGATTGTCTTGTTACGCCCTACATATTTCTAATTAAATCAAATAGTTATAAATTTTACCCTACCAAAATTACCAAAGTCTGGTCTCCTTCTGCACCCTTAAAATAAAAAATTTTCGGTCAAATTAGTGGCTTTCCAAAGAGCAATCTGTCACCCGACACCGCCTGAAACTTTGGGGATATTTTCAAGTGGGTTCCTCTCAACATCTCATTAGACATTATTGGCACCTTATCCTTAATGTCTATTAGTCAACTGGGTTTTAAGTGATTATTGTCTGAATCAGAATTTGATCTCCGCATAGCTCCGTGAACGAAGTTTCAGAATTTAAGAATTTGATCTCGCGTAGCGAAGAACGAAGTTTCAGAATTCTCATTAGAATGATGAATGGGGGTTACTATTCTGTTAATTCTAAAATTCTGTGAATTCTGATTCAGACAATAAAATGTCTTAAGGAAATGGCACTTTACCCCACTCGAAACCAGAGAGATTGTTTCCAAGCTTTGGGATTGACTAATATGGCACCGTCGTCGCCTTACCAAATGGCTGCTAGTGCAAAATCATTCCTCATTCATGATTAAAATGAGTCATGCGAATTAAGGGTAACACCACGAATAAACCATTAAGAATTTAGAAATCCAATGGTGAAAAAAAATCGAATGGCTTTGAACCATGAACCATAAATATATTGTTAAGAACTATTCGTTGTACTCTGATTGTTATACTTAATTATACTCAAAGCAATATCCAATCCATACTTTATATGAAATAAAACTTATCAGATACATCATGAGCAAATTTCAGCACAGATTTTTTATCGATTAATAAAAATTAACTGCGCATAAGTCTATCAAAAAAAATCATAAATTATAGAGTCATTAAAAATAAAAAGGCCAATTTTTTTTACAAAGCGAAGAAATTAGGGGGAAATAGTGGGATTTTGAAACAACGATTGTGATCCGATAGAAAATTTTTATTTGAAGGGTTCCTTTGAAAATATTTTAATTATTAATTTATTGTTAATTATTAATTATTAATTGATAGTACAAGGCATTTCATTAAGAAGAGCAATCTGTCACCCGACACCGCCTGAAACTTTGGGGATATTTTCAAGTGGGTTCCTCTCAACGCTCATTAGACATTATTGGCACCTTATCCTTAATGTCTATTTAGAGAATGAAATTATAAATTTACAATTAAATCAAATAGTTATAAATTTATCTGCCGAACTGGCATTATCAGCAATCCCTCACAACATTTAGTCGGTTAAAACAGCTCAAGCAAACCATCCGACCCAAACAACTCGCCACCCGACATCACCCAAAACTTGAGGGTAACAAATTTTTGTGCAAACGCTCTTTAAATTTACCTCCTTAAATTAATAAAAATTAAATAAGACTTGACAAACGCACCCTAAATCTTTTATCATCTGAAACGGCACTTAGCTAGGGCAAGCTACCCGAAAAGAGTGGTAACCATAGAATGCCACTCTGCTAAGTGTTTATTCCTCTAAAAATTCTATAACTACTATGGGGTGTCACTTATGACTACTCAATTAATAAGCCGTGATTTTCACGGTGCGACAATTCGCCAGCGTTCTAGTGATGGGTATTTGGACGCTACTGCTATGTGTCAGGCTACTGGTAAGCTATTTGCTGGATATAAACGCCTTAAATCTACGAAGGAATATCTGGATGCTCTTTCGAGTGATATGCAGATTCACACATCTAATATAATTCAAGTAGTTAAAGGTGTTCAAAAGGGTAAAACAGCCCAAGACCAAGGTACTTGGATACACCCCAATGCTTCAATTCACTTGGCTATTTGGTGCAGTCCTGATTTTGCTGTAATGGTAACCAAATGGACTTTTGAACTCCTAACCAAAGGCTCAGTCTCACTAGACCCCAAACAAAATGCCCTACTCGTCCAAGCCAAAGTTGATGAATTAGATAAGCTTGGTGTTATCGGTAATGCTAAACAAATCGCCCTTAACAACTTCATCAAAGCACAATTTGGTTATGATGCTCTGAAAATATTTGGCATTGAATCCCAAGTTGCCGAAATCCAAAAAGCTTTACTAATCCCCACAGAAATAGCTAAACGTGTTGGTTTAAAAAGTGCCAGACCAGTTAATCTAAAACTAACCGAACTTGGCTTACAAACCAACCACCGTGATCACAAGAACCGCCTTTACTATGAACTGACTGAAGACGGTATAAAACATGGTCAGTACCAAGACACAGGCAAAAAGCATCACTCTGGTACCCCAGTTCGCACTATAAAATGGTACGAAAGCGTCTTACAATTCTTCCAAGCCTTAACAGTTCCCAAAATATTTAAACTCACGTAGAAGAATAATTGGGGGCAGAGCACACATTAATTACATTCAAAGGAACCTTAGATAATTCATGAACCCTCATTTTCGTATATAAGGGCCAATTTTTTAAAATCAAGGTCGTCAAAAAAATTTGGGGGATTTATTTCTATCTGGAACAATAAGACTATCAAATAGCCAGTTGACATAGAATCGCCACCGTCTATTTGGGTGGCTCACAACAATAAGTGTCAAACAAAGGAACACGTTTACGTCGCAAATATGAGATCATCATATTTCCTTTTAACAATGGTTGGTACATCAATTCTTGGCACATCCAAAATCCCGCTGTCAGGATTAAACCGGGCATGAATTGGATTGGATGTTTCTATGATTTCCGAGAAAGTCATTTCTTTCACTTCAAAATCTGAGAAACCAAAGGGTATTTCCAATATTGTCGAATATAATCCTATCAATGCAGCGGTCTACATAAAAGTTCAAATTATACCCGCGTGCAGTATATTCTGACTTGCTGTGAGTTAATAAGTCCTCATTCTCACATTTCGAGAAACTTTTAGACATTTTGACTCAAGCAGTTTGGCACAATCTAATCCTTTATTATAAGTAATCCTGTGCGACATGTTTCTAAAGTACTGAATTAATTCAGGATTTAGAGTATCGGACAAGAAGTCCGAT
>Ga0233403_10001196_pt1 | contig 12203 bp, 8 predicted proteins | sample Na_oxic_1_MG_FD_179866 | JGI IMG/M metagenome (GOLD analysis project Ga0233403, IMG submission 179866) | Seawater microbial communities from Saanich Inlet, British Columbia, Canada - Na_oxic_1_MG | ecosystem: Environmental > Aquatic > Marine > Inlet | place: Canada: British Columbia | collected...
ATAAGCTTGTAAATCGCCTACCAAGCCTCTGACTTCAACATGGCTGGGTTTACCGATCACAATAATAAAATAACCGTTATTTTGTAACGTTAATGCCTGTTGATGAACCCGTTGCACCAAAGGGCAAGTGGTATCATACAGCTGCTCAGCACATTGCGCTAACTGGCGTTTTTCCTGAAGGCTGACACCATGAGCCGTAATCACAACCGCTTTAGAAAGGGGCAAAACGCGCTGCGTTTCAGACAGCATCGTCATTCCCCGCTGCGCGATTTCTTTCAGTATTTCAGGGTTATGAACTAATTCCCCATAAACCGTAACCTCTTGAGGATTAGGCAGCGCCCGCATCACAGTCAATGCCTCCCGCACCCCAAAACACATTCCCATCGCCTTTGCTCGAATCACTTTCATCTCACACTCCAATCAGTTATCAGTTATCAGTTATCAGTTATCAGTTATCAGTTACCAGTTATCAGTTACCAGTTATCAGTTACCAGTTATCAAAAGATTGATTATATCGAAGGCTAACAGATTGATAGTTATAACAAATTACTTTGTAAATTACTTTGTATTATAAAGTATACGAGTACAGTTGTTCATAGAAAAATAAAGATTTTTGTACTGTTTTCAAAAAGCGTCGCACATTCTAATACAAAACACTTTGCATTGTAAAGTAAAAAATTGAGAAAATTATAACGGCTGTGAAAAGGAATTGAAGATTATGAATTAGTTATTAATTAGCGTTGCAATTGTAGGGTGGGTAACGGGTTTTTGTTGCCCACCATCTTATGTAGGGTGGGTATACTGCACGCGGGCACAATTTAAACCTTTAGCTTTAAGTTTCCCAATTGCATTACGTGCAAAATCGATCATAAAAATATTAAAACGCTAAGGCACCGAAGGGGTTGAATGTGAATAGCCCGTAGTGAAAACCTGGGGTTGCCAAAAGTTAAATTTATTCCCGCGCCGAGTATAACGTGTTTTTGTTGCCCCCCATCTTATGTAGGGCGGGTAAAGATTGTTGCCGGCCCCATTAAAATCAATGTAGGGTGGGTAAAGATTGTTGCCCACCATTAATTTGAATTGGCGTTGCTGTAGGGTGGGTAAAGATTGTTGCCCACCATTCAATTGAATGCTATTGATTTAACGATTCCAATACCGTATTGTGATAACAGCTTGAATGATTCTGTCATTGTGACTAAACTGATAGGGCAATCAATAGGAATAGTAATAAATGACTCAAAAAAAGACAAAGAAAAAGGCGACACGCGGCACTGACGAAGTCTTTTTAAACTTGATGAAAGTCAGTGGCAACAGTCTGCTCAAATTATTGGGTATGGCGGCCGACAAAGCAAAGCAATATCATTTTCAGGCCGTGGTATTGAAGGATAAAAGTCTCAAACCTGATATTGAAGGTTTTCCCACGCTGGCAAGTGAAGAAGGGCGGGTTTTCATAGAATTTCAAGGATACCCTGATCCGTTCATTCGTCACCGGCTAATGGCAGAAGTTTTCCTAGGCAGTGCCAGTGAGGAATATAAAGGCTTTGTGATGGCGGGCATTGTTTATACAGACAAGCCCTACCAAGATGTTGCCGAACCGCTGAATGCCTTTCAATGTTTGCAAGAGGGAGAACAATGCGAGTTAAAAGGTTGTTTTCGGGAAATCGTGCTAAGCAACTATACAGAAGAAGAACTTGAAAGGATTGATCCCAAATTGGTTGTCTTAGCCCCCTTTACCCTCTCACCCCAAACCGATAAAACAACATTATTGGTAAAAGGGCATGAATGGCAAAAGAAAGTCACTCAAAAATTTCCAACCGAGAAACGGTGGGAAGCGTTAAATATATTGGGGTTATTTATCCTCAACCGATTTCGTCAAATCAGCTATGAAGAGGTGATCGCTATGTTGAATTTTGATCTGATGGATACCGTCGCGGGTAAGCAGTTGTTTGATATGGGCCAAGTAAAGGCCCTCCGAGAGATGGTGCTTGATGTCTTGAACGCGCGATTTGAACTCGTATCTAATGATATGCTTGACAAGATTCGTGCCATTAGCCATATGGATAACTTGAAACAACTTCACAACGAGGCCCTGCGAAGCCCTGATTTGGACAGCTTCAAGGGAAAGCTGTCGTAAAGACCTCACTAAATTGAGGTGATTGCTATGTTGAATTTTGATCTGATGGATACCGTCGCGGGTAAGCAGTTGTTTGAGATGGGGCAGCAAAAAGGAATAGATGCTCTCCGAGAGGTAGTGGTTGAAGTCTTGAACACACGATTTGAACTCGTATCTAATGATATGCTTGACAAGATTCGTGCCATTAGTCAAGTGGATAATTTGAAACAACTTCACAGCGATGCCCTGCGAAGCCCTGATTTGGAAAGCTTCAAGGGAAAATTGTCGTAAATACCTCACTTAATTGATGTGATTGCTATGTTGAATTTTGATCTGATGGATACCGTCGCGGGTAAGCAGTTGTTTGATATGGGCCAAGTAAAGGGCCTCCAAGAGGGGGTGCTTGAAGTATTGAAGGCACGATTTGAACTCATACCTAACGAGATGCTTGACAAGATTCGTGCCATTAGTCAACTAGATAACTTGAAACACATTCTCATACAGGCCACGCTGAGTCCTGATATAGATAGTTTCAAGGGAAAACTGTCGTAAAGACCTCACTTACTTGAGGTGATTGCTATATTGAATCTTGATCTGTAGATATTAGACTTGTCCGAAAATAAATTTTACATCAATAAAAACAATTTTTCACGCAAAAGTTTTGCGCGCAAAACTGTATTTCACGCTAAAGTTGCGCGCAACTTTAGCGTGAAATGTGAAAAGTTAAACTCATAAAATCCTTATTTTCGGACAACTCGATTATATTAACGGATAACTCAATTCCAAATTCTAAATCCAAAATTTTTCGAGTTCCCACTCACCGAAAAAATGGTAGGGCAGCTAAAAAAAACGACTGTTAAATCAAACATTTAAATAGGTATAAGTATAACGATAAGCACCAGCGCCTGGGAACAAATTTTTTTTTAATGGGTTGCTTTTTGCAAGTGATTTAGTGTATTTTAAAAGACAAAGTTAACTCATTAAATGTCATTATTTATATTAAATTAATATAACCCAACTCACATTATTTTGATTTTCCCCATTTTTTGGCTTGCCTTTGGCTTGAAACCAATAGAGAACGGAACAATTCTTGCCTATAAGCGCACTTATTTTTTCAAAGCCAATAAATACGGTATTTCACGCAAAAGTTGCGCGCAACTTACGCAAAAACATTCGGTCTGCTACGCTAAATATCACTTTCTCAATGTGCATGATTCGCAACGGGTTTATGATTTACAAATCATTGAAAGTGTTATTTGTTTATGACTTAAATATCAATAGGTTGTCTAAATAATGCAAAATTCGTTTCGTTCTGTATTGGCTTGAAACCTTATTTTCAATTAATGTATATGTGGTACTCGACTATCAAGTTTTTGATGTTCGGCAGGCTTTGCTAAGCTCTATTTTTGAGTGTTCAAATAGCCAACTCATTGATTTTTAAGGTTATTTAGTTTTTAGGTCTAAAATGATATTTCTTTTTAAATCAAGAACTTATAAAAAACTTAATAGTCGAGTGGTACACATACAATGTGTCCAAAAGGAACTATGAAAAAAACTGAACAAACCGAAAATGATCTTGTTGCCACTACTAATAGACTGGACAAGGCAAGCACCCTTGTTAGAGATTATGCAGTTGGCGCGGTGGGTGTTGGGCTTATCCCACTGCCTATTTTCGATGTTATAGGCTTATCAGCCATGCAGTTCAGGATGCTCAACCAGATTGCTCAACAATATGATATTGAGTTTTCCAAAAAACGTGTGAAGTCATTGATAGCACCTCTGATGGGTGGAATGTTTCCCATCGTGGTTACGATAAGTTTCACAAAAATTATTCCCGGGATTGGAACAACAACAGGGATGCTAAGTACGGCTGCCATCGCTGGTCCATCTACTTATGCTATAGGGAAAATTTTCATCCGACATTTTGAATCAGGTGGAACATTTCTGGATTTCGATCCTGAAAAATTCAAAAAGCATTTTGCTGATGAAATGAAAGAAGCTCGGAAATTGCTCGCTCAATCTAAGGCAAACAGCAGGGATGAACAGGGTGATCAGTGTTGCAATCATTCTCCTAGTCACAGTGCCGAAGAAGCAGAACATCACGATAAACACAGCAGTCACGCCCTTTCTCACCACCATCACGATGAAAACTCCTGTTGCCATTCTCATTCCAAGGAACGCCTTGATGATCCATGTTGCAATCATTCTCATAGTCACAGTGCAGAAGAAGCAGAACATCACGATAAACACAGCAGTCACGCTCTTTCTCAGCACCATCACGATGAAAACTCCTGCCATTCTCATTCCAAGGAACTCCTTGATGATCAATGTTGCAGTCATGAACATAGTCACAGTGCCGAAACGACAGAACTTTATAAACGTAATTTGAAATTAGGTACAGCAACATTAGCTTGGATTGGTGCCCAGAAATTATTTTTTCCGAGTATAATAGGAATTAATTCGGTCGTATTTATTCTTGCTGGCTTGGTTACAGTTATTACCGGTTTTGGCTATCTGCGCGGCTTATGGAACTCCATTGTGCAGCGAAATATGAATACCGATACATTAATTGGTACAGCCATTCTTGCAACTCTTGCTCTGGGCCAGGGTGTTACCGCTCTGTCAGTTATTTTCTTATTGAATATAGGTCAATACCTGGAAGCTCGCACCTTACAATCTAACGAGAAAGCGATCAGATCTTTGTTATCTGCCAATGATGAAGAAGTTTGGATAGTTGTCAAGATTGAACAAGCTGAGGTTGAAATTAGCCGACATTTGGACGAAATATGTTTACATGATACAGTTGTTGTTTACGCCGGTAAACGAATTGCTGTAGACGGAACAATCACCCAAGGACAAGGGCAATTGAACGAAGCCCCAATTACTGGTGAAAGTATACCTGTTTTCAAAAATGTTGGAGATAAAGTGTATGCCGGTACGATTCTCCTGTCAGGCAAGTTATGGATAGAAACAGAAAAAATAGGAAATGATACAGTCGCAGGACTGATTATTCAGCGGGTGACAAAAGCTAAAGAATTAAAACCGCCTATTCAGACCGTCGGAGAGAAATTTTCAACGTATGTCATTCCTGCATCACTCGGTACGGCCGGTCTCGTTTTTCTGATTACTTTGGATCCGTCCAGGGCTTTAAGTATGCTATTGATTGCCTGTCCATGCGCCATAGGATTATCCACTCCCACCGCGATTAACGCTGCTATTGGTAATGCGGCAAAAAAAGGGGTTATGATAAAAGGTGGAACACATCTTGAAACAACCGCAAAATCGGATGTCATTATATTTGACAAAACGGGTACACTCACATCTGGTGAATTTGAAATCACCCATATTGTCTCATTTTCTGAAGAATATACTTTAGAACGAATAATTTCACTGGCAGTTACGGCAGAACGGCATTCAGAACATCCTTTAGCATTGGCTTTGATCAATCATGCTAACAATAATGGGATCACGATTCCTTCTCATGGCTCAACCTGCAAAACGTTTGGTGGACGTGGAATCCTGACAACTTGGGAACAAAATTCTGTACTGATTGGTAATAGTCGCTTAATGGAAGACTCCAACATCTTTTTACCACAAAAAGCTGTAGCCTGTTATAATGAATATGCACAGCAAGGTGAAAGTGTGATGTATGTCGTCCATCAAGGGAATTTGATTGGTCTAATCAGTATGCGTAATAACATTAAGGACGATGTGATAGAGACATTAACCGAGTTGCGATCTTTAGAGTTATACAGGTTGTTGATGCTTACGGGTGATAATACGGAGGCGGCAAAATTAACTGCTGAAATGGTCAGTATAGATGAATGGTATGCTCAATTGCTTCCTGAACAAAAGTATCAGCTTGTGCGAGAGCTTCAGTCCAAAGGGCATAAAGTTATTATGGTAGGTGACGGGATAAATGATGCTCCTGCTCTGGCAGTGGCTGATGTAGGTATCAGTATGGGAACCAGCAGAGCCGATGTTACTGTTGAATCTGCCGATATTGTTATTGCGGGCGATGATTTTCATCATCTCAAAACAGTTATCCAACTCAGTAAAAAGACGCTCTCAGTTATTCGACAAAATTATGCTCTAGCATTAGGCGTTAATGTTGGCGGAATGGGATTTGCGATCATAGGCTTGCTAAATCCTTTCATGGCAGCAATTTTACACAATGCATCTACGGTTGCTGTTGTCATTAATTCAGCGCGGCTTATTAACTATGAACCCAATAACGCAAGTAAGTTGCCATTAAATTCCAAAGCGGCTTCTTCACAACCTTTGATAGACTGCAATACTGTTGAGAAACAAGCTTCCAATGATGTCATAAATTCTAAATAAGGAAGGCAACTAAACCTGACCGGTTTTTAAAACCTGTCAGGTTTTACGTAAAATAAATTATGAAAAAATTGATGATCTTAGGTACGTTATCTTTATGTCTCTTTCAGCATCTATCGCTCGCAAATGCTTCAGCGAAAGTGCAGGTGGTGGTGAGTATTCTTCCGCAAACCTATTTTGTCGAGCAGATCGGAGGAAACTTTGTAGATGTAATGTGTCTGCTTCCAGAAGGAGGAACGCCCCATTTTTATGAGCCAAAACCTCAGCAGATGAAATTTTTGAGCCGGGCTGATATGTACGTCCGCATCAAGGTTGACTTTGAAAATGCTTGGTGGGATAAAATATCTGCCACCAATTTTGATATGCTTATAGTTGATTCGACGAAGGGCATTGAGTTTAATGACGGTCAACATCAACACCGTGATAGTCAAACGAGACATCACGATGAAAAAGCGATTTTTCATGATGACTTGGATCCTCATATCTGGCTATCGCCGCGAATGGTCAAAACTCAGGCAGAACAGATTTACCAAGGGCTTATCAAGGTCGATCCTGAACATCGGGATATCTACAAGGCAAATAAAGAGGCTTTTGTTCAGTCTCTTGGCATTCTGGACAACGAGATTAGGGCGAAGCTTGCCAATGTGAACCCCCGTCATTTTATGGTCTTTCACCCGGTTTGGTCGTATTTTGCTAAAGATTACAATTTGGAGCAAATTCCCATTGAAATTGATGGTAAAGAACCGAGTGCAAGGGAAATGGTAGAATTGATGAGAATGGCATTGGAAAAACAGATTACTGTGATTTTCCTTCAACCGCAAGCCAACCGACGGACCGCCGACATAATTGCTAAACAGATCGGGGCAAAAGTGAAGATTCTCGATCCGCTTGCGCCTCAATGGCTAAACAATATGCGCCGCGTGATGGATGCTTTCGTTGAAACACTTTCGCAAAATTAACTAATATGAAAAATGTGGAACATGATGTTGTCCAACTGGAATCTGTTTGGTTTTCCTACGATTCTGAACCAACGCTCGAAAATGTGAACCTGTGTGTTGAACAGTTGGATTTTTTAAGTATTATAGGACCCAATGGCGGCGGTAAAACAACTCTATTGAAACTCTTGCTCGGTCTTATTAAACCAATGCGGGGGAATATACGGGTGCTCGGCGTTAAACCTGAACAGAGCTGTCGTCAAGTGGGATATGTCCCACAGTACACCAATGTTGATCCACGTTTTCCTCTGAGTGTCTGGGATGTCACATTAATGGGGCGATTGGGACGCAATCCACTTGGAAAAAAATACAGTGTAAAAGATCGGGAAATTGCCGCTGATGCCTTGAAGCAAGTCAATCTATATGAGTTGCGAAATCGGCAAATCGGCAAAATTTCCAGAGGGCAGCTACAACGGGCACTCATTGCGCGGGCCTTAACGGTTCAGCCGCAGCTTCTTTTGCTTGATGAGCCGTCTGCAAGTGTGGACAGTCAAATCACGCAACATTTGTATGAGCTTTTACTCAAGTTGAATGAGCATATTACGATTATTATCGTTTCACATGATATCGGAGTTGTTTCCAGATATGCGAAAACCATTGCGTGTGTTAATCGCAAACTGGTCTCTCACAATGACAATCAGATCACTCAGGAAATGTTAGCAGAAACTTATCAGTGTCCAGTTGATCTCATTGCTCACGGTGTCCCTCATCGTGTCCTTGCCCAACATAACAAATAAAATAAGGGAATGGCGGCTAAATAAAATACCCACACTTCAAAACAAGAAACCCCGTTTTTTCAAAAAAAGTTGGGATCGAAATGGGTATAATTATTTTCACGCTCATGCCTAAGAGGTGAACGTATCATGATTGAAGCATTGCAATTTGAATTTATGCGTAATGCCATCTTAGCAGGTGTATTGGTCAGTATTGCGTGTGGCATTATCGGCTCGTATGTCGTTGTAAACAAAACCGTCTTTCTCAGTGGCGGGATAGCGCATGCTGCTTATGGCGGTGTCGGATTAGGGTATTATTTAGGGCTCAATCCTACGCTTGTCGCAATTCCTTTTAGTCTGCTATCCGCATTGACGATGGGACTGGTTTACCGTCGCTCCGAACAACATGAAGAGACCCTAATCGGTGTTCTATGGGCGGTAGGGATGGCATTGGGCATTATTTTTATTGATCTCACACCAGGCTATACAGCGGATCTAATGAGCTATCTCTTCGGAAGTATTTTGGCGGTTTCAACATCCAGCATTGTGATGATGCTGGTGGTAGATATAATAATTGTACTAGTAGTCTATTTCCTGTACAACGAATTTTTAGCTTTATCCTTTGATGAAGAATACGCCAGCGTACTATCCATTCCAGTTGAATCGCTTTATTTGCTACAACTGGCATTGACGAGTTTAACAGTCGTATTAGCGATGCGAATCGTCGGTTTGATTATGGTGATTGCCTTGCTGACCATTCCCGCTGCAATCAGCATTCAGTTTACGACTAGACTTTACCAGACAATGGTGCTTTCTTCGTTTCTAGGCGTTGTATTTACCTTAAGCGGGTTGTATTTTTCATACCTGTTTAACCTCTCTTCAGGAGCGACAATTATTCTGGTTGCGAGCATCGGTTTTTTACTTTCAATGGTATATAAGCGAATTCAAAAAGTTTCTAAAGCGAGGTAGTTCGGGGTTCAAAAAAAAAATAATCGTAACGACTCAGTCTTGAAATAAATTGATTTCGCGTAGCGTCGAGCCGAAATGTTTGTCAAAGGCCTCAAAAATGGGGTTAAACAACCCCTACGGGGTTGAATGTGAATAGCCCCAGGTTCCACCTGGGGTTCCATAAAATAAATCAAAATAGCCTGAAGAAATACAGATCAAAAAAACCTCTCAGTCAACACCCTAGGTTGATGCCGTATAAAAAGGTTAAAAGACGTAAGCTGATAGACATCTCCTTATCTCTCCTTATCTTTTTTTATTGATTGAAGGTTGGTTGTAATATATAATCAATAGAGCGAAAACTAAAACTCTCTTTCAGGCAAAAGTTTAGTGAAGCAAAACTTTTGCCTGAAAAACTGTTTAATCTCAATTAATAAGTTGTTAGGTACCCGATTGATTAAAAAAGAGTTTACTTCTGTCTTCCTGTAACTTCTTTACTTCTGTCCTCCTTTTTCAAACGATTGATAATAACAGATTTTTAAAATGTCAACAGAACCTAGAAACGGAGCTGTAAATGTGAGTGGTGAAAAATTATCTGCTGCTCTTTACGCCTCTCCGATAACGAAAAAAATTGTAATAATAAAGTCTAGCGAAACGAGACAAGAGAGTCATAGTGAATATGCTTTGGATTCTCTTAAAGATATTTTACAGAAAAGGGTTGGAGAGTACGTAAAATTATCTATAAAGGAGTACCACTTAGCTGAATTTTTGACTGAAATTCCAACCCCTGAGACATTAAACACCTTATCTCCTGATTTAAGAAATGTTGTTGAGGATTTCTTTGATAATGATTTGTTATTGATTGGGACACCTAATAAAAATTTTGCTCCATCAATTCTCCTTCAGGTTTTTTTCCAAAAGATGAGATATGAATTGATCTCACTTGATGGTGAAGGAAAAGTGTTATCAAGAAATTTTTATAATCATAATATTGGAATCGTCATTACGGGAAGAAGTAGTCAATGGAAATGGTGGTTTTTAAATCGATTTATATTTTTTGCTCATTTCGATTTATTATTTGATTTTTGGGGGAAGGATTATAATGATAATATTTTTAGACTTTTATTTAAACCTCAAAATCGAATAAGAAAATTCTTTATTCCAGATGCCCAAAAGGCAACATTTAATCAGCGTAAGGGAGAATTCCTAAAGTCAATGAATAAATTTTCAGATGAATTAATTCCTTTACTATTGAAAAATGGAGATAAAGAGCCGCCAGATTAATGGCATCCTCTTGGTGGTATTAACTTTAGGTAACTCCTAAATAAGAATAGACCAAGTGCAACCACAAAAAATTGCCCCTACATGCGAATATTGTAGAGACAATCCGTAGGGTTGCCCCATCCTGTGTTCTCATCGTTATAGACGATTATTTAAGTCTTTAATTTAAAATGATTTTTTCGTAGGGTGGGCAAGTTTGCCCACCTTAACCCTTAGAGGCTGGGCAAAGTTCTTGTCCCCCTACATATTGACTTATGTCTAACGATAAGTCCTGTGTGTGGTATGTTAAATTTTTGGAGTTGCCTTAATCCAAAATAAATTGACTTCAAATTTTCGTTCGCATCACTTGCTAAAGAGTAATATTCATGATTTTGCAAATATTGATTTTAGGCGGGATTTTATATACGGGATATTCAAGCCTAAAAAAAAAGCCAGATATGAAAAATATCCTTGCTGGCACTACAAAGAGTAAATCAACGCCACTTGTTGAGGAAAACACTCAACCCCAAAAAGTTCCAAAACATAAATTTGAGCTAGAAACTGATGAAGAAGAAGTCAAGCGTAGTCTGATAACGGCTTCGTTAGGACTGGCACTTACCACCAGTGGCACTCTTTTTTATTGGCCATTAAATTTGATCAGTATTCCTTTTTTTGTTTATGCTATTAGGCAAAATAATCAAAATACATACGACTTAATTAAACAGGGTAAAGTTCGCACTGATACCTTGATAACGATTACCATTGCTGGCTGTATCATCCTTGGGCGTTTTTTTATTGCCAGCTTACTCGTTTTTTTGGTTAAAGTTGCTACAAAGCTTACCACAATGGTAACTCAAGATTCCAAACAAAAACTGCTTGATGCATTTGGACAACATGCCAATTTTGTTTGGATTTTGATTGATGGGGTTGAAATTAGGATACCGTTTCACAATTTACAGGTTGGTGATGTGGCAGTAGTACATGCAGGTGAAATTATTCCGGCTGATGGTATCATTATAGAGGGTATGGCAAGTGTCGATCAACATATTTTAACCGGTGAAGCGAGACCCATAGAAAAAGGTTTAGGAGAGGAGGTATTTGCGGCAACGATTATTTTATCTGGAAAAATTCAGGTCAAAGTGGAAAGAGCCGGGGAAGAAAGCACCGTAGCCAAAATTACTGATATCCTAAACAACACTGTTGATTTCAAATCAACAGTTCAATTACGGGTAGAAACGTTGTCTGATGAGTTGGTTGTTCCAATATTGGTTGCTAGTGGAGCGGCATTACCTCTGTTAGGTTTTGGTGGTGCGTTAGCGGTAGTTAATGCCCACCCTAAAAACAAAATGATGATCATTGCTCCCCTTACTATCCTGAACTATCTAAACTTAGCATCCAAGCAAGGTATTCTTGTCAAAGATGGGCGTTCATTGGAACTACTTCGTCAAGTCGATACTATCATTTTCGATAAAACGGGTACCTTAACCGAAGAACAGCCTCATATAGGCACTATTCATAGCTGTTCTAGTTATGGCCAAAACGATATTCTGGTTTATGCGGCTACGGCTGAATATAAACAGAAACACCCTCTTGCTAAGGCTATTTTACAAGAGGCTGAAAACCGTCTGTTGACTGTGTTGCCTATAGAGGATAGTGAATATAAATTAGGTTATGGGATAACCGTTTATGTAGATGGGAAAACCATTAATGTAGGTAGTGAACGTTTTATGGATGTGGAAGGCATAACTATTCCTTCCAGTATAAAACAACAGCAAGCTTTTTGTCATGAGCAAGGATATACTTTAGTCATCGTTGCGATTGATAATGATGTCATCGGAG
>Ga0233403_10001197_pt1 | contig 12194 bp, 10 predicted proteins | sample Na_oxic_1_MG_FD_179866 | JGI IMG/M metagenome (GOLD analysis project Ga0233403, IMG submission 179866) | Seawater microbial communities from Saanich Inlet, British Columbia, Canada - Na_oxic_1_MG | ecosystem: Environmental > Aquatic > Marine > Inlet | place: Canada: British Columbia | collected...
AAGTGGTTTAGGTTTGACGATTAGTAGCCATTTTTGTCAAGCAATGGGTGGTTCCATTTCTGTTTGCAGTACCTTTAGTAAAGGTGCCATTTTTATGGTAAAACTACCAGCGAATAGACAATAAAACTCAATTTCTTATATATCAGTTATCAGTAAAAAAGCCGGGTGGGCAAACGTGTTTTTGTTTGCCCACCATTCCTCTCGTATGATCTGCGAAATAATAGGAGCCAGGGTGGAAAAACGTGTTTTTGTGTGCATCGGCATTGATTTCGTATCAGATAGCCAGGTAGGGTGGGCAAACGTGTTTTTGTTTGCCCACCATTCCTCTCGTATCAGATAGCATTTGTGAATCATTTTCTGTTTTAACAAAGTGGTGGGCAACCAAAACACGTTGCCCACCCTACATGGCTATATATCAGTTATCAGTAAAAAAGAAACCGAAATATTTCCATAGCCAGGTAGGGTGGGCAAACGTGTTTTTGTTTGCCCACCATTCCTCTCGTATCAGATAGCATTTGTGAATTATTTTCTGTTTTAACAAAATGGTGGGCAATCAAAACACGTTGCCCACCCTGGCTCACCAAAAACGGTGCGTGGGACTACTGATAAAATGCTTTCGCTGTATCATCAAAGGATTCATGTTCAAGTTTCAGAGTCATTTTTTACAGTTTCGCTTTAAATTCAATACTGTTAATCTGTGTATTTAGCGTATTTTCAGTCGCACTTTTTTGGGTTTCTAATGTGTCAATGTCAGTCTGATATTGAGCCAGTTTATCTTCTTCATTAGCCAGTTTTTCGATGTAACGTTCACGTAAGCCACGTTCATCTTCTGTATTACCAAGGGCATGGAGATTTTGACGGACTCGATCTTGATTTTTGAAAATAGCCATCACCGCTTCCTCTTTAGTCTCAATGTCACGCTGAATTTTGGTAATTTGTTCTGTCAGTTGGACAATACCTTCCAAAGTACGCAAGGTTTTCTTGTCAATGTATTTTTTCTTCAACCAGATAGACAAATTTTCACGCGATGTTTCTTTGATGATATAAGTGTTTGAACGTTCAATACATTCTGTCACCGTGAATGATTTCGTTTTTTGACGCGGAACATCAAAGCGGAAACAGTAAAAATGCTCAGTTCGTTCGATAGGTTGCGGTGTATCAGTCAATTCCCAACCCGGATTGAAACGATGTTCCAAAAATAAATCAAGTTTTCGCTCCGTGTTATTATTAATAAAGTAGGTTTTGGAATCAAGTTCATAATAATACAGTTCTAATAAACCTTGTGTTATATGAACTTGATGAACTGTCTGGGTTTCATTGTCTGAATCAATACTGATAATACAACCCAGTTCTACAGAATAGGAGACTAATTGTTCTTCATCTGGCTTGAGGGTATTGAGCATCGCTTCACCTACATAAGCATCCTCTTCAAATACCGTCACGGGTCCATTTTCCAAAGTCAGTTTGGTGCTATTTTTAAATAACACCGCAGACATTGGATTGCTATAGCGAACTTCCTGATTATAAACCACCACAGGTTGTCCACTCAAATGAGTTTGCAAAATAGGCACTAAAGCCGATTGTTGGCGACGTACCGTTACAGGATTTTCAATCTCATATTGAAATAAATCTCCCACTTCGACGGTGCGAGTTTGGATGGGGACAGAACGTTCTCGTGCAGCGTATTTCAAAACCAAACTTTTAGCTGCTATTGGCGATGCAGAGTCTTCAATTTCTAAAGATAAATCATCATCAAGATCAAAATCTGCCTCTAAAGACTCAAAGTCTTCGACTGCTTTTTCAGACTTGGGAAGTGCATAAGCGGCTTCTTCTTTTACTCGCACCACAGGACGTTTTTGATGACGAGGTGAGTAAAGATCATGGATAAACGAAACAGGCAACCCTGCCACTAAGGATAATTCCACATTTTCCCAATCTTCATCTTGAGTATTATCAACCAATGCCCAGCCTTGAATCAAGGGCGATTTTTCCTGTAACAATAAACGATAAGACGTTTTCCAAATGGGGGCTGCAACAATATAACTCAGATTAATAATACGTTCACCTTCGCCCTTGAGAAAAACCGTCAGTTTTTTTAAGTCTTTCCTTTTAGTAGCGATAAGAACATCAAGTAAGTGTTGCAAATCTTTTTTCAGGTTATCATCCAGCAATGTGATTTGCTTGGTTTCCATGATATCGAATGATTGCAGTGTTGCACCTTCAACTAAAAGGGAAAGATAGGGACTATCCAGGGTGACATCGCCGACTTGACGTTTAATGGTTTCGATGCCCGTCACTACCCCAGTTATCGTTTTTTGCCCTACTTCAACGGCAACATGCGCCCCTGATATTTGTGATAATAAACCACGCAGGGCATTTTTTTCAGGCAATCGAATCGCAATATCCTTTAACTGCTCTTCGAGGGACAGGGTGGATTCGTAGCTAATGCTAGTAATGAGTCCATCATTTAAATCTAGCACCGTCAATGACTTAAGTACGTCGTTCATTTCTGAAGCACGAAAGTGCAAATCAATAGAGGTATCTCCCTTGATTTGCCCTTCCCGTTCAAAATAACCGACACCATGTTTAAAAAGTACAACTTTTTTAAGAGGCAACATATCAGTTATCAGTTATCAGTTAAAAAATACCATTTTTCAAAAAAATGGTATCTTATCAAAATTGGGGGGTAAATATAAAGTGTAGGGTGGGTAGGAACTTCGTTACAACCCACCATTCCGTTGAAAAATGCTGAGTTTCTACCACCAAATTTTGATAGGATACAAAAAATGGTATTTCTAACACGCTAATCATGAGCCAAAGGCAAAGTCAGTTCTATCACAATGCCATCTTGTTCACTACGGTTGTAAGCACGGCAAACACCGCCTGCCTCCCATATTAGTGAAGCTACCATTGATAAACCCAGTCCCATTCCCTGTGATTCTCCAGTAAAGTTCTTTTCGCCCTGATAATAGGGTGTCCAAATATTAGCCAATTGTTCAGGCGAAAGATGTAGCCCATCATCACAAACTTGCAAACAAACGCCTTTTTCAACAACTGCTAGATTGACTTCTAACTTAGGCGAACCCTTGGAATGAAATTTCTTAGCATTTGAAAACAGTTCTGTCAACACCAATTCTATCGCTGGAGAAGAAATAAATACATAAATTTCATTCGGGTTATCAATATCCTTGTGAAAAATATGAACGGATTCAAGCTCTAGCACTTGTTCAATGGTAGTCATAAGCGACAGAATATCTGCGATAGAACAGCTCCCAAGTTCTTGCTTAGTATAATCTGACATATCTAAGTACTTAAAAATTTCTTCAATTTCAGATTGAAGGCGATTAGCACCTGAATATGCAATGGCTAAAAATTCTTTCCTATCATCATCACTTAATGTTGAATAATGATTATTAATATATTCAAGCCCCATTGTGATATGAGAAAGGGGTGTTTTCAGCTTGTGACGAATTTGCCCTTGGAATGTCCACTTCCGTCTTTCAGCTAAAATAGTATCTGTCACATCACGTAAACGGACCAAATATTTTTCACCTGTCCCTGACGACATTTCCATTACCTCAACTTGCAACCAGACTGCATGAGCAGTCGAAGTTTCTGGACGCACCAGATAACGAGGTGAAGCTGGGTTAGCGTGTTCTAACCAATTATTCCAAGAAAGTTGCGGTTCACAATGATAGTGTTTAGCAGCCAGTTCCAAGAATTTTTGACCAAGCAGTTCATCTGATTCGGTGTACTGATTAAAAGTTTTACGAGCTTGTGAGTTGGCATAAAGTATCAGATCACTGTGATCAAGTATTAAATAAGCCTCATTAGCCTGCTCAACCACCCAATCAAATTTAGCTTGTTCTGTCATTAAACGGCGATAACGGTTAAGCCGGGTAATGGTTTTTAATCGAGCACGCAATTCAAAAGTATCAAAAGGTCTAGAAATAAAATCATCGGCACCCGCTTCAATACCTTGTATACGTGAATCACGATCACCTAAGGAAGTGAGCATGATAATAGGTACATTAGCGAGTGATGGATTGGTACGCAAACGGCGACAAACTTCAAAGCCGTCCATACCAGGCATCATTACATCCAATAAGATAACATCCGGCGTTAATTGCGTCGCTTTCGTTAAAGCTTCTAAGCCATCTTTCGCAAAAGCTAAGTCATATCCTTGATCATAGAATAATGCTTTTAGCGTTTCACGTCCTATTGGATCATCATCAACAATTAGAATAGCACTGGTTTTTTCCATCTTACAATTAATCAATTATTAAAATAACAGTTTAAATATTTTATAATATCATTTTTGAGAGCAAAAAAGAAATACTATTTTTCAAAAAAAAGGTATTTCTAACTTGCTGAAGTGTGAAAAAGAAATACTATAGTTTTTCAGATAAATAACTTCAGAAAACCTGACAGGTTTCAAAAACCTGTCAGGTACGGAAATTATTTTTATGAAAAACTATATTTTTGAAAAATAGTATTTCTAACACGCTAAATCTATAATTAATTATAACGAATTTTGGAATCTTAACTGATGAAACCACAATATTTATTTAGTCCTTTTTTTTGGCTAGGATTGCTCGTCATATTCAGTTTACAATGTCAGGTACAGGCAGAATGGACGATTTCCACAATTGCCGGTGATGGCACTCGCGGCTATAGTGGCGATGGAGAACTGGCTATGACGGCGCAACTTAATTATCCTTGGGGAATGGCTATTGACAGCGACGGTGTTTTGTATTTTGCTGATTTTAAGAGCCATTGTATTCGCAAGATCAATAATCAGGCTATTATCACTACCATAGCAGGGGATGGGAGACCGGGCTATCATGGCAATGGCACTCCCGCTACGATGGCTCAACTTAATCAGCCACGAGGTTTAACATTAGATAGCAATGGCAACCTTTATTTTGCCGATTCTCAAAACCATGTTATTCGCAAAATTAATCGCCAGGGTATCATTACCACGATTGCCGGTAATAATACAGCCGGTTATTGTTGTGAAGGAATACCAGCGACAATGGCTCAACTCAATTACCCGGTTGATGTCGCCTTGGATCAGGCTAACAATCTCTATATTGCAGATAAAAATAACCATGTCATTCGCAAGATAGATAGTCATGGTATTATCACCACGATTGCCGGTGATAGTACCCAAGGGAATGGCACACGCACCGAGGGTGAACTGGCAACCAGGGTACAACTTAATTATCCCCATGCCATTGCCCTAGATCATTTTGGTAATCTTTATCTGGCTGATTATGGTAATCACCTGATTTGCAAAGTCGATAAGCGGGGTTATATTACTAGAGTGGCTGGCAATGCGACTAGAGGATATAGTGGAGATGGGGGAAGTGCCACTATGGCTCAGTTAAATTTTCCAAGCGGTATCGCGTTGGATAAGGAGGGAAATTTATATATCAATGACACGCAAAACTATCGCCTTCGTCAGGTTAATATCCAGGGCAAGATTACCACCATTGCCGGTGATGGTACTCAAGGCTATAGTGGCGATAATGATATAGCGACAACGGCTAAAATCAATTTTGCTTTTTATATAACGGTTGATAAGATAGGCAATTTGTATTTTGCCGATACTGATAATTACCGCCTTCGCAAGCTTACGTTGTTAACATTTTAGAAACCAAGTTTTTTCCAAAAACTTGAATCTATCCCACTATTCGTTTTTGAACTTAGAAATCCGATTTTTCCAAAAATCGGATTTTTTAAACCTCGTTTTTTTATCAAAAACCAAAAAAAATTATGTTCTGCATTTTTGAATAATGGGATAGGTTCTTGGTTTATTCCCGTTTAGAAACCAAGTTTTTTGAAAAAACTTGGTTTATTCTCGTATAAAAATGTTAAAATATTCATATCTCCCTACATACCATTTTTTTAATCTGAACATATACTGCCAACAGTTGAGTTTTAAACCTGACAAGTTTCTAAATCCTGTCAGAATCTGCCGTTTTCTGAAAAAGTCAAAATTTCAGCCATTTAAAATATAACAAGGAGAGAATGATGCAAAAAAAATTCAATGACACAGGACTCTGTATTCCTTATCGACATTACATGGTTGATACATCTGTCAAACTTAAGCAAGTTATTCAACTTGTGGAATATGGCGAATATTTCACCATCAATCGACCGCGTCAATTTGGCAAAACGACGACTCTGTTTATGCTGGGCAAAGCCCTGAATCTGCGAGATGATTATGTGGCTTTGAAGATTAGCTTTGAGGGAATTGATACCGACACACATCAACATGTCGATAAATTTATACGGCTCTTTCTTTCGATGTTTATCCGGGAGTTTGAGTTTTTACACCTGTCGGAATTGGCACAATTTACCAGCCAATATTTGGAAAATACCAACACTTTGCCTCTACTCTCACAATTTATTACCAAGCTTAAACGGGATATGTTCCCGCAAACATCGTTGGTGCTATTGATTGATGAGGTGGATAAAAGTAGCAACAACCAACTCTTTTTAGATTTCCTGAGTATGTTACGGGATAAATATCTGCACCAAAACGAAGGACGTGACCACAGCTTCCAATCAATCATTTTAGCCGGGGTGCATGATATAAAAACCCTTAGGCGAAAGATCCGCCCTGATGAGACTTCGACTTACAACAGCCCTTGGAATATTGCGGTTGACTTTAAGGTTGATTTGAGTTTTGCGCCGCATGAGATTGAGACGATGTTGCAAGATTATAGCATTGATAAGCAGATACAACTTGACATTTCGGCTATTGCGGAGCGATTATATTACTATACTTCCGGTTATCCTTATTTGGTTAGTAAGCTGTGTAAATTTATCGACGAGGAAATTATCCTTAATAGGGCTGATAAAAACTGGTTGCTTGATGATGTGGAAGCGGCTTTTAAAATGATTGTGGATGGGGGGTACACGACGACTTTGTTTGATAGTTTGACCAAAAATTTGGAGAACAATCGGGAGTTGTATGATTTTGTGTCAGATATTGTGATTAATGGTAAACGCACCCCTTATGTCATTACTAGCCCGTTGATTAACCTCGCTAATTTATATGGCATCTTAGCGAATGTCGATGGCTTTTGTCGCGTTCATAATCGGATATATGAGCAGAGGATTTATGCCCATTTAGTCTCTAATTCACTGGTTGCCGACCGCACAAATATAGCCCCATTGCCTGGCTATTTCACGGTGGATGGTTTGGATGTTAAGCTGATATTACAGCGATTTCAAGCGTTTATGCAAGAAAACCATTCTCATCGGGATGTCAAATTTTTGGAACGACAAGGGCGATTATTGTTTTTAGCCTTTCTCAAACCTATCCTGAACGGTAGAGGTTTTGAGTTTAAAGAACCCAACGTAGCTGATGAACGACGCATGGATATCGTGCTCACTTATCAAAACAAACGCTATGTCGTTGAGCTGAAACGGTGGTATGGGAAGAAATATCATCTTTTGGGTTTGCAACAGTTGAGTGATTATCTAGATATTTATTCGCTCAAACAGGGGTATCTGCTGATTTATGATTTTAATAAGGGCAAAAGCTACAAAGAGGAACTGATTCAGTTTCAGGATAAGGAGATTTTTTCTGTGTGGGTATAGCACGGATTTCCTATTTCAAGATGAGAAATCCGATTTTTGAAAAAATCGGATTTCTTGACTTTAAATACTATTTTACAAAAATAGTATTTCCAATACGAAAAAGATCCTTTCAGTAAGACGGTTACTACCATTTCAGCCGTGCAATTTATTGATGTAACCAGTCGTAATATATAGCTTTTCAGAAAAATAAAAGTTCTCAGACCTGACAGGTTTCCAAAACCTGTCAGGTCTTTCCGCCAAAATATTTATCTGAAAAGCTATAGATAAAATTATGAGTACTGAAGGAGTCGAAAAGGCAATGTATGAATATAAGCACGGATGTCCATTTTTAACAGAGTTTGGAAAAGTTCAGCATCGCACCTTTCCAATGTCAGCCCATTTTTTTTTCGGAAATAAAAGCGTGTAAGCAACAAAAATAACCATTCAAAAACGATAGCGAAGTTCCATAGCGAAGTTCCATGAAATAATTCCGTCCTGCCAGTGGTAAGTCATTAGGAACCCTGATAAGGCCATTTTTATTGGGTCCAAAACTGGGTTCACGTACATCACTATCAAACAAGTTACGCACCAACCGCAAAGTTCCAATGCCCTTGTCTAATGTCTTTACGGCGCAGAGTTAAATTTACTGTAGTATAGTCATCAACCGCCGCTCTCGGATCAGCAAAGCTCCGTTTTCTATCAGCAATCCAATTGACTTGGGTATTGAAATACCAGTTGGGATAAACTAACCAATCAGTACGGAGATACCCTGTTTGATGTGGAGTAAACCCAGGCTCATGGTCATTTTCATCAACCGCATGTTGATAACCATAATTGGCTAACAAACTGAAATTTTTTGTGACGAGCCACCGTGTTTCTACTTCAAAACCACTACCCGTTTGTTTACCAACATTTCGTAAGACAATTGCATCTTCTGTGTTAGAAACGAAGCGTACCGCATCACGCCATTCGTAGGTAAACAAATTCAAAGCGAAATGTAAATTCTTTCTGGCACTATAGTCAAGAGCCAATTCTAGCATATCAATCGTTTCCGATTGTAGATTAGGGTTACCCACTGCAGACACTACAAAATTTGTTCCATATAATTCATAAAAAGAGGGTGCGCGGAAAGCTTGTCCATAAAGAACTTTGCCAAATAGATCGGGGGTTATTTGCCACACGAGAGCTAAACGGGGATTGGTAATTGAACCAAAATCCGAATATTCGTCATAACGAATTCCGGTTGTCAATTCCCAATTGGGTGTGAATGCCCAAGTTGTTACGTGCTTTTTCGGGCATGGCGATGTAAGGTGTATCGGTCAAATCGACGGCATCACTGTCGGGGGGAATAGGTAAACCGGTCGCAGGGTTAATACCTATATTTGTCTGTTCAGTACTCTTGTAAAGATCGCCATAATAATAACCAATTCCTAAACGAAGTGTGTGTTGCTTAAAACCAGAATAAAAGCCAGAGAGGTTCAAGCGAGTATGATGCTCAAAAATAGTAGAACTTTCAAGTACTCCCTTTGGATAACTTCCTCCGAAAGCCCCCGGTGGAAGTATCCAACTGCCTTTAGGTAATCGAGATTGAGTGTTAAGAAAACTGGCATTTGCTGTTACATCCCAGTTTTTGATCAATTTAGGGTTGTGATAAGTTAAGTCAGCATTGGTACGATCCTCACTATAACGATTGAAATTTAATACACCAGCAATCCCCGCGCCAAATCCCAAATTACGTCGTCCCTGATAGCCCACACGTAATCGCAAATGTTCACGCGAAATATCTAAACGGGCATCTAGGTTACGTCGTTGAAGATTAACGGGTGCCGGTGCAAGAGAGGCTTTAGTCCCAAAAATCTTATCATAAGCGGTGAAAATCCGCATCAATTTGTCGCCCTTGTCCCTCAGTATTGTGGTATTCCAGGGCTAATGCCACATCAAACCCCGCAACTTTATTACCATGTAATAGATAAGCATCACGATTATTATAACTACCTACCCGTGTACCTATTTCGGTGCCATCAATATCATTTTTATTTTTTGTAATGAGATTAATCACGCCGGCAAAAGCTTCCGCGCCAAATACGGCTGAACCAGGACCTCGAACAATTTCAACTCGGGCAATGTTATTGACGGGCATACCACCCCAAACAAAGCTTCGGCTTCCTAAATACAATGCTGTCATGGGAATACCGTTAATTAGCAACAGTATTTGTGGATTATTCTGGGTGAAAATGCCCCGAAAGCTGTAAAAAATTGGTCCGTAACCATAACGTCTTGAAACATGTAATCCATGCACCGTTTCTAGCACTTCGTCTAAATCCGTCGCGCCTATTGTTTCGATGTCCGAGGCGGTAATAACACTGGTGATAGCAGGGGCACGGGCTGTTGATTGGCTCGTGCCAGTCGCTACACTGACTTCTTTGATCGCCATCACAGAATCAAAAATGTCAAAAGCATCAGAAAGTGTCACTTCGACTTCGCCTAGTTCTTCTAAACTTAAAGTAGTCAATTGGTCAAAGACGGTTTTGGCATCGGAATTGTTTGTTGCGTGATTGGGCATTGCCAGCATGAGTAAGCCTACGCTAATACACGCATATAGCATTTGGGAAAAGTGGTTTTTAATCATAATTAATGTATTCTCTCAGTTACTAAAAGTTGGGATGCTCACTTAACAATTTTCGCAACCCTGAGTAAGTTAGCATTGGCTCTAATGCCCGCTTCTTTCACCGTTTCCGGATCAATCATAAATCGCACCTTTCTATCCCGCATATAAAACTGGATCATCCCACCGCGTATCACAAAATTTTTAATATCGCTAACGGTGAGAATAGGATATTGTTTGACATAATCCAAAATAGCTGCCTGATCGCCCTGCTCTGATTTACTGACAAACAAAATGTGACAGCGATTGGCTACCCTAAAGTCATGGAAGTATTTTACTGTAATGGTACGCCCTTTGACTTTTTTGTTTTTTACAAGCACATCAAAATCTTCAAAGGGGTTTTTACCTAGCACACAGATACGAATGGGCGCCTGTGGGCTGTCAAATGCCGATGCCTGCCATCGGGTGAATTTGGAGAAGTTAAATAAAGAAACGGCTTTTACTTGGTACTCCTTTGGAGTGAGTAACGCAGCGGCAAAAGTCAATGAACCAAGCAATACGATAATAATACCCAGGGTGATAGTCCTTGGTTTCCAGCGTGTTTTGGGGATAGCTGTTGTATTCCGTTTGGGTTGATATGGCATATTTGATTACTTGTCATTGTTTATAAATACCATTTCTTGAAGAAATGGTATTTCTGTGGTAGTATTTAAAAATACCATTTCTTGAAGAAATGGTATTTCTGTGATACTCGAATTTAGAAAAGATACAAAATGGTTATCTAATGATACTCTTAAACAGTGGGTACTGGATATGATAGTATATTATATTTAAAGGTGAACTATTTTGTCCCATTTCTGACTTCGAGCAAATCAATTTTGACCCCACGTTTGATGTTGATTCACAATCTTTGTATAATGATCATTCTGTTCACCAAAATTTTGATCCGATTAACTTAGATGGTAATGTAATTGGTAATCCTAGTTATGAAATGCAATTTTGGCATAGACAATCTTTTAATGATTGTGATATAGTTGCCCAACAAATGGGATTAGAAAGTTTGACTGCAAAACATTTTTCAGAATCAGCTTTGTTGCATGAAGCTATTCGGGATGGTTCACATTTTTCTACCGGAGGAGCATCAGATAATTATATAGGACATTTGTATGAAACACATGGTTTTCCTATAGAACGGCATCACGGTGGTACATTAAATGAGCTTGAAAATAAACTTTCAGATGGACAAAAAATAACTGTTGCAGTTAATTCTGATATTTTATGGGCTGATGAATCTAACATACCAGAGTTTAGTTCCTTACCAGCTAATCATACTGTGGAAGTGATTGGGATTGTTTATCCGAATGATGATAGTGAACATCCTAAAGTTATCTTGAATGACTCTGGTATAGATAATGGTAAAGGTGTTATGATTCCGTTAGAGCAATTTGAAAAAGCTTGGGCAACCAGTGATCATCTTGTTGCTTCTGCACATAGTCCTGATCATCATGCGAATATTTTGAAAGATAATCAAGACCCATCACAAATAATTGGTTCTGCTGGTCTTTCTAATGGTAATAGATATCTCTCTCAAACTGATAATGAAGACCAAATAGCTGCAAAAAAATATGCGAATCAGTATGAACAAAATCTTGCTCAACAAAATGCAGCACGAGAGGAACGAGAGTACCAATTAAAATTGGAACAACAAGAGGCACAACGTCAAGATGAAATGCGGCGTGATGAACAACGTAAAGAAGAAATTTTTCGTGAACAGCAACAACATAATTAACAGTTGAAAATGTAAAATCAAAAGAACTAACGGAGATAATTTAATGAGAATGGCATTACCACCACCAGAAAAGAAAGGCTTTTGGAAAACAGTTGGGAATTTTTGTAAATCAATATTTCTTCCGTCAACATATACTGCTGATGTTATGAAGGAAAATGTTGGAAAGCAAATTTCTGCAAACTATGATTTACAGCAAAGATTGCAGAA
>Ga0233403_10001198_pt1 | contig 12186 bp, 8 predicted proteins | sample Na_oxic_1_MG_FD_179866 | JGI IMG/M metagenome (GOLD analysis project Ga0233403, IMG submission 179866) | Seawater microbial communities from Saanich Inlet, British Columbia, Canada - Na_oxic_1_MG | ecosystem: Environmental > Aquatic > Marine > Inlet | place: Canada: British Columbia | collected...
GTTTGCTCGTCTTCTGCCTTAACAAAGGCTTCAAGTATTTTTAAGCCGTTTTCGTCATTCATAGTTTATGTCAATTTAAAGTGAATTTTTGAACAAGATTGAACGGATTAGAGGATATTCAGGATTAAAACTTTAAGAAACAGTGATCATGAGAATTGACTGATTTTTTTTGCCAAGTTCACTTTCATTGTTTCATCCGGTTAATCGTTTAATCTGTGTAATCTTGTTCAAAATTAGTAGGTAGGCTGGGCAACTTTTGGTGCAACGGCAAAATGTTAAGACATCACAATATTTACCAGATATGATGTTAAGTACTGAAGCACAAGTTTTATTACTTTTTGGAATCCAAACCTTTAGATTTGGACGTGACTAAATTACCGACAGCCAAATCTGAAGGTTTGGACTCCATAATATCCGATAATTTGTGCTTCAGTACTTATAGTATGGTGGGCAAACAAAAAGACGTTTGCCCACCCTACCTGGCTAACTCAGTTTCGGTATCGCCAAAATCTAGGAATTTGTCTTGGAATTTTTTGAAGTTTTTTAAGTATAGGTTTTGTATTTTCATGTAGAGCAGTATAACGAATTAGTGTTTAAGCTGGTTTTCAGACACGATTTTAAACCGGTGCTAGTTCTTGAGCCAACAAAATAAATTGGATTTTTCATAATGTGTTAATGTTTATAGGAATGGTGGGTGCAGCGAGAGCTAATACCCACCCTACAATTTAACCCATGCTACGCTTGCTCAAAGAACTTTTATTTGTGTCGATTTACTAAGATATTCATCTACAGTGATTAAAGTCATGTCATGTTCCCAAGCTGTTGCTGCAATAAAACGGTCAGCGGGATCTTGATGTGGTAAAACAATAAGTCGGCTTTTAAGAGCAATAGCATTTGACAATGGAATTTCTTGCACTCGGCTCCGTTTTAATGCTTCTTGTATCCATTCTTGAGCCGATGAATTATTGAGTTTAATTCTTTGCTTTTCAGCTAAAATTAAAGTTTCCCAGATACTTATTGGGGAGATAAACAGTTCATTTTTAGGATTTTCCAAAACTTCAATCACCTTTGGTTTTAGCTTAACTGGTTCTAACAAACTCCATAGCCAAATATGGGTGTCTAACAAGAATCTCATTTTGCCAAAACCTCCCAACAATTCAGATTATCATTGATTGGAGAAACAATATCACCAACAATTTGCCCGGTATCGGACATACATCCCAACCAAGTATTTTGTCCAATCGGCGTATCTTGTTCAATTGACAAAGCGTTTGGTATTTCTTGAGCCAACAAAATAATTCTAACCGATTTTTTAAACCAGTCCTTATAAGGTTCGGGAACGGGAATCATCCCATTTTGTATTTTAGTTGTAAATTCAATTGCTTGCATTATTTACTCCGTATGGTTATGTTAAAAAGTGGACTTGACATAATATATGAATATTTATAGGGATTGAGTAATTTTGTTTCCATTCACACTCATTGTTAATCCTGTTAATCGTTTAATCCGTGTAATCTTGTTCAAAGGGTAGTTGCATTTTCAGTTGTGGGTAGCAGCGCAGAAGAGCAAGGAAAAAATTTACATGCCTCATTATTGGTTAAGTTGTTTAGGTTCATAACCTAGTATAATCATATCTTTTGCCCAAGCCACCCACCCTACAATTTAACCCATGCTACGCTTGCTTAATTAGCTTCTCGTATTTTGACGCATAGTCAATTTGTGCCAAAATACTGGCGATTTTGTTAGGATTAATAGCATTTAAACGATTTAGGTTCTGCTCAATATTCATTAAACTAGCTTCTTGTATTTTGGAAATGAAAAACGCATTATCAACTTGTGCAAAAATAGCAGCGGTTTTACTGGGGTTAACTTTATTTAACTCATTTAAAGCCTTGCCAATACTTTGCAAATTAGTCTCTTGTATTTTGGAAATGAAAAACGCATTGTCAACTTGTGCAAAAATAGCAGCGGTTTTACTGGGGTTAACTTTATTTAACTCATTTAAAGCCTTGCCAATACCTTGCAAATTAGCCTTTTGTATTTTGGGAATAAAAAACGCATTGTCAATTTGTGCAAAGATAGTGGCGGTTTTGGTTGAATTGACTTTGTTTAATTCAATTAACGCACGACCAATATTAGCTAAATTAGCTTCTTGTATTTTGGAAATGAAAAACGCATTGTCAATTTGTGCAAAGATAGCGGCGGTTTTGCTAGGATTGACTTTATTTAAACTGTTTAGGGCATTGCCAATATTAGTTAAACTAGCCTCTTGTATTTTTGGAATAAATAACGCATTGTCAACTTGTGCCAAGATAGCAGCGATTTTGGTGGAATTGACTTTGTTTAATTCAATTAACGCATGACCAATATTAGCTAAATTAGCTTCTTGTATTTTGGAAATGAAAAACACATTGTCAATTTGTGCAAAGATAGCAGCGGTTTTGCTAGGATTGATTTTATTTAAATTGTTTAGGGCATAGCCAATCCCTTGCAAATTAGCCTTTTGTATTTTGGAAATGAAAAACGCATTGTCAAATCGTGCCAAGATAGCGGCGGTTTTGCTAGGATTGATTTTATTTAAATTGTTTAGGGCATCGCCAATCCCTTGCAAATTAGCCTCTTGTATTTTGGGAATGAAAAACGCATTGTCAACTTGTGCCAAGATAGCAGCGGTTTTGCTGGTATTGCGTTTATTTAATCTATGCAATGTACAACAAATGTTAACTAAATTCGCCTCTCCAATAATTATGTTTTTGACTATTTCGTTGCTAGATACAGACAAAAAAATCATGTTGGTATCTTCATCTATACCAATAATTTTAACTTCTATTTTATCATCCTTTTTAAAAGATGAGTACATTAATTCAGATTTTTTGAAGATACCTTGAACATTATCTGCTAACTGAACAACAACTATGTTATCAATAACTTCACTGATTATACCTTTAACGACTTTAACGATATTGCCTATTGGATGTTCATTAATAAAGTTGAGGATATTAATGACTTCGTTAGTTACCCTAGCTTTAATTTCTTCAGGAGAGATAGACAGAAAAACCAAATTGACAATTTCATCCATACCAGTAATTTCAACTTCTATTTCATCACCTTTTTTAAGAATTTTCGCCAAAATAATTGATTGAGGTATTCCTTCGAGTAATTTAGACGTTCTAAGAATACCATAAACACAATCAGCTAATTGAACATTAATTTCCTCATTACTAATTTTAATAACAGTACTTTTAACCAAATTACCTACGGGATGTTCGGTGATAAATTTGTTGAACACCACAGCTATTTCTTTGGCTATTGCTTCGCTGGACACAGACAAAAAAATCATGTTGCTATCTTCAGCCATGCCAATTATTTCAACTTCTATTTTACTGCCTTTTTTTAAGTATTTTTGCCAAAGAGAAGAGGTTTTTGGTATATCTTCACGCACTAATTCAGAATTATTGAGAATACCATAAACATCATCAGCTAATTGAACTGCGATACTCTTCGCATCAACTTCAATAACAGTACCTTTAACAATATCGCCTACCGGATGTTTGCTGATAAACCCATATCTTTGATTGGATTTATTGATAAGGCTGTCTAACTTAGCTTTGTTGATTTCCTTGCGTAATATTCTAACGATCCTAAAGCCAGTAGTATCATCACGATAAGAAGGACTAACCTTACTGCGAGCGGTTGCGCGTGCCATTGAAGCATGGAGTTTCCACGAACCACCACGCCTAACAATAAGAGAACTATCGTCTACACACTTTCTTTCATTTCCAGTATATTCAGGTTCAAATGCTGAACAAGTCCACTCAAAAACATTCCCTACCGTGTTATATAAGCTAAAAGAATTAGGCGCAAAAGAACCAACCGGGGCAGTTTGTCCATGCCATTGACTACTGGTATCATAACAATTTGCTTGATGAGAACCAATATCATTACCCCACCAATAATCAGTTTCTGTCTCGGCTCTGGCTGCATACTCCCATTCTGCTTCAGTTGGTAAGCGATAGTATAGTCTTGTTTGTTGAGTTAACCACTCAGTATATGCCACAGCGTCATACCAAGAAATATCTATTACTGGCCGGTTACCACGCCCCCAACCATTATCTTTGGGTTTTCTTCTACCAGTAGCTTCGGCAAATTTATCATATTCAGCAAAAGTAACTTGATAACAACCCATTGCAAACCGGTTCAGAGACACTTCATGTACTGGTTTCTCATCAGATTCACCAGTACCTTGAGTATCTCCCATGCGAAATTTGCCAGCGGAAATTATTACCGTTTCAGGCCCTAAACTGCCGTCTAGTAAACGATCATTTTCGTGGAAAATCTTCTTTGCTTTTTGCCAAGATTCTTTGTTTTTATTCTTATCAATTTTACCTTTCTCTAGTTGCTCGGCTAATGACGTATATTCCCCACCAAGCCGCCGCAATATTTTCCCCCCAATTTCCGCAAAGTGGCGGTTGTCCTTATTAATTTCAATACCATCTACTGCGGTTGGATCAGCTAGTAATGCTTGAAAATCAAAACTTTGGCCTAACCGTTGTTCTATAAAAGCCGAAACTTTTTTAAGCACTCGAATCGCTTCTGACATCAACAATGAATCAAGCAGTAAATCCCGTATACCCTCGTGAAAATCATACTGTATCGACAAGGGATTGCTTTCTTGGGGAGGTGAAATTCGCCTGAGTAAGCCGCCCAAAAAAACTTCAGCAAGATGTGTCTGGCGCGATTTAGGTAACATAACTTGCTGCACAAGTCGCATTACCGGTAAAGTAAGAGGTGCTGCGGCTAAGTAAGTTGCTAATTTTTGGGCTGTTGGTGAAGCAGCGGCATAAAATCGTTTTAACCGTTGTGTGGCTGATAATTCTGTGGGAGTTGGCGGTGGTTTATCTTCGTAATCATCACTGGCTTTAAATACAACCCCGGATGCCCAAGCATAACTTTTACCCATGAGCATATTGGCCCACCCGGCTAATGGCTTGGGTTCTAAAGTAAGAACCGGGATTTTAATGCCATTCTTTGGTATTTCATCGTCAAACCAAAAATCGGAGCTATCAATTTTCAGTTGGCTATTCGGTAAACCCGCAGCGGAAGCATGTAAACTAACTTTTATTGCTTCACGCAAAGCACTACCTGACCAAAGGCGACGGGGCAACATTTGTAACATGACGATAGGATTACTTTGTCCCCATAGTTCTAACAGTTTTACCATTTCGCCATTATGCCAAGCCGGCGAGATACAATCCGTTATCACAATAAATAAACGCCGTCCAACCGGATCAATAAGTTCGTGCGAATAACCGGGGCGAAAATAGTTAAGCGTTGTGCCAGCACCGGCAAAAAGTCCGATTTTTTTCGTTTTTTCCTTAGTTACTATGCCCCAAGTTCGCACATTACGAAAAGCACCATGACGTTCAAATAACTCTCGAAGTTCAGCAATAGTTTGCTGCCAAATAACCATTGATGGGCTTTGATCAACCACCAATGCGACTTCAAACCAACGTTCTGGTTCCCCTTGGAGTACCGGCAACCAAACATGCTCTTCCGCTATCCGTTGTACCGTGGCTTCTTCATCCAATATAATATTTTTACGTGATTCAACCCGGTACATTAAGGGACGTAATGCACGTTCAATACTGAGTGCGTCCGGCAACATTGTAGCTGCTGGCGTTCTAAAAGAGCGACCACGAATTTGTTGTGACTTTTTCTTCTGAATTGTTTCAGTTGTTTTAGTGGTGGTGTAAAGATGACCACTTTTGGGGCCGGTTCTTTGAGATTTTTCTTCAGGCTTTAATGAATCTGGATGACCGGAATCTTTTTGTTGAAAGTGTGTCCTTTGATGTTTCTTTTCAGGCTTTAAATCTGGATGTTCAATATATTTGGGTTGAATATGTTGTGGTTGGCCATACCGTTTTGTTCCCCCATACTTTTTTTGAGCATGGTCACTTTTATATGGGGATTTCGATTTTTTACCAGAAAGTTTCTGAAATTTTGTGCCACTTTCAGAATTTAAGTATTTCGATGGCTCATCAGAAAACGTCTGAAATTCTGTTTCATGAGAAGATTGATATTGTTCCGCTTGCAATTGCTCAAACTTTAGTTGTAAGTCAGTTTTTTCAGTTGGTTGAGATTCTTCAGGTGTCAACTGTATTGAATGTAAGTGTTCCGTTTTTTCTTCAAGCTTGGTTTCATCAATATCAGATTCTGCTAAAAATTCACTATCATCAGTGGCAGATATCAGCAATGGCGTGGATACGTCCTCTTGTTGAGACACTGAATAATTTGCAATTGTATCGGTGGATTCTAGCCGCCGTGTTGTAGACAATCCGATCTGGGTTGCCAGCCATACGGCATCAGCTAACTCTTCTGCGGTTGGTTCAAACCACAAGGTATCTGCCAGTTCTTCGTCTGGTTTTTCAAGGCAAACTTCGCGTAAGGCAGTAATCAGTGATTTAATCATGATGTCTTATGAATTATCAATAGACGTTTGGTGGGTTGCAGCGAAGCTCCTCAATGCCATTAAGTTAAGCCTTGGAGTCCAAACCTTTAGATTTGGAAGTGTTTGATATTTAAGCCGAATAATCCAAATCTGAAGGTTTGGATTCCAATAAATATTCCTTAACTTAATGGCATTGGCGAAGCTCCTACCCACCCTACGAAATTTTTTTAATTTGAAAGAGATTTCCAAAGTGTATCAAGTAATTTATTTCCGAATCCTTCTATGTTGCGGCGAAGTGGATCAACATCTTTCAGCACCATATAAACAGCATTCAGTAGTTGATCCGTGGCAAGTTCTTTGTTTTTCTTATCACGCAACTTGATGAATTCGGTAATCAGTTCTTTTATTTTTTCTTCTTGTTCTGTATCATAATCAAGATGAGCTTTAACAATTCTGGTAAGTTTTTCTTTGTTGGGCGGTTCCATTTCCAACTGAATACAACGGCGCAAGAATGCCGGAGAAAATTCACGCTCACCGTTACTGGTTAAAATTACCAATGGGAATGCTTGGCAATGCACCCGTCCCTGTTCAATAAGCACTTTTTCATCATCTTCATTGGGGATGAAGTATTCTTTCTCCGGTAAACGAGCCAGTTCCGGTATCAAAAATTCACCCTCTTCAAAAATATGCAGCAAGTCATTGGGTAAATCAATATCACTTTTATCAATTTCATCAATCAAAAGTACACGAGGCTTATCTTTAGCAGATAAGGCAGTACCCAAAGGGCCAAGCCGCAAATATTTATTGATACTGGGCGGTTTAATTGCGGCACTTTTCTGCAATTGGCGTTTTTGCTGTGATTGATTTTCCTGAAGAGGAGTATCCTGCAAACGACCAATCGCATCATAACTATAAAGTCCGTCTTTCAATTTTGAATTGGTAGTGATTGACCAACGCAATACTTTCCCAAGATCAAGTTCATAAGCAACGGCATAAGCTAACGTAGTTTTACCAATACCGGGTTTACCGGTAATAAGTAAAGGCCGCCATAAATAGAACGCGGCATTTACCAATTCTATTTCAGCGGCAGTTGGCTCGAAATTAGCCCCGCGTTTTTCAATGGCCTCTTTGGTAAATTGTCGCCAAGGTGGTGGTTCTGGAAATTTTCCTTTAAAATCTTTTTCCCCGGTACCTTGGTAAATCCACCAAGCCGAATTTTTTTCTGACATTTTTACTCCTTAAACTTGGGTTGGACACTCTAAATTACTGGTTGTTGAATCATTGATTGGTATTCTATTAGGGTCATCCCATAATAGAGAAAGGTTATAACCGGCTTTATGTTCTTCCTTCCCCCATTTTTCTTCACGTTTTTTCCTAACAAATTCTGGTAGGCTTTCTAATGGACCTGCTGATAGTAATGTTCTTAATTCTTGTTGAATATCGTCAGATTCATTTATTTTTCTAGGCCAAAGTGCAATGGGCGTACCTAATCTGATAGCGAGCGACAACATTGCCTGTTTAGGATCAACAATTTTTTCGTGTGGAAATGTCATGACAAGACAAATGGCTTCAGTCCCTCTTAATTTTGAGTGTACCGCCTGAAATTTATTTTCATCCATCCATACAATATCATTATCTGACACGATTTTTGGTAACTTATTAACATTCAAGTGTGCTTTCCACGGCGGCCAAAATCTTTCATTTCGCAGACGTTCCTGAGAACGTATTACTACGCGGTAAAAGATACCCAGAGGTGAGCATAAAGAAGGAAGATCCCAATGCTCAACCGGATAACAAAGCAAATGAAAGGGCAGAAAAAATTCTATTGTCAATTGATCATTCGCTGCAATCAAATCGTCATTGATATAAGCAAGTAATTTATCTATCAATTCTGGCATCTCATCCAAAGTAAATGTTTTATGATCCTCTAAAGTAACATTTTCGATGTCATTTGGAGATTTGACACACCAAGCAGAAACAATAAATTTATCATCAAATTTATCTTGATCAGGTTCTAACTCAATGAGTAAATACAAAGGTGATGATACCGTAGCGGATTGTTGTAGTTCATTTTTTTTAAATAATTCAAATATCTGCTCGCTAGTCAGCGTCAAATGTTCTCCAACTTCCTTAATCCATGCTTTGAGATTGTCTTTAGCCATTGAATCCTTGATATCAGGTATTAGCCGAGCCACAAAATCCAACATGGGAACATGACCATTACTTGAAAGCCCCATATCAGTTAACCAATCTAAGAGACAATCTAGCCTACTTTTGTCATGACAATCTTGCGGTGCAGACATATTTTTAGGCACACATTCATCATAAATGGCTTTTAATTTATTGTCATCTGGCAAGTGAAAGGATTTAAGCAATAACTTAAGTTCTTTAAGCTCATTTTTTGTTATTGACTTGGGAGCTAATATATTTTCCATAGCGTGGATTGACATTTTGTCTTCTTCCATCCAATCCAATAAATCAATCAATTCTTCAATCCCATCCCGATTTTTTAGGCAAGCATTGAAAATATTGCGAACATGTAACTTGATGTCTTCACTAAATTTAATAGTACTGGAAAGGTGAGGTTGCAATTGTTCTACTAAATTATTACGACTATCCTCATTTTGCATTGTTGAGCATTCAAGCAAAAGCTTTTTTAGTTGTTCTTTGTCATCATTGTCAAGTTGTGGCAACGCCGTTGAACGTTTTTGTTTTACGTGTAGTTCAGGCTCGTCAAGCAATGGCTTTTTTTCTTTAGGGATATTTTTTAATCCTTCATCCCAAGACTGAGCAACCCACTCATTAATGAGTTCCAATTCGGGCCATCTTTTAAATAAAGGCGCAAATCGTGCGGCTACTCCAGTATTCATCATCACATCAGGTTTATCGCACGCCGATGTTAGTCCAATGATGCGTCCCATCGCGTAATGGTAAATTGGCCCACTACTTTGTGCGATTCCTTTCATGGCATCACTTTCAAACTTATTACCATTAAACCGATATATTTTACCCTGAAAAAAATTAATGCCCGAATTTTCCTCTTGTGCCGGATAGCCCACCGCAACTATCTCATCCATTCCATGCTTGTCCGAAATCATACCCAATGGTAAACAATGCTCAGTATAATACTGGCGTTTTAACACTTTTAATACAGCAATATCAATATGTTTCAGTGACTTATCTTCATCAAGTCGCATATTAAACCTTTCACCAAAGTATGTTTCAACAACAATTTCAAGTGCGTAATCCCCGATACGATGATAAGCAGTTAACACATGACCATCCGGGGTAATTAAAAAACCCGTATCTTGAAATTTATCACCCACAAAAACTTTGACGAGTGCATTTTTTATCCGGTTGTGAATGAGTGTTTTTAATTTCCCAGTAAAAAACTGAGCATTACCAGAATTTCTATAAGCAGGTTGCGCAAGCTCTTGACATAAATCAACAAAAAGTTTTTCAGTGAGACGACGTGTCAGGACGTTTAACTGCTGGATGATTCTATTTTTATCAGCCCTAATTCTATCAGTCGAACCATGACGATTTTCTTCATCCAAATTTATCAGTAATTGAGATTTGAATAAATCAAATTCCTCGCTGGTTTGAGCATCTGCTTTTTTTACAAAGCCCTCAAGTATTTTTAACCCGTTTTTATAGTTAAAATTCATAATTATTCATGTCAATTTAAAACCAATAACTACAAGGATTGTATATAATAAGGGATTAGAGTGAAAATAAATACCCACCATTTAATCCTTTCTTATACATAATCCTTGTGGTTACTATTCGCAATCCATAAAGTCGTATTGTATTGAAGACTTGTCAAGTTTTGTCCAGCTTTAAGTTGGAGACTTACTAAATATATTTTTTATCGCTTGCAAATTAATATAAATCTGTTTAAGTTCTTGAATCTTTAGGACATTAAAATCCGGTGAACGAAAATATTCGTACTTGTTATCACTGATTTTCTTTAAAATAACAAAGTTCCAAAGGCGGCTAATAACAAAAGCACCACGCATGAAATTTTCTTGGTTTAATTGCATGGCAACCATCATTTCGGCTAAAAGTTGGTTTTTTGGATGTCTATTACCCAATTCTTTTTTATATTCTTGAATGAAAAAGTAAGGTTGCCTTGGGGTTTCAATCCCCCGCGCTACCATGTAATCAGTTTTGCCATGTAATAATGTGCCATTAATCATCCCCTTCAATGGTCTTTCATACCAACCACGCACACCATTATAAAAAAATTTAACCTTATTAATTAAGGGAATGATAAATTGGGCTTTTAACTCTTCTTCTGAGTAGCTATCTAAAAAACGGATATTGTCATCTAAGAGTTCCTGCAAAAAATTTTCTTCTTCTGGGTTCAGGGTGTAATTGAAATTAAACCAGTCGTCAAAAACGGTATAGTCAATGATTTCTGTTATATCAACCAATTCTTCTAAATGTCGATATTCAATTTGACCGAATGGTAACTTATGTTTGTCTTTCATGGTTTTGTCCTTAGAGTTTTTGGGTGGGTTTCCGCTTCGCTTCTACCCACCCTACAAAAAATTTTAACCAGTAAGAGATTTCCAAAGCGTATCAAGTAATTTCATCAATCAACAATACACGCGGCTTAGTATACAATATTTGTAGTTAACGGTTTTAATCCTTTCTTATATACAATCCTTGTAGTTACTATTCATTAGGCGTAATCATACCCACAAATAACGCATAAAAAATGAGTGATAACGAGCCATATCCAGGATCATACCAAGATAACTCATCAAATGGCTCACCCAATGCAAACACTAACACCACAAATGCGCCAATTGAAATAATGATTTGGGTTTTAGCAACAGACTTACCCGGTGTCGTTGTTTGTTTCCAAGTCCAGATTGCGGTAAAAATGATACCGATAACAAAGGCAATCCATAAAATCGTATTTTTAGGCGTATCGTGGGCTGCAAAACTACTGACTATGCCCACAGTGGCAATCCATGCCCCAATAACATCGGCGGGTATATATTTGATAATCCTATCAAAATAGTTATCAATTTTGACGTTATCATTGGATGCTTGGTATTGAGTGGTGATAATTCTACGGCTCATAAATTCTCCTAAGTTAATTATTATTTTGTCACTAATAAAATCAATTACTTGTAGACTTGTAGGGTGGATAAAGCAGCGCATCCACCAAAGGGTGCATTCCCATTTTCACGGTGGTTTAGAATAATTGCCATAGTTCCATAGGTTTCACCTATGGAACTAAGCGCAAACTTCTACGAGATATTCCCAAATTTTGGGCAAATTGTTCAGCCGCTTGAAAAGTAATATCGGGAATTGAGATAACAGTTTCCATAAGCATGCCTTTATAATGATAGCCATTATTCATGAGGCGTAATCATGCCCACAAATAACGCCTAAAAAATGAGTGATAACGAGCCATATATCGGATTCATACCAAGAACCCCATAAGAAATCTGACACAATGAATTACCGGATAAATGAATTATAAACACATTTACCTAATTATAGATAGCTTCTTATCCTATCATAAATAGCACTAAACAAAATGCCTTCCCTAATTCTCCCAAAACTCTGAGCCCGCTCGGCATGATGTAATGCCACCACTTGCCAATCATCATTAAAACAAGGCGCACCACTAGAACCACCCACAGCGCGGGTGACATATTGAATTAAGCCAGCAGATTGATAAATGCCGGTTATCCCGTTGTCATTAATCGCCAACTTCA
>Ga0233403_10001199_pt1 | contig 12183 bp, 8 predicted proteins | sample Na_oxic_1_MG_FD_179866 | JGI IMG/M metagenome (GOLD analysis project Ga0233403, IMG submission 179866) | Seawater microbial communities from Saanich Inlet, British Columbia, Canada - Na_oxic_1_MG | ecosystem: Environmental > Aquatic > Marine > Inlet | place: Canada: British Columbia | collected...
AATGGTGCGTAGGACGCACCCTACTTAAATCATGAAACTTTAAAAGCCTATTTTAAAAAAAATAAAACATGCCAGACCCTATCAATCCTTATATCACCGATAATCCTGTGGGTGACTGTGCCGCCTTTATTGGGCGGACTGATATATTGCCTGAAACCATACAGATTTTAAATCACGCTGAAAAAAATACAATCGTTTTATATGGGCAACGCTGCATCGGCAAAACATCTGTATTACAATACTTGACAGCACAGTTGCCTACCCAAGGCGATTATCATCCCATTTACTTTGACTTACACGATAAAACCGCTTGGGATTTAGAGCAACTCATCAATGAATTAGCTAAAAAAATTGCGGATGCCCTCAATCAAGCGGCACCTGATTTAGGTGAACAACCCGAAGCCACATTCCAAGACACTTGGCTACCCAGCATTTTACAAGAGATGCCGGAAAATGCTGCCCTCATTTTATTATTTGATGAATTTGATGAATTTAAGGCGTTGGAAGCACCTGAAGCCGAACAGGCGGGAGCCGCCTTTTTTCCTTATGTGCGTCAACTATTGGACTGCAACCTTCAACGCCTTAATTTTGTTTTTGCAGGGGGACGCAATATTGACGATCTTGATCACTTTGCCATCTCCCTGTTTAGAGGCATCCCACCCATTAAACGTTTATCACTGCTTAATCAAGCAGATACAACACAACTGGTGCGCCTTTCTGAGGTAAATAATACCTTAAAATGGCCGGATGAAGCAGTGGAATGTGTTTGGCGATATACGCAGGGGCATCCCTTTTTTACTCAACAAATCTGTTATCAAGTTTGGGCGCAAACTCATAAAAATTTTTCAGAAACACTGCCCACGACGACACCTGCGGATGTGGAAAATGTCGTTTTTGATGTGTTAGATGCCAGTCGTTATCGTATGGCATGGTTATGGGAAGGCTTGCCACCTGCTGAACGAGTGATCGCTTCTGCTTTGGCTGAGGCGGGTCCGGGGATTCTGACAGACGCTGCGTTAGAAGAAAAACTCCATGAAAGCGGAATCCATATCGTTATTCAAGAATTAAAAGACGCACCCTGCACATTGGAAGATTGGGATTTGCTGGATTGTAGTGAAGAAGGTTATCAATTTTATGTTGAATTAATACGCCGCTGGATAAAAGAAAATAAACCCCTTCGGCGCGTGCAGGCAGAATTGGATCGTATTGATCCCGTGGCAGAAAAGCTTTTTCAAGGTGCGACTGCATTGCACAAAGAAGCACAATTGGAATTATCAATTAAACAATTACGCGAAGCGATTGGCTTAAATCCTAATCATTTAGGTGCTCATCAACTGCTTGCTGATATCTTGCTGGCTCAAGGGCAAGTATTGGACGCAAAAAAAATTCTTGAAAAACTATATAATTATCAACCACTTATAGCACGTTCTCGCTTAATACAAGCACTATTGGCTTTGGCTCAACAGACAAACGATGAAGCACAACAACTGGAATGGTATGTGAAAGTGCTTGCTTTAGAACCCAATCAACCAGAAGCCACTGCGAAAAGTCGGGAAATTTGGCAACAGCGTGGTGAAACAGCGTTGGCGAAAAAGGATTTAAAAACAGCGTTGGCTATTTACAAAAAGTTGGGTGTCAATAAAAAAGTGGCTGAAATAGAGCAGAAAGTGCATGATCATTATTTTGATTTAGTCAAGGAACCCAGTGCGTTTAAAAAGAAAATACACTACCCCCTCTGGATGCTAGTCATATTGGTGTTAACTTTTGGCATTTGGTTTTTTGGGAACCAATGGATGGCGGAAATTTTTCAGCAACAAGTGGATTATCTCAGCAGCAAAAATGTAGAACATGAAAAGCAAGTGAAACAAGTCAGTCTTCAAAATAGCTTGCCTGAAAGAAAGCTGGAACAGGATCAGGGTACTTCACTTGAAAAAACACTTGAACAGGTGAAAGTGAAAAATGCCCTGCTGGAAAAAACACTGGCACAAGCTAACCAGAAAGTTGTTCAACTAGAAAACACACTGGTGAAGCTTTTTCCAAAAACGGATTTAGGCGGGTTGATAACACAATTGGAAAAAGGCAATCAGATACTTATCGTGGGTTCTTATGCTCAGCGGCAGGCTGCTGAAAAACAGCTTGAAAAACTCAAAATGAGGTACCCGGAACTTTTTGAACCACCGTTATATCCCCAACCAGATTCCGTGGAAAATAACATTCATAAAGTGAAAGATATTTGGGAAATATCCATCAGAGGTGCTTATTCTTATCAATCGGCTTTGAGATTAGAAAAAAAGCTTCTGACACTGGATTTAATAGAAAGTGCTTTTGTTAGAAGAAAGCGCGGAAAAAAAGGAAATAGTAATGCGAATTAAGTGTTAATAAATGTTTTTAAAATCAAGATGTACGTTGGAGTTCAAAGCTTCAGCTTTTGACTTGCTTTCCTAAAGCTAAAGCTTTGGACTCCAAAAAAAAACGCCATGTACGTTGGAGTTCAAAGCTTCAGCTTTTGATTTGCTTTCCTAAAGCTAAAGCTTTGGACTCCAAAAAAACGCCTAAAGCTAAAGCTTTGGACTCCAAAAAAAATGCCTAAAGCTAAAGCTTTGGACTCCAAAAAAAAACGCCTAAAGCTAAAGCTTTGGACTCCATCAGCACATTGAGTTTAAACTTTCATGTAGGGTGGGTATACCCTTTTTGTTGCCCACCAACCTCATTAGAAAAGAGGGTAGAACTACTGGCTAAAGGCTAAATTGTGGATGATATCATGAAGCACTTCAGCCAATTGTTTTTTTTTCATGCCCATTTTTTTTTTGAGATTTGTGAACAAGGCTTCTCTCAATTCACCTCGTAAAGAATCAAGTTGTTCGATAATGGCGTTCAGAGCTTCTTGTTCTTGTGCCAACTCTTTTTCTGTCACAGCCTTTAGTTGTTGGTGTTGGAACAACTTTTTTTGGCTGTTTTGGTAGGCTTGCCACGCTTTATCAAAGGCTTGATAGACTTGTCTTTGCTTCTCACTGGAAACGACATTTTGTCCACTGGGATCAAACTGATAGGCCCGATCAAACTGTGCTTTTTTTTCCTCGTAAACTTTTTTCTTATCAAAAACATCAGTTTGGTCATTTTGTATTTGTTTTTTCAACTTGGTGATACGTTGGTGGACAGCGCGAAGCTGCTCAAGTTGAACTAGACAAGCCTTTTTTTGGCTGAGATACTCTGTTGCTACCGCATTATTTAAAGGACGTGGGTTATCAATGGGATTATGTGACAGTGCAGATTCACAACGCCGTTCATGAAATAACGGTTCTGGTTCAACTGGTTCAATCTGTTGAGATTCAATCTGTTGAGATTCAATCTGTTGAGATTCAGTCTGTTGAGATTCAGTCTGTTGAGATTCAATCTGTTGAGATTCAATCTGTTGAGATTCAATCTGTTGAGATTCAATCTGTTGAGATTCAATCTGTTGAGATTCAGTCTGTTTAGATTCAACCTGTTGAGATTCAGTCTGTTGTTTATCCATCTCAGGCGAATTTAATGCCCACAGTTTGACAGTTCGATCCGAACTGCCCGAAGCCAACCACTTGCCATTGGGCGAAAAGGCGACTGAGAAAACACCCTCTTTATGCCCCTGCAAGGTGTGTTGTATTTTCCCTGATTCAACATCCCACAATTTAACGGTTTTATCCTCACTGCTGGAAGCCAACCATTTACCATTTGGGGAAAAGGCAACGAAATAAACAATCTCTTTATGCCCTTTTAAAGTATGCTTCAGTTGCCAAGAATCTGCATTCCACAGCTTAATCGTTTTATCCCCGCTACCTGCTAGCCACTCGCTATTGGGAGAAAAGGCAACTGAATAAGCAGACTCTTGATCTCCCTCCAAAGTATAGCGCTTTCGCCCTGATTCTGTCTCCCAAACGTGAATAGAATGCGTTGTTCCTGAAACAAACCATACGCTATCAGGGGAAAAAGCAACGGAGAATACCACATTATCGTGCGACAAGGTGTTTTGCAGATCGCCTGATGCTATATTCCACAGTTTGACGGTTTTATCATAACTGCTAGAGGCAATCCATTTGCTATTGTAAGAAAAAGCCAGTGAAGTGACATAATCATTATCTTGCAAAGTATTTTGTACCTTCCTGATTCTACATCCCACAGCTTAATACTTTTTTCCATACTACCCGCCGCCAGCCATTTGCCACTGGGGGAAAAGGCAACTGAGCTTATCATTTCTCCATGCCCCGACAAAGTATGCAACCATTCTCCAGACTCTACCTCCCATATTGTAATACTGTTATTAGCTGTCGTCACTGCCAGTAAGCGACTATCAGGTGAGAAAGCAACGATTTCAACAGCATCTGATTGTTCCCACTGTCTGATAACTTCGACTTGCAATTTTGCCATGACATAAGAATTCTGCATCATGACAACCAGTACCCAAATTAACCAATAAATTTGCTTTTTCATTGTTTCCTTTTTGTTAAGCTAAAGAAGTGTTATTGATTTCTTGTTTCCAAACGCTATTTTTTAGAATAATACATCAATATATAATTAACTAATTGATTTTATTTATATTTCACTAAATTTAAACTTTTAAATCTTGGCGAACCAGAAAAAATTGTCTGAATCAGAATTTGATCTCGCTTCGCTTCGTTACTTCGTTTCAAAATTTAAGAATTAACAGAATAAATTAAAGGCTCGAATCAATTCTGAAACGAAGTAATGGAGCTTCGCTGCGATCAAATTCTTAAATTCTGTGAATTCTGATTCAGACAGAAAAAGTCTATCGTGCGTTAAAAAGGCATTAAATAGAATTTGGAAGTTTTTTTTAGAGTGATTGGGTATGGTAAGGGCAATCCTTTATGGTTGCCCTCTTAAAGATTAAAAAAAGGCTGAATAGTTACAAATTAACAGAGTGGTTGCAAAATAACTTAAAGTATTTGAAATTAAATCAATTTTAAGCAATGGCATTTCAACATTAAGTGATTGATTTAAAAATAAAATTCTCTTATTTAACGGTCTTATTTTGCAACCTGTCTAACAATTAGGGACGACGCAGGAAATAATAGACGCGTGAGAACCCTAAGACCTGTCAGGTTTTTAAAACCTGACAGGTCTGCTGCTACGTCAGTTATTTGTTGCGGTGTCCCTTAAATACTTCCTAAAAATGGCAATTAAGCTGTAATGGAGTCCAAAACTGAAGCTTTAGGGGAGTACCAAATAAATAACATACCCAAAGACCTGACAGGTTTTTAAAACCTGTCAGGTCTGAAAATGCGAAATGGGTATATTATTTTTTAGGAAATCCCTAGGGCCTTGCCAAAGCTAAAGCTTTGGACTCCAAAATCAATTTTATCCGTGTGCGAGTAAGCGTGCCATCAATAATTCTTCTACGCCATTTAGCAACTTGCGAATGGTGTCGGTGCTACCCGGGTCAATACCACCGCCTCTTTCATTTTCTCGCGCTTCCGCTGGGAGGGCATTTCTAAGAGAACGGAATTCCGTTGTTAAAGCCTGCAAACCATCGCCATCATGGGGCAAAGTGCGTAAAAAGTTACCCAATTCTTCGAGAGGGCCATCATCTTGTACTGTTTTACTAGAAATAGGATGGGTTTGTAGGCTGATTTTTTCAATCCAGACATTACCTAAGCCAGCATCGGTAGCAACGGCCCGAATTTCATTAATCCAACGTTCTGAGTCGCTATGCAATTCATTATGCACAGGACATGCCCCTTCAATAATAACACGAATGGCTAAAGGTTTGTCATCAACTTTTTGCATCAGTTGTGTCACTGCCTCACGCGCTCTATCTACAATGTCATCAGCTTGAGTCACGTCGCTGACTTCCAATTGACAAACTTCCCAGCGCAAGACATCTAAGGGGCGATGGGTAAGGGTGGTTTTTCCGTTTTTTACTTTAACGAGGGTGCAGCCTTTATCTCCTGTTTCACGCGCATGTCGTCCTTGTAGGTTGCCAGAAAAAACGACCCAAGGATTTTCATGGAGCACTTCACGTTTATGAACATGTCCAAGTGCCCAATAGTCATAGCCATGTGAAAGTAAGCCGGGCATGGTACATGGGGCATAATCAGCATGGCCTTGGCGACCATTTAAGGCTGTATGGAGTAAGCCAATATTAAAGTAACCGGGGAGGGCATTGGGATAGGCAGCACTAATATCGTCAGTTACGGATTTTTTGGCAAAACTTTGTCCATGTACTGCTACGCCCAAATGCTCCAGTATTTTCGTTTCAGGTTGACGATAACTAAATTCTGTCACATTATTTGGTAATCGTAGTTGCCGGGTGATAGTATTACCTGCATCATGGTTGCCCAGTACCATAAAAACGGGAATATCAGCTTCGCGTAGCCGACTCATTTGCTGGTTAAAAAATAATCCCGTATTATAGTCTTTCCAGTCAACATCATATAAATCTCCAGCTAATAGTATAAAGTCGATTTTTTCATTAACTGCGAGATCAATCATATTAATAAAGGCTCTGCGCGTTGCACTTTGCATTTGTTCAACGGGTGCGCCTTCATAACGTGCCAACCCCCGGAGGGGGCTATCTAAATGAATATCGGCAGCATGAATGAATTTCATAATATATTCCTTATTAAAAAAAATGGTATCGCTAATAAGGATATATGATTATGAATTTTAAAGCAATTTTATGAATATAGCATTTCCCGATTGAATAAAGTACATCACCGACCCTCTGTTCCCTTCGGAGATAAGTTCTGTGATTCTCTTTTAGCGGTGATTTTTGTGTTCGATGATTCGATTGGGGTAGTGTTCCTTAACTCACTCATTGTGGGCGCATTCCCATTTTCCGGACAATAACTACAAGGATTGCATTTTATAAAGGATTTATAAAAAACGGAAAACAAAAATCTTTCGTGTCGCGTCAGAAGATATCCCAACCCCGATAGGGGGTTGAATGTGAATAGCCACCGGTGGAACCGGTGGTAACTAAGCTTTAGCTTTCAGCCTTGAAACGCAGTAACGAAGCGAAGCGAGATCAATTGATTTCAAGGCTGAGTCGTTACCAATATAAATGAGTCTCTTTAAAATCCTTTCTAAAATGCAATCCCTGTAGTTATTGTTAAGAATGTCGAACAGAAATGTCACCGGGAAAATGGGAATGCGCCCCTCATTGTGATGTTTTTATCCTTTATTATAAGTAATCCTTGTCGTTATATAGTTACGCTAAAAAACTTGAACATCAAGTGTCAGGTTTTTATTTGTTTGCCGCCGCATTTTCCATTAAAATTGGCACAGCCGCTCGCAAATAAACAATCATCGACCATAAAGTTAAAATGGCAGCAATATATAACAACACAAAACCGATTTCATAAATAGGCCATGTCAAAAAAGGTTCATTATAAAGCAATAATAATAATGCGGTCATTTGGGCTGTTGTTTTTATTTTACCCACCATTGATACAGCTACCTTAGTACGTTGTCCAATCTCTGCCATCCATTCGCGCAAGGCGGAAATAGTAATCTCGCGCCCAATAATCACTGCAGCAGGGATTGCCATCCACGGGCTAGGGTTCGCCTGTACCAAAAACACTAAAGCGGTGGAAACAATCAATTTATCGGCAACAGGATCTAAAAATGCGCCAAAAGCCGATGTTTGATTCCATCGTCTTGCCAAATAGCCATCAAACCAGTCGGTAGCAACAGCTAAGGCAAATATTATAGTGGTTATTTCATTGGCAGCACTCCAAGGTAGATAAAACGTGCCCACAAATACAGGAATCAGAATAATTCTTAATAATGTGAGTATATTGGGGATATTCATAGTTTATTAACGGCTTAATTAATTGTAAGTTATTGATAATTAATGTTTTTTATATTTTATTTTCTTTTTTTTCTGGAGTTCCTCCCATAAAGTTTCAAAGAAATCCGATTTTCTGGAAAGTTTTTTCACAATGTTCAATATCTTGGTCGTGCTATAAATTTCGTTCTGCCGTCATTAGCTGTTGCGAAGGACGCTTGATACCATTTACCTAAAGCTAAAGCTTTGGACTCCAAAATTTTGTCAGATAAATATTTTGGCCGGAGTCCAAACTTTAGTTTGGCAGAACCAAGCTAAAGCTGGCAGACTCCAAAATCACTATTCAATATCTTATTGGCGACTAAAAAAATCATAAATCTTTTGCGCTAATTTCCGACTAATGCCCGGCACTGCCACTAAATCTGGAACCCCCGCCCGCGAAAGGCTTTGCAAGCCCCCAAAATAACTCAGCAAACGTTGTCGGCGTTTGGTGCCAATACCTTTTATTTCTTCCAAAACAGAAGTGCGCCGTTTTTTAGCCAGTTTCCCTCTATGAGCGGTGATGGCAAAACGGTGCGCTTCATCGCGGATATGTTGGATTAGAAGCAATGCAGGTGAATCTTTAGGTAATTTTAATGGTGTCTCATTTTCGGGTAAAATTAAAGTTTCTAAGCCGGGTTTACGATCAGCCCCTTTGGCTACCCCTATGATGCGTATTTGAGCCAATTGTAATTCATTCAATACGGTTTGTGCGATTTGAACTTGCCCAATACCACCATCAATAAATATAATATCAGGTAATTGGGCTTTCTCTTTTTGTAAACGATGATAACGCCGCCTGACAACTTGTCGCATAGCCGCATAATCATCGCCCGGGGTAATATTTTCAATATTAAAGCGGCGATAATCGCTACGTCGAGCGCCGTTGCTGTCAAAGACAACACAAGAAGCGACAGTCGCTTCCCCCTGTGTGTGACTAATGTCAAAACATTCTAAACGCTGTGGTAGCTTTTCCATCAATAGGATAATACTTAAAGCGGCTAAACGTTCACGATATTGATTCGGTTGGCGTTGTACAAGACTTTCATTCGCATTTTCCAGAGCCATTTCTACCCATCGCGCTCGTACACCGCGTACCCGCGAATGGATATGGATTTGCCGCCCCCGCCGCTGGCTAATCACTTCAGTCAGTAAAGTCATATCGTTAATGTCACAATTGAGGATAATCTCATTTGGGATATAGCGACTTTCAGCTAAATAATATTGGGGTAAAAATGCGGATAATAATATCTGTATTTGAGTTTGATTAATTTTATCCTTTTTATCCTTCTTATTTCCCTCCTTCGCTTGCTCAATTTTATCTGTTCCCTTTGATAAATGTAGATTAGGGGGAATTTTAGGAAAAAATGCCCGATTACCAATAAATCGCCCATCACGTACTGTTAACACCTGAAGACAACCAAGTTTTCCTTGACATACCGCAGCAATAATATCAATATCCCCTCCTTGAGTACTCACGTATTGATGTGCTTGGATTTTTTTTAAGTGGCTAATTTGATCACGATACTTTGCGGCTTTTTCAAATGCTAAGGTTTGGGCTGCCATTTCCATTTTTTCGACTAAAGTCGTAATCACAGTTTGGCTTTTACCTTCTAAAAATAATACGGCATGTTGTACTTCTTCTTGATAAGCCGCCTCATCAATTAAACCAACACAGGGGGCAGAGCAGCGTTTAATTTGATATTGCAGACAAGGACGCGAGCGATTACGATAAAAACTATCTTGACATTGTCGAATAGGAAATAATTTTTGTAATAATTTAAGGGTTTCATGCACCGCGCCAACATGGGGATAAGGACCAAAATAACGCCCCGATACTGCTTTAGCACCGCGATGTAAGCCTAAACGGGGAAATGTATGAGAAGTCAGAAAAATATAGGGATAACTTTTATCATCACGTAGTAGAATATTGTAGCGGGGATGATGGGTTTTGATGAGGGTATTTTCAAGAATTAATGCTTCACCTTCAGTATGCGTGACAGTCACGAATATGTGAGCAATCTGCGCCACCAAAGCACGAGTTTTAGAATTTTGGGTTTGTGAAAAATAACTGGTAATTCGTTTTTTTAAATGACGCGCCTTGCCTATGTATAATATAGTATCATCCTTGTCTTGCATACAATACACACCCGGGCTATTAGTTAGCGTCGTCAAAAATTTTTTATGATTGAACATTTTAATTGTGAATGGTGAATGGTGAACCGAATATAGCGTTTCCCGATTAGGTGCCGTTATTGAGAGTCGGGTTACGTTATCGCGCTACGCTTGATAAGCTAACCCGACCTACCCTAGCTGATCATTTGAATAACTGACTAACTGAAAAAATATGAAGACTCCACGACAATTTATTCCTTTAAATATTGCTATTCTCACTGTTTCAGACACGCGTACTGAAGAAAATGATACCTCTGGAAAAACCCTTGTTGAACGCTTAACCGCAGCAGGGCATTCCTGTGCAGATAAAGTTATCGTACCTGATGATATTTATCAAATTAGGGCTATCGTTTCTGCTTGGATTGCTGATTCGTCGATAAATGCAATTATCACCACAGGTGGCACTGGTGTGACGGGTAGAGATGGCACACCCGAAGCCATTCAACCGTTATTAGATAAACAGCTAGAAGGTTTTGGCGAATTGTTTCGTTCGATCTCTTACGAAGAAATTAAAACCTCAGCTTTACATTCCCGCGCCCTTGCAGGTGTTGCTAATGGTACTTATATTTTTTGTTTACCCGGTTCATCGGGTGCCTGTAAAACGGGATGGGATAAAATTCTCCAAGCGCAATTAGACTATCGAACTCGCCCCTGCAACTTCGCAGAAATGATGCCACGTTTGTTGGAAGTTTAAACGAGGTAGGAACAGCCAAATCTGAAAAAATATCTGGAGTCCAAGATTTATCTTGGGCCAACCAAACTAAAGTTTGGACACCTGTTTTTGGCTGGAGTCCAAGATTTATCTTGGGCCAACCAAACTAAAGTTTGGACACCTGTTTTTGGATGGAGTCCAAGATTTATCTTGGGCCAACCAAACTAAAGTTTGGACTCCTGTTTCTGGAATACTATAGTTTAAACAAAAAGTTCGCTAAACAATTCCAAATGAAATTAGACAAGAGTAAAGCATGGTTAGAGGGAGTGCGCCGCTACCCTTCGCCACATTATAATGAACGTCCTTTTGGGGCAGAAATTGAATTGTTGGTCATTCATAGCATTAGTTTACCACCCTGTCAATTTGGCGGTCCTTTTATTGATCAGTTATTTACATCTTCTTTGGATAAAAATGCCCATCCCTATTTTGCTGAAATTGCAGATTTGCGCGTTTCTGCCCATTTGCTGATTCGGCGCAGGGGAGAAATAACACAATATGTGTCTTTTCAAGAGCGGGCTTGGCACGCAGGCGTATCATCTTTTGCAGGGCGTAGCCACTGTAATGATTTTTCGATTGGTATTGAATTGGAAGGGTGTGATGATGTGCCTTATACCGATGAACAATATCAACAATTAGTACAAGTTATAAAAATCTTGCGGCAAGCTTTTCCCGCCTTAACACCAGATCGAATGGTTGGACATAGTGATATTGCCCCGGGGCGCAAAACGGATCCGGGGCAAGTGTTTGATTGGGCGCGTTTGTCTTATGAATGATAGGATGGTATAACGTTTCCCGATTGGATGACAGGCGAGTTATTGTCAAACACTTTCATCCAAAACCACTTTGCCCATATCTAATTCTAGCACCCGATTAACTAAAGCAGTTAGTTCATCTAAGCGATGACTGGAAATAAGGGTGATTGCATGTTCTTGTTTTTCTTTCAGTAATTCTAAAAATATTTGCCGCGCCTTTGGATCAAGATTAGCCGCTGGTTCATCCATCATTAAAATATCACTATTGCGCCCCAAGGCGATACCAATTAACAATTTTTGTTTTTGCCCACCCGACAAATTAACAAAAGGTTGTTGTAAAAGGCTTTGGATATCTAACCCGAGTCGCCGGGTGATGTCAGTTATTTGTTTCGGTTCCGTATCACATACCCCCGCTGCAAATTGTATCAATTGAGCCACTGGCATTTTGAGGGGGGGCGGTAGTTGTGGTACAAAGCCCATTCGTGCCAATACGGTTTGCCGATGGGCGCGTGGATTTAAGCCACCGATGGTAATAATGCCATCGTAGCAATATTCGCCTAACAAACAGCGCATCAAAGTGGTTTTGCCTGCCCCATTAGAACCAACAAGGGCAATATGCTCACCCGGTTGAATTTTGAGAGTGATATTATCTAAAACGGGTTGGCGTTTGAATCGCTTGGAAACTTTTTGAAGAATAATCATTTTTTCGGAAACGACAGACCTGA
>Ga0233403_10001200_pt1 | contig 12172 bp, 5 predicted proteins | sample Na_oxic_1_MG_FD_179866 | JGI IMG/M metagenome (GOLD analysis project Ga0233403, IMG submission 179866) | Seawater microbial communities from Saanich Inlet, British Columbia, Canada - Na_oxic_1_MG | ecosystem: Environmental > Aquatic > Marine > Inlet | place: Canada: British Columbia | collected...
TATGGTGTTTTTAAGAATGAAGCACAACAACTCAAGCCTAATTATTCACCTAAAACGGTTAATGTGGATGGCTGGAAAGCGACCGAAAATACTTGGTTAAACTTATTTCCTCAAATCTCTATTATCCTTGGTTTTTTTCAGGTATTTTTGAGTTTAAAACAAAAAGCGACTAAACAAACTCGGGCCATTTTTGCCACGCTCTCGGAGAAATTGTGGAATGGTTATCAAGCCTCTAATAAAAGTTCATTTTCGCCACGAATTCGACGCTTATATGAATGGGCGGTTAAAAATAATATTCCCCCGGCAATGTTAGATAAAATCGACAAAGTGAAACAAAATATGACTTATTTTCACACCATTTATCAGCATTCTCAAGCTTATCGAACGAGCAATCTTTTGGATCGACTAATGGTGAGAATGGATCATCGTTTATTCGATACTCAATATTTTCATGGCACTTTGCAACAAGCAGAACTCGGAATTAGAGCTTGGGCACTGATTCATAATTTTGCACCTTCTACGGCAGTTACTATTAGGAAACATAATGGTTGGCAAAGCCCGGCCGAACATTTAAATCAACATCGTTATCATAACAATTGGTTACATAATCTTCTCGTCTCGGCTCACCGAACTGAACGAAAACGTCCTCCCCCAAATCCGTTATAAAGAGCGAATTTCGCGACCGTCCGGTAGGGTTTGCACCAATACACGCCCCACCGCATCACGGGAAAATTGAACGGTGCGTTGCAACGCATCGGTGATTTGACCCAGATAACCAGTTGCCGAATCATAGCTGATTGTCAACATGCGAGCCTCTTCGCCTTGACCTTCTATCACCGTCGTCAGACGGCCACGATTGTCATAGATATAGGACACTTCCGCCAAGCCAGGTACCGTTTCTCGGACTACTCGGCCTTTGTCATTCAGGTAGGAAACCCGTTGGCGGCCAGCGGCACTGAGAGTTGTCAGGGTTTTGTTGACCGCTTCATAAACGCTCTGGCTGGTGCGACCATTGGTAGTCACTTTGGCCGTCAGCTTTAAAAGGCTTAACGGATCGTTGGCATTGGCCAGTTCCACCGTTTTGGAAGTGGTGACGGTGCCGCTTAAGCCACCTGGGGTGGTAATGGTCATCCGCTTCGTCACCGGTGCTTGCATACCAAAATGCGGATCCGGGCTGCGAAACGATGACCGTGCCTTCTTTCCGGGTGACGGTTGTTCCGCCATCGGTCTGTTTCACCGTTTTGATGGTCAGACCATTTGGCAACGTGTTGGTACGCCACAAATCACCATTGGTTTGCGGTTCCACGTTGAAGCTTGAGGCACGGCCTTCTTTCGTGGTCATGGTGGTCGTGTAACCGCCTTCGGGATGATCAGTACGTGCAACCGTCCAGCCACCGCCGACGGCATCGGTCTCGGCCAAAAATCAATAACAGAATTTAACGAGTCCAGTCAAATGATTGACGAAAAATCAATGATTTAAGAATAGTGGGATAGGTTCATAGCCCGACGATCACTTAACCGGCATTTATAAAATATGTAGTCTTCAATATTATTGATCTGAATTCTCTGTACCTCATGTCTGTCTAAGCAGTCTTCAATTTCATGGTATAGATAGTCAATATCAACACCACTTGTAAGACGACAATACTTTTGAAGTTCCAAGAAAGAGTGTAGAGGAGATATTTTTTGATAAGGTATATCCATAATTTCTCCAATGTGTTTTCTTTCTTGAATGATAAAAGACGTTGGTATAGTGGCATATTTGGATGTCAATATTTGACAAAACTCTTCATCAGAAATGTCATGAAGATGTCTTAAATTTTTTTTTCTTATTGCTGTTAATCCATACCAAATAATTAATATACCAATAAAACCAACTAAAGTTAATAGACTCATTCATCCTAACCATCTATAATATTTTTATAATAAAATAAACCGGTGTTCTGAGTATACCTTGTCTAAAGGCTATTGATAATAAAGAAATAAGGGGCATAACACATTGATATTGTGTAATTTTTATTATTTTATTATTTTTTATGGTATATTTAATATATTGGAAAAAACTGCACCCATAATAAATTACGGTTTTTTTGTCAGGTACAGATGTTTTGTACACCAGAATACCACTGAATTGTGTCATTTTTATCGGACGATGTTTAGGTTAAAAATATCTCTTATCAATTGGTTGAAAAAATACCAATTTATTATCTGATGTTACGCATTGAACTTCCAAGCCAGTGACTTTCACCACTGGCTTGTTGAACAGCACAGCGTCATAATAATGAGTAATAACAGTCCATTTGGACTGAATTTTGACTCGATTTTGACCCATGGCACTGGTTACTGTTTAATTGGAATTTTAATTAAATCAATGAATTATGAATTAATAGCCGGTAAGGTTTAAGTCATTGATTGTTTTCTTCTTTCCAAATCTCAGTTCTCAATTATCCCATCAAACTGAACCAGTGCCCTTATTAACTATTTTTTATCAATCATTTAACCGAACTCGTTGAATTCTTTTATTGAAATTTAATAACTTTGGTGATTTTGATAACTTAAAACTTATGGTTCGGTGATTCCAAAACGGGTTTTTGACATTTGATAATCTTGTCCAAATCCCGTATCAATCCGACTTTTTTGGTTTCTGGTCCCGCCAATTTCATCCCGATTTTCCATTTCGACTTTTGAAATGATGTGTTCCTCTTTGACCTTCAATAGAGTCACTCTGTTGGACTATTTTCCCAATTTTCCCTATAGATGACGCGCTTATTACTTATTTTTCAATTCTTGAATTCTTAGTTTGGAATCACCGAACCATAAGTTAAAAGATTAAAAATGAATAGGGCCGGATAGGCTCATAATCAGTTAAAATAATTAATAAAATCAATTACTTATTTTATTAATTGATGAATATAATGGTAGCGATGATAAATTGATACTATTACTTAAAGCGATAGTATCAATTTTAATTGATACCTAAAAATGGCAATTAATTTCTTTTTTATTTTATGAATCAATGACTTCATGTTGATTATCGCTCACCTGATTGGTGAATGAAATTCAACCAGAATCATTAAAAATGATTAAAATTCAATCGGTTAAGCGAAATAGTCCATTTTTAATTGCCATTTTTAGGTTATATAGAAATGAACTGATACTATCTCGGTGTTTAGTTGATTGAATCTTATGGTATAAACACATTTGCGAAAGTATCAATTCATTCGCAATGGGCTATAGTAATTATCAGTGTTTTGGACAGGACTGCTCGCCACAATTTGGGCCATTTTCAGAATTTCCAAATTCTTGAAGACAATACATACAGACTCCTAAATCCCAAAACCCTTGAGAAATCAATAAAGGGGCACTATAGCGAGAAACAACACGCCCAAAACTACGCAATGAATCAGTTACACCAGGAGATATTTTGCGGAATACCCCCCCCACTGCGCTCGGAATAGTAGTTAACCTTTGCTTAGGATGAACTACACGGAATGGAGGAAGCATTTTTTTTTGGTAAGCAGAGGTTAAATCTACCGGCAGAAATATTAGGGGATCAATACGATAGTTGACTATACATTCACTATAATTATCCAAGTCCAAGCCTTCAGGATCTGTCAAATTGACGGGATCATTAACCACATACCCATAGAGATTCGCATCCCCACCCCCAAATAAAATCGGGTCTTTAGCCGTCCATCGCCCGGTTTGTGCATCATAATCTCGTGCCCCAAACCGAGTGAGTTTGGTATCATTGTCATAGATACCGCCGGCAAATCCAAAGGGTTGAAAGCCTGGATTGGAATCAAAGAGGACATTTCCAAACGCATCATAGTCCATTCTTTGGGCAATTGTACCATCGCTGATGTCTACCACCAAGCGAGGGCTGCCCAAATGGTCACTGATGATGCGGTAAGTTTTGCCGTCTTTGACCATGTAGTCTGGGACGTTGGCTTTGGAACCATAGACGAATCGGGAGATGACATTGCTATTGCCATCCAATTCGGCGATTGGGTTCAGGTTGTCTTGGTACAAGAAGCCTTGGATTAAAACGCCATTAACCTTTTTACCGATACGGCGGTTTCGGCCGTCTATCAGGTAGTCAATTTTTCGACCGTCGGGTAGTTCGACTGAACGTAGGTTATTCAGGACATCGTAATGGAACGAAGTGGTTCCGTTGCCGCTTGATTTGCGACTCAATTCACCAAAGGCAGTGTACTCGTAAGTCGTTGAGCCGTATTGGACTAAACGATCTTGGTTGTCGTAACTCCCACTGACCGAACCATTTTCGGTTTCGGCAGTGACGCGGTTGCTGTTACCATCGTAGGTGTAAGCTTCTACGACTATTCCATATTGTTTCACTTCAACTAAACGCCCCACCATGTCATAGTGGTAGTCGAGCGTGGTAGTCACGCCTTCCACTGTTTCTAGCTTTTGGGTGATTCGCCCCAGTTTGTCACGCTGGTATTCGACATGGTAGAGCGTGTGACCATCAAGGGTGGCGGTTTCAGTTGCTACTTCACCGAAACTTGTTCTATAATTAAAAGCAGTTTTTGAACAGTTTCTTTATGTTCTTGATAATCTTTATGGGAGAGAAGTTCTTGTAGAATGTCTTGGTAATCTTCCATAATGATCTCATTAGCTTTCTCGTCATTCCAATCGGCAACTGATAGAAATCTCCGGATTTCTTCCAAAGCTTCCTTTTCTTTACCCAAATCCCATAGGGCATGAAATAACGTTCTTGAGGCAATAGGATAATTAGGTTTAATGGTAACGACTTTTTGAAACATGTCTTCTGCTTCTTGGTAACGTTCTAAGTCATCGTATATATCACCTAGAAACAGGTACGGAGGCCAATAACCCGGATATTTGGAAGCAATAGTTTGCAATATCTGCTCTGCTGCCATAAGCTGACCTAAATCGCGCAATTCCACTGCCCTACCGAGTTCTTTTTTGATCTTTATTCTTTCTGATTCAGAAATCCTCAAAGCACTCACCTAATGACTTGATTTTAGTTTGATTTAAGAGTGTCAATCACATAACACTGCCGTTATGAGATTCAATCCTGTTGACGATAAACGATGGACGGCAAAGCCGGTTTTTTCTGCCTTAACCATTTAAAACTCAACCCACTACAGTATTCCAGATAAATAATTTATGGAATCCAAGATTTATCCTTAGCTTGCTTACCAAACTGAAGTTTGGACTCGTTCTTCTATAAGACTATAAAATAGGTGCTGGAGTCGTTGAATGGGATTGATTAATGATTAAACTTAATAAGTTATACTCCATGCGGTTTAGTTTTTGGATTTTTTGATCTTGGAGTGCAAGCCGTAGCTTGCACGGTTTGGTACCGAGAAATCCGAAAACCTGAACGTTCAGAGTATATTACATATAGAGCCTCTTGCAAAACTATTGAGCCAAAACGATAAAACAATAACTGACAGCTAACACATGCTATGCAAGCTGTTAATTTATGGTTGATCGTCAGAGTTTTGCAAGTCCCTCATATAGTTATGAAATACTTTTACCGCAAACTCATTCCGTACACGTTATAATTAATATCCAAAATAATCAAAGCCCTCCAAATTATTCGGATCGAGCCATTTGGTATCGTTCTTCATTCTTTGTTTGGACTTATTCCGACTGCGGATGGGTTCCTTACCCGTTCTTAGACCTTCTTCGTTTTCCCCAACGGAAAGTCTGTCTCGCGCCTTTGTAATCCCGTCTTCTTGGTCTATGCTACCCTGCGGATCATGTTGCCGTTTACGCCTTTTCGGGTTTGGCATATTTTTGGTCTTATTCTTAGGAATAGGACATTCACCACCTTCCTCTCCAGCCTCTTCCCCCGCCTCCCCCGCATCATCATCCCCAATCTCATTGGCCAGGGCTTGAGCCGCTTGAGCGGCATATCTAGTCGTTCTATAAGCCCGGTAAGCGTCATAACCGGTCTTGATACCTCTGGCAACGCCAATTCCAATCCCAACACAAACACCAGTTCCACATGCTAAACCAGACGGATCCGCAAAATTGATGGGGTCATTCCAAATATACCCGTACAGATTAGCATCACCACCGTCGAAGTCAATAGGGTCTTTTGCTGTCCAGCGACCCACTTCTGGATCGTAATCTCTGGCCCCAAAACGGACTAAGCCGGTGTCTGGGTCATAAAGACCACCAGCAAATCCAAACGGTTGAAAGCCCAGATTGGTATCCAGAACAACCTGACCGAATTCATCATAGTCCAGCCGTTGGACGATTTGTCCGGAGGTGGTATTAACTATCAGTCGAGGACTGCCTAACAAGTCGGCAATGACACGAAAGGTTTGTCCATTTTTAACCAGATACGCTGGCACATTGCCGCGTCCACCATACACAAACCGCGTGACAATATTGCCATTACCATCCAATTCGGCAACCGGATTAAGAGAGCCTTGATACAGAAAACCTTGTACCAATTGTCCATTGACCTGTTTGCCGATTCGACGATCTCTACCGTCAATCAGGTATTCAATCTCGGTTCCGTCTGGAAGTTGGACACGAGTCAGGTTGGTAAAGACATCATACGTGTACGAGGTCGTTTCATCGGTAACCGTGTTGGTTTTGGTTGAAAGTTCCCCATTCTCGGTGTAGGTGTATTGGTTTTCTCCGTGCTGCAACAATCTATCCTGATTGTCATAATGACCAATTATGACTCCATTGACGGCCAGACGATTACCGTTACTGTCATACTCGTAGCGACTGACGGTCACACCCTCTCGCAAAACCTCGGCCAGTTGCCCGGCAAGGTTATAGCGGTACTGATAGGTTGTGGTTTCACCTTCCAGGGTTTCGGCCTTTTGAACAAGGCGCCCCAACGGGTCACGGCTATACTCCACTTGATACCGAGTTTCTCCCTGAAAGGCCGCCTCTTCGCTTTCCAACTCTCCAAATGGGTTGACTGTCCGTTGAGTGGTCACCAATCCTAAAAGGGTACCGGTTAGAAAGCCATTTTGTGCCTCTCGATTCAGGACCAAGTCACCCACTTGGGTCAGCAAGCTATCATCGTCATATTGATAATTGACCGTGTAGTTGCCATTCACGCTGGTTGTTGTCAGCCGAAACGAGTTATCATAAGCGCGAGTCAAAGTGCCGCTAATGGCCCCACTTCCCCAAGTTTCTGACAGCAACAGTGGGCCATCATAGGTATAGCTCAGCGTCCCATCCGCTGCTTGAATGGTTTCAAGTTGACCGGTGTTGTCTGAATAGGTGTAGTATACCGATTCTCCAGTCGGCAAGTCAATCCGATTTAATCGGCCTTTGGTTTCATCATAAACCAGTTCAATCACTACTTCATCTGGACGACGAATCTGGACCAGTTGTTTGTCCAGGTTGTAGGCGTATTGCGTTTGTGGTTCGGATACGTCGCTTAACAAAGGTGGCGTGTATTGTTGTTGTAAGTCAACTTCGGTGTAATCGAAGTCATGCGCCGGACGGCTAGGCGGCGTAATGGATGCCACATTGCTGTTCGCATCGTAGCGGTAACGAATTTCTCGACTGTCTGGCAGTGTTTGCACCAACACACGCCCCACCGCATCACGGGAAAATTGAATGGTGCGTTGCAACGCATCGGTGATTTGAGCCACATAACCCGTTGCCGAATCATAGCTGATGGTCAACGTCCGAGCGTCTTCATCTTGGCCCTCTATCACGGTCGTTAGACGGCCACGATTATCATAGATATAGTACACTTCCGCCAAGCCAGGTACCGTTTCTTGGACTACTCGGCCTTTGTCATTCAGATAAGAAACGCGTTGGCGGACAGCGGCACTGAGAGTTGTCAGGGTTTTGTTGACCGCTTCATAAACGCTCTGGCTGGTGCGACCATTGGTAGTCACTTTGGCCGTCAGCTTTAAAAGGCTTAACGGATCGTTGGCATTGGCCAGTTCCACCGTTTTGTCGGTGGTGACGGTGCCGCTTAAGCCACCAGGGGTGGTAATGGTCATCCGCTTCGTCACCGGTGCTTGCATACCAAAACGCGGATCCGGGCCTTTTTGCGAAACGATGACCGTGCCTTCTTCCTGGGTGACGGTTGTTCCGCCATCGGTCTTTTTCACCGTTTTGATGGTCAGACCATTTGGCAACGTGTTGGTACGCCACAAATCACCGTTGGTTTGCGGTTCCACGTTGAAGCTTGAAGCACGACCTTCTTTCGAGGTCATGGTGGTCGTGTAACCGCCTTCGGGATGATCAGTACGTGCAACCGTCCAGCCACCGCCGGCCGCGTCAGTGTCTTCCAAAAATAAGCCCAGTTCATCGTATTGATAAACGGACTTATGGGAACGTGGATCAATCAATTCCGTTAACAAGCCGTCGGTGGTGTAGTGCATTTGATAAACTTCACCGGCCGGATTGGTGACGGAATTCAGATAACCATTGTCGTCCAACGTCAACGTGGTGCGTTGACCATCAGATGCCACAATAGCCAACGGCGTGTCACTGTCGTCCCGTTCAATGCGGGTGATGTCGCCATCAAGGTCTTCAATTTCGACCAAATAGCCATTTTCGTTATAGATGAAAGTATAAATGACTTGGCCGGTGATGCTATCAATGGTGTGTAAGTGACGGCCGCTTGGGGTAAATTCATAGAGCAAACGGCCCTCTTTTTCTGAAACAATAATGCTGCTCGGAGGTAATGTTGGGAAAGGTGATGTCGTAGTGCCCTTTCCCACCACGGTAGTTATCGTGTTGTCTTGCTCTACCCGACGGATGAATTTTTTTCCACTGGCGTATCCGTATTTATTCACCACGACACCATCTGTTAGGTATAATTGATCGCTTGGGCCAAATGCAATCGTCGACAGCTTCGAGAAGTGCGCCATTGTTGCTGAAGTACCATCTTCGCTGAATCCTTCAATACCGTTACCGGCCACGGTCGTGATGATGCCATCCAGCCCGATTTGGCGGATGCGATTATTACCATTATCGGTGAAGTATAGGCGACCTTCAGCAGAAAATTCTATATCCATAGGTCGATTGAGACTCGCAGCCGTCGCCGGGCCACCATCGCCGCTGAATCCAAGGGTCTGACGGCCAGCCACGGTAGTGATAATACCGTCTGCTGCTATCCGTCTGATACGAGTGGCTTCGGCAATATACAAGTGACCGGCCGGACCAACGGCGAGGTGCTTAGGCCAGTTAAGATAAGATTCTAAAGCGGGCACATTGTCGTCTGTTGAGCCTTCCTCATCGGTCAAACCACCGGCAACCGTCGTGATGAGGCCGTCTGGGCCGACACGACGAACACGATTATCACCACAATCAGACCATACCGATTCTTTCGACTCCCAAAAATAATCTTCATATTCATACAGCACCACCCAGGCTCCCACCTGGCAAAATTCTTTTGTCTGTGCCAGGTACAAATCACCTTGTGAGTCAACAGCAATACCGGTAACATTACTGACTATTGCATTGATGGCTTTATCACCATCACCTATGCCACCCACGAGTGGTTCCCCTATATCTACGAAAATTGACCAATCATAATCTTCTTCCAAAACCCACTCGTAAAAAAGAAGTCCATTATTATCAAGGTAGTCATAATAGTAATTATTTAAGCTTAAACCATTGCCTGCTACTGTCGTGATAATGTTATCAGGCCCAATCCGGCGGATACGGTTACTATCCACAAAGTACAAGCTTCCGTCCGGACCAAATGCCAAATCCGTTGGATAAGAGAGTTGGGCGAAGGTTGCAAGGCCGCCATCACCGCTGAATCCACTGTTTCCATTACCCGCTATTGTCGTAATAATACCATCCGGTCGGACTTTTCGGATGCGGTAGTTATCACTATCTGCAATGTATAGGCTACCGTCCGGGCCAAATGCAATGGCACTGGAATCACTATAAAGAGCGATGTTTGCGTTTAGAGCTGGACCACCATCCCCGCTAAATTGGACGCGATCCGCTTCACTACCAAGAGTTTGAGTTAACTTATTCACTCTGGTTCTTTGTTTTCCATTTCCCAAATAGAGTACACGATGGGTCGGATCATAACTGTGGAGAATATTTAGACTTAAACTGCCAAGGCCGGTTCCTATCTCAGACCATGCCCCCAGTTGTTTAGTGTAGGTCTTCCATAATGTGACTTCTTGCCGGGTTGGAATACGCATGGGTGCTACCCCAGCACGAGCAAAGCTTTGTTCCAAATCAAAACTATTTTTATAATAGACCGCTTCGTACACATAACCAATATGCACTTGGGCCAGTTGACGGCCTTGTACACGGCGACCAAAAGCGTCTTTACCGTCCCAAATAAAGGTTGTACTTGAGGTTCCGGCGCTCAAATGGTATTGGAATTTTTGGCCAGCGATGGTGATGATCAGTGTGATGTATTTCAGGCTGCCCGGCACCGAAATACCGCGCAACGGTATTTCTAACGTGTATGGGGCCTTGCGTCCCGGTACACGGTTGCTACGGTAATTCAAAGTAAATGGGGTACCGGTCACGGCAAGCCTTTCTCCCAAGACTTGATTTTCGGCCTCAATAATACAACCGGCTTGTTCGCAAGGTTCATCGAGATTGTCATCGTCTTTGGTTTTTGGTTCATCAGGCGACGGTTTCTCGGCATCAAAAGGCAGTCCATAAGGCCAATTCAGATCCCAAGGCGTGAAATGGGTAATCGGTGAACGCCAGAAACTGTTGCCGGCCGTATAACGGGTGGCGAGTTGTTGTCTTTCGGCCTCGCTAATGCCCAGTTCAGTTAAGGCCTCCGCATTGGCAGCTTGTCCACTACCGTCTACATCCAAAATGGCGTAGCCATTGTCAATGCCTAGAATTTGTAGGACTCGGCCATTGTCAGAAGGTATCCATGCGCCGTTGGTACGGTCATACCAGCCCACCGGCACGATGCTGCCGACTGGGAAATTGAGGAAGTTGTCCACGTATAGCGGCAGCGGTTGACTGAAATCGACCCGTGTCGCGTCGGCCGCTAGGGCTTGGTCAACGCTGAGTTCGACGGCATAAGTGTAGGCACTTTGCGGGGGCAGCACGGCCGGCATGGCTTTTGGGCCATTTTCACCGATGGTGTATTCGGTGGCACGGACATCCAGTTGGGTCAGTGGTTGCGTGCTGCCGTCTGGTAATGTCATTGTCGCGGTGGTGCCTTGTGGGAAGAGTATTGTCGCACGACGAGTGCCGTCGGAGTCAGTGACTTCGCTGCCTTGGGCGACTTGCATGGGTAGGTTGGCGGTTAAGTCGATGGGGGTGACCATCGGGTCAAGTTGAATCATGACGATGTCTTCAACTACCGCGTATTGTTGCCATGAAGTGGTTATTTGTCGTTGAACGGGTAGAAAGCCGTCTTTTTGGTATTGGACGGTGAGTTGTCCACCGCCGTTGACAGCCATGTTAAAATAACCATCGCGGGTGGTGATGGTTTGGCCGTATTCGGGGTGGTTTAGGATGGTGATGGTGACGTTGGGTAATGGTTCCTCGTCGCGTGTGGTTATGAAGCCTCGTAGGGTCGCGGCTCGTTCTAGTTCGATGGTGCCTTCTGCTACTCCGGTTTGGATTGGGTTGTCGCCGGTGTATAGAAATTGTGTGACTAATGCGGGAATGCTGGCGACGGTTGGGTCAATTGGGGGTACAATGAAGTCTTCGCCTAGCGCTAGGAGTGGCTCTGGTGTGGCTCCTAAGTAAGACAGAATTTGTCGGTCACCATTGGGGTAGGTGATTTCAAGGTCGTTAGTTCCATCTCCGTTTCGGTCGTCAATGACGGTTAATTGGAGTTGGCCGTCGGCTGGCGGGGTGCCGGGTTGCACTGGTTTGTTTAGGCGGCCTTGGTAGGTTTCCCCGTCTATGGTGATGGAAATTGTGCCGTTGGGATGAATGTCAAGGGTTTCAAAGCCGTTTAATTGTTCAAAGTAGGCTTGTAACGCGGCTATGTTGTCTTGGGGGCAGGTGTGGTGAGTTGGCCAAAGGTTGTCGAGTTTGCCGAGTGCCAAAGGTGTGTCGATTTGGATGTCGGCTTTGGTTTGACATTGTTCAATGTCGTAATGAGAAACCGCAGCTATTCCCGCTAAAAAATATAATAGAGAAAAATCAATAGTATATAAATGATAAAAAAAATAGTTTTCGTAAAGAAATTAATTGTGATAGAGTGAATAATAACCAAATATAAAAATATTATGAA
>Ga0233403_10001201_pt1 | contig 12162 bp, 9 predicted proteins | sample Na_oxic_1_MG_FD_179866 | JGI IMG/M metagenome (GOLD analysis project Ga0233403, IMG submission 179866) | Seawater microbial communities from Saanich Inlet, British Columbia, Canada - Na_oxic_1_MG | ecosystem: Environmental > Aquatic > Marine > Inlet | place: Canada: British Columbia | collected...
ATTGTGCAATTAGATTCCGATCCGTATGAACAAGCCAAACGACGTGCCTTTGCCAAAATGGATGCGGGCTATCATTTAGGGGGAAAACCCGCGAAACGGGAGGCACTTTATGATCGTTGACACTATTGCTGATACTTTTGTGGATAGCAATATTTTGATTTACGTTTATGACACTGATGCTCAAAAAAAACACGAGACTGCCGTTGCTGTTGTCAAAAAACTTTGGCAAACCAAAACGGGCATAATTAGCACTCAAGTGTTGCAAGAATTTTATGTCAATGTCACCCGCAAGATACCTAATCCGTTATCACCGGCATCAGCACGAGATGTCATAAACGATTATTTGTCATGGCAAGTCGTGACTAACACGCCTGAGATGATTTTATTAGCTTCAGAAATTCAGGTGCGTCATTTGTTATCTTTTTGGGATGCGCTGATTATCGCTGCGGCTCAGCAAGGTGGCGCAAAAACTATTTTGACAGAAGACTTAAACCACGGGCAATTGATTGAAGATATTCGCATAGAAAATCCATTTTTAAGTCATTGAATTTTAATTGTTTGAATCAGGATTTACAGGATTTTAGGATTCACAGGATTAAGACTGTTGAACCTAAAAACATTATTAATTCTAAAAAATCCTATCCCTTAATCCGTGAAATCCTGTTCAAAAACTTTAAGGAAAACAACATGAAAACCGAATTGATCCGTTTTGATTGGGCAATGAAAAGTTTATTGCGTGATAAAGCTAACTTTGACATATTGGAGGGCTTTTTAAGTGCGGTGCTTCGTCAAGACGTTTCTGTTATCAAAATACTTGAAAGCGAATCTAACGTGCCCGATTTTGATCAGAAACTCAATCGGGTTGATATTCTGATCCAAGATAAACAGCAGCGATATGTCATTATCGAAATCCAAAATTGTCATATTAGTGCTTATTTGGAACGCCTTCTTTTTGGTGTTTCTAAAGTCATTGTTGATAATGTGAAAGCTGGTGAAGATTATAGTGAGGTAAGCAAAGTCGTTTCCATCAGTATCCTCTATTTTAATTTGGGGCAGGGTAAGGATTATGTCTTTTATGGCAACACAGAGTTTCGGGGATTGAACTACAATGAATCACTGGTTTTCCGACGGCTTTGCTACGACAAAACGCTTGAAAAACTCAAAAGCCAAGACATTTTTCCTGAATACTACTTGATTAATGTGGAACGTTTTGCCGATGTGATGAAAACGGATTTGGATGAGTGGATTTATTTGTTCAAGCACGCTGCTTTACCGCCTGATTGTCAGGCGAAAAACCTCGAAAAAGCCGGTGAAAAATTAGATGTGTTGAAAATGAAGCCGGAAGAACGCCACCGTTATGACATGTATCTGAATGCGATGGTGAATGAGCGAGATAAAATGGAAACGGCGCTTAACACCGGTTGGCAAGGAGGATTACAACAAGGACGACATGATGGCAAGTTGGAAGTGGCTAAAGAAATGCAAAAGTCAGGGATGGATATGGAAACGATAGCCGCTTTGACGGGTTTGAGTCCAAGTGAGATAACGGGATAAAAACACTAATCAATGAATGTTTGAACAAGATGACACAGATTAATAGATAGGCAGGATGATTTGATAACTTTGTGACTCATTCTGTCTATCCCTTAATCCGTTAAATCTTGTCTGAATCAGAATTAACAGAATTTTAGAATTCACAGAATAAAAAACAAAATAAATCAAATAATACCAAACTATTCTGAAACGAAGTAACGAAGCTTCGCTGCGATCAAATTCTGAAATTCTGAAACGAAGTAACGGAGCGAAGCGGAGATCAAATTCTGATTCAGACAAAAAATAATCCTGTCTATCCAAAAATCCGTTAAATCCTGTTCAAAAACTTAAAAGGAAACTAACATGAACCAAACAATGCTGACAGTTAACGCCAATGAAGCAAAAATACCGGAACTACTCAACGCAACTGCTGAGGGACAAATTATTTTGATTACGCGACAAAATACCCCCGTTGCCATATTATCACCTATTTCTATTAATCAACCCGTCTACGATGCGGCAAAAAGGCAAAAACGTCAACGACGGCTAGGCACTGCCACAGGTTTATTCACTATGTCTGAAGATTTTGATGAACCTTTGGACGATTTTATTTAAAAATGAAAGATATGAACTTTTGTTGGATACACATACATTTTTATGGTTAATCAATCAACTATATTCGTCCAAACTCAGTGAAACAGTTAATAGGTTGTTTTTAAACCAAGAAAACCATTTTTACTTGAGTATTGCCAGCGTATGGGAAATGGCTATCAAGGTGAATTTGGGTAAATTGGACATTGATCAGCCAATAGGCCCATTTATTTTAGAGCAACTTCAGGAAAATAAGATTAATCTACTTGATATCCATTTTCAACATGCGATAAAAGTGGCCGAATTACCACTTCATCATCGTGATCCATTTGACCGCCTAATTATTGCCCAAAGTTTAGTGGAAGATATACCTCTTTTAAGTAAGGATAAAGTTTTTGATGCTTACGGCATTCAAAGAATATGGTAACATCTGGTGGATAAACACTCATCAATTTTTGAACAAGATGACACAGATTAGTAGATAGGCAGGATGATTTGAAAACTTTGTGAGTCATTCTGTCTATCCCTTAATCCGTTAAATCTTGTCTGAATCAGAATTAACAGAATTTTAGAATTAACAGAATAATGTTTTTTAACTTCAACAGATTTATTTTGAAAATTATTGAATTGTGATTCAGAGATTTGAAATTCTAATTTCAATAGATGGTTCTTTAAAATGTAAGTTATTGATTTATATGAATTTTAATTTATTTAGTATTTTCAATGGTTTACGTTTATTTAGGAACCAGTCTAATATGATAATCTATTCTGAAAATTCTAAAATTCTGAGAATTCTGATTCAGACAAAAAATAATCCTGTCTATCCAAAAAATCCGTTAAATCCTGTTCAAAAACTTTAAGGAAAATAATATGCACACTCTCAAAACCATCACATTAGCGTTAATGCTAATTATTTTTTCGGTAGCTGGGCTGCGGGCTGAGGAAATATCACTTGAGCAGTTTATTGCTGAATTTCTTACTGCTACACAATCCCAAGATGCCGCAAAAATTGAACAATTATTTATGAATAATCCAAATACCGCTAGGCTATTTCAACAAAAGTTGACTGGTGAAAATAAGGTTGATTACTCTGAACTTGACAGTTTACAAAAAGAAGGGAATAAAGCTTTTTACATTTTTGACTATCCTACTGCTTTGAAAAAATGGCAATTAGGTTTGGAAAAAGCGCAAAAACTGGGTAATAAGGGCTATATTAGCCAATTTATTGGTAGTCTCGGCGTGGTATACGATAACCTCGGTGACTACCCAAAAGCTTTGGATCATTATCAACAGGCTTTGAAGATAAAAAAAGAAATTGGTGACAAAGATGGTATTGGGGATAATTTGAATAACATCGGCGTGGTGTACCAAAATTTAGGCCAATACCAAAAAGCTTTGAGTTATTACAGGCAATCCTTGGAAATCGACCGCGAAATTGATGATAAGCACGGGGAAGGGACCGTTTTGGGCAACATAGGCGATGTTTACAGTGGTTTAGGTCAATACCAAAAAGCTTTGACTTATCACCAGCAAGCCTTAATTATTGCCCGCAAGATTGGTGATAAGCACGGGATTGGAAACAATTTGAGCGGTATCGGCATAGCACACGATAAATTAGTTCAATACCAAAAAGCTTTAACTCATTACCAAGATGCTTTGACTATTTTCCGCGAAATCAGTGATAAGCGTGGCGAAGGTGCTAGTTTGGCCAATATATGTTCAGTACACAATAATTTGGGTCAATACCAACAAGCTTTGACTTATTGCCAACAAGCCTTAACTATATTTCGTAATATTGGTAATAGGCGCGAAGAAGGAGCTAGTTTGGGCGGCATCGGCATGGTATATTATCATTTGTATCAATACCAAACAGCTTTGGATTATTACCAGCAAGCCTTGACTATTAGCCGTGAAATCGGTAATAGGAGTATAGAAAAAGCTACTTTGGTCAACGTTGGCAATGTATATTTTTTTCTAAATCAACACAAGCAGGCTCTTACTTATTACCACAAAGCCTTGGCTATTAGTCGTGAAATCGGTGATAGGCGCAAAGAAGGTCAAGATTTGAACAGCATCGGTAGTATGTATCTATCATTAAGCCAATATCAACAAGCTTTGACTTATTACCAGCAAGCTTTGACTATTTCCCGGGAAATAGGTGACAAGCATTGGGAAGGGAATCAATTGAACAATATTGGTGAGGTGTATCGAAATTTGGGGTTGGATCAAAAGGCCTTGACTAATTATCAGCAAGCTTTGACTATTTCCCGGGAAATTGGTGATAAGCATGCTGAAGGGGGGGAATTAAACAATATTGGTATAGTGTACAATAATTTAGGTCAACATCAACAAGCTTTGACTTATAGCCAACAAGCTTTGACTATTTCCCGGAAATTCAATGATAGACATAGCATTGGAAATAATTTAAGTAACATTGGCATAATATACAAAAATTTGGCCCAATACAAAACTGCCTTGGAATATTACCAGCAAGCTTTAAAAATCAGGCGTGGAATCAAAGATAGGCGTGGAGAAACAATTGTTTTAACCAACATCGGCAACGTGTACCTAAAACTTGGCAAGTATCAACAAGCCAAAGACGTTTTTCAAGACAGTCTAGCAATTAGTATATCTATAGGCTCAAAAGAAACTTGGAGAATACAACGTGGCTTAGCCTACGTTGAAGCCAAACTCAATCAACCCGAATCTGCTATTCAACACTATGAGCAAGCCATTGATAATATTGAGAAAATTCGCAATTTGCTGACCAAAGAACATAAAATCTCTTTCATGCGTAATAAAATCGGTGTGTATGATGATTTCATTGCCCTTTTGCAATCCTTGCACTCAGTTCAACCGAAAAAAGGCTATGATCGAAAAGCCATAGAAATCTTTGAACGCAAACAAGGGCGCGTGTTTTTGGAAGAAATGGGCAAAAGTGGCGCACGGCGTTTTACTGGAATACCAAAAAACATCGTACAAAATGAAACGGAGCTAGTACAAAAAATAGAGGCTGCCCGTAAGAGTCGCACAGAAGCCCTTGCTCAAGGAAAAAATGCTGAACCACACCGTAACCGGCTTGAAAAGCTGCAAGCTGAATTTGAAAAAACACTACAAACAAATTACCCAGCTTATTACGCCCTGAAATATCCCAAGCCAGTCACTTTGAAAACCTTACAAAAGAACGTGTTAAAGTCGGATGAATTCACGCTCATCTATAACGTGAGGGAAAAAGATACCGATTTATGGGTTATCGGCAAAAACAAATTCCAAATGCTAACCCTAAACATCAGCGAAGATGAACTTCAAGACAAAGTCGATGCTTTCCGAACAAGTCCTAACACTTTCATCGAAGCGATAAAAACAGAGCCATCTTGGGCAATATCCGATCTGGCAGAAGATAACTTGCCGTCCTTGCGTCAAGCCAGTTATGATTTGTACCAATTACTGATGCCGGAAAAAGCGAGAACTTTATTCAAAGACGCTCGTACCCTGTACATCGTTCCCACGGGACCACTTTATGGCTTACCGTTTGGTGCGTTGGATACCCATAACCCCGCTCAACACGATACGCCCCATTACTTAATCCAAGACTATCCGATTGCCTATTTGTCTTCAGCCTCGTTGCTCAAAACCATACGCGATACAAAACGCGATGAAACCAGTCAACGTTATCCCTTTTTGGCATTTGCTCATCCGCAATATCCTAAAAACTGTTCCTCAACATCGGATGATGCGACACAAGTTATTCAGTCACTACGGACACAATCTTATTTAAAACTAGCGGGTCGCGAGAATAAAGCGTGTTTTGGAGAACTACCCGAAACCAAAGTACAAGCCGAAACCATTGCCAAACTGCTCAAAGCACCTAAACATAGTAATGCGTTACAACTACGCGCAAAAGCCTCTCGGCAAAATGTCTTTGATTTTAGTGATAAAAAACGCTTAAAAGACTACCAATATGTGCTATTTGCTGCCCATGCCGTGTTGCCAAACGAAATCAGTTATATCAACCAATCTGCTATCGTGCTATCCAATCCAGATACCGAAGGCTATCTGACAATGGCGGATGCCTTTGCTTTAGACATGAATGCCGATTTGGTGATGTTATCGGCTTGCAACACGGGGCGCGGTGAAAAGATTAAAGGTGAAGGGATACGTGGATTAACTCGTGCGTTTATGTATGCTGGTACGCCTGCCGTTTCTGTGTCATTATGGTCAGTCGAATCGCGCTCTGCCAAAGCATTAAGTATTAGCTTGTTCAAATACCTTCAAGTCGGCAAACCCTTAGCACAAGCATTACGGCAAAGCAAATTGGATTTAATGGCAGATGAAGATTTTGAGATGTACCAGCATCCTTACTTTTGGGCACCGTTTGTTGTGTTTGGGGATGGGAATTAAAAAAACATAACTACAACTTATAGCGTAGGTTGGGTTAGCTTATTGAACGTCGTGAAATAACGTAACCCAACATTTATCACGCTTATAGCGTAGGTTGGGTTAGCTTATTGAACGTCGTGAAATAACGTAACCCAACATTTATCACTACAATATATCTTATTGAAAATAAAGCTTATTCTGTTGGGTTACGTTTTTTTGCTTCGCAAAAAAATCTAACCCAACCTACAATATATCTTATTGAAAATAAAGCGATAAATCCTTAACTTAATGGCATTGGTTCCTACCCACCCGACATTAGCTTATAGCGTAGGTTGGGTTAGCTTATTGAACGTCGTGAAATAACGTAACCCAACATTTATCACTGTTGGGTTACGTTGCTTCGCAAAAAAATCTAACCCAACCTACAATATATCTGATTCCTAAAATCCTTTCTTATATACAATCCCTGTCGTTATGTTTTAAGAAAAAAATGGGGCCGGTTTCCACTTCGTTCCTACCCACCCTACATTAACTATATTAACTAAAAATCACAATGTCACATTTTTTTCAATTAAGCAGTTTAGCCCTGATTTGGCGAAAATTAGGGCAGGTTTGGCGATGGGTGCGGAATTGGGTGACTTCTCGCAAACAGCAAGATAAGCCAATTGATGTACAAAGTGCGTTTGCGTGGCAGCATAGCCCAAAAAAATTATGGCTGATGATTCAGCCCCAACAGGTTCAACATAATTATCGCCACCGTTTCATGATGAATATGCTGGTAGGTTTAGGCATTATTTTGCTGGCATTCCTTGTTCGTGATAGTGCTTTTCTTAAGGGGATAGAAAATGAAGGCATCGACACCTTAATGCAGATTCGGCAGAAAATCATTCCAGCGAATCCAGATATTCCCCCTTTTGTGTGGTTAGATATTGATGACAATACCCATAAGGCATGGAATGCGCCAATGTTGACACCGCGTAATCGCTTGCATCATTTAATTAATACCGCTGTCAATGCTGAGGCGCGTTTGGTAATAGTCGATGTTGATTTGAGTCGAGAAACACGTCAAGCAGGTTCGGAGCAATGTACGCAAGGCTTAGAATATCATCCTTATGATCAAGCTTTGTCTGATTACTTGGGTAATTATAAAGCCACTTGTTCACCTGTTTGCCCCCCTATTATTCTGGCTCGCACTTTTCAATCAAGCTCGAAATCTTTCCACCACACGCGCCCCAGCTTTTTGGATGAAGCGGCAAAAAAATCGACACCTTATATACAATGGGCATCAACATTATTTTTTCGTGATCCTTATGAACATAAAATACGGCATTGGTGGTTATGGCAATCCGCTTGCACTGCCCAACAACCGACGGTTATTCCATCTATTGAATTATTAGCGGCGGCATTCATTCGCAATGGGAGTCTGTCTCAATCAGCAGGTTTAGAAAAAGCATTGCACCCTTTTCAGCCTCAAGATTGTTTTGGCACACCGACAACACATTTGCCACCAGAAAATATTCAGATAGGTAAACTCACAGTCAGCACGGGGCAGCAGGGTATTAAACAACGGGTGATGTTCAGTATACCGTGGAAAGTTAACAATCATAAAAAGATAAAATATTCACTAAAAGATAAAACAGGCAAAACAATGATTAGCATTTTTAGTGCGGAAGATTTTGCCGAATTATCTCCAAAGGTTAATTTAGAAGCCCTCAAAAATAGCATTGTTGTCATCGGTGGCAGTTACAGTGAAGGGCGCGATACCCATTTGACACCTTTGGGTGAAATGCCGGGTGCTTTGATCATTATAAATGCGATTCATACTTTATTAGAATATGGAGAGATTGAACCATTACCCAATGGGATCAAAGTATTGACTTATTTCGGTTTATTGGTATTAATGAGTTTCGTGTTGGCACGGTTTGGTTATGGTTCAGGTAGTCTTATTTTGGGTATGTTTGTCTTATTCGTTTTGATACCTTGTAGCATTTTATTATTTAGTTATGGTATTTGGCTAGATTTTATGCTACCTTTATCTGTGGTTATGCAGTTATTGCCTTTGTAAAAAGAGCTTGGAGTCCAAACCTTCAGGTTTAGGCATTCCCAAAGCTAAAGCTTTGGACTCCAAAAAATCGTTTAAAATCAATAATTTATATTAAAATCCGTTGATTCCGTTAATCAGTTGTACTATCACTCGAAGTTCAAGTTTTTTTTAAACCATTTATAACTATAGCTGTTCAGATAAATATTTTGGCCTAAAGACCTGTCAGGTTTTAGAAACCTGACAGGTCTGATCGTTTTGACTTTTATGAAAGCCTATACAAGGATTATTTATAATAAAGGATTAGATTGTGCCAAGTTATTCGTGATTTCGTTAAGGAATGGTCATGAAATAATTTCCCTGTCCCAACCCCGATAGGGGTTGAATGTGAATAGCCACCGGTGGAACCGGTGGTAACTTCGTTAAAAAAACTTGAACATTGAGTATCAGTATAGGAAAAAATAATGTCAAAATCAAAATATGTCATAGCATCTCTCGTTTTGCTAATATCAACAGGGGTCAACGCCGCTTATATTGAGACGCTCAACGGGCCACCTGCTGCGTTTCACTTTGAGCGCGACACCCAAAAACTCAAAAAGATTGCCCCCTTCATGCCATTACAAGTTGGTGATAAAATTACTGTTCGCAAGCCCACCCATGATTTTAAGCACATTCGCAACAAGGAAAATTCCATCACCCTAGCCTTGGATGATGGAACCTCTGAAATCCTTAAATACGCCAACACTCAGAAAAAACCCTACACAGTAATGGCAACGGATTCCCACAATGTGGTGACAGGTGTGATGAATACGTTTTATGGGTGGTTTAATCGGTTGTGGAAAAAAGATATTCAAACGGTGCCAATGAAAGTACGTGACGGCGAAGATCCTACCATCCGAAGGTTCATCATGCGTTTGTTTAAAGGGAACAATGCCAAGTTGACAGCAGGGGATCGTGAATTACACTTAACATGGTATGGTGGCAAATCGCCCTATCAAGTAGAAGTGTCTCACATTGGGGCTGTTTTGTGGAATGAGAAGAATATTGCAAAAACAGGAATTACCCTGAAAAAACAACGGGTTACAGCCGGACGTTATCAAGTTATAGTTAGTGATGCACAAGGCAAAACCGTCATCGGTGAATTTACTGCCGTCACCGACACACCGCCTTTATTCCAAGATTCCAAAGCACAAGCCATTGAACAAAGCAATTTACCCCATTTATCTAAAAAAACTTTGTTAATGACTTTGCTGGCAAAACAAGGCGGATGGTATTTTGAGGCATATCAACGAATAGCCGCAATAACGGGATATTATCCGGCGCAGTTGCTTAAGCAGGGATTAGAACAGGGCAAACGCCCTTAACCGTTTGAACCGGAAAAAACTCGGTACGATGAAAAACCTGCTCCAGAAAAATACTTAACTTTTCTAATAAGGCTGGCGGGCAAGAAAAAAACTTTGCCCAGCCTACATAATAAGGAAAAACATGAAAATAGCGATATCTACTTCCCTAATACTCGATCATCAAGTTTTTAAAAAATCATAACGAAAGGGATTAGAGTTGTTGCAAAATAAGACGTGAAATGAGAGAATTTTATTGTCAAATCAATCACTTAATGTTGAAATCGCATAAATTAAAATTTCTTTAATTTCAAATACTTAAGTTATTTCGCAACAACTGTATTGTATAATCAAGCGGATTTTATATTGTGACAATAACTACAAGGATTGTATTTTAGAAAGGATTAGATCAGACTTCTATTTGGCACACGAAAATTAACAATTAGGAATGGCCACGAAATAACTTCCCGTTTTGTCTTTTGGCTTAGTTACCACCGGTTCCACCGGTGGCTATTCACATTTAACCCCTATCGGGGTTGGAACAGGGAAATTATTTCATGATCATTCCTTAGAAAAAACCAAATCATATCCCGATCTCATCCCTTATAAAATACAATCCTTGTAGTTATTGTTTTTTAAAAAACTTGAAAGTCGAGTAATAGTAACCCTTCTAATAAGACTGCCGTTGCACGAAAAAAACTTTGCCCACCCTACAATAATAAGGAAAAACATGAAAATAGCGATATCTACTTCCCTAATAATAACCCTCTTATTATGTCATTTCCCTCGTGTTGTAATCGCCGAAGAATTTGCTGGGCTTAGTTTTGGGCTTGGGCTATCCATGACTTATAAGTATGGAAAAGATCGTATTTATGATGCCACTGTGGCAAACAATATTGTTCGAATCACTAAAGAAGCCAATCGGGAACCAAAAATCATGCTTGAAAGCCATAAGTTCTTTGAACCCAAATGGCTAACCAGCTGGTGCGTTAAGTGTGGATTAGGTCCATTTGTAGCAATCCAACCGGGTAGTGACAATGGAAATGTCATCAGTGCTTATTCTTTGGGATGGATGATAGGGTTCAAAAGAATGCAACAGGCATCAGAAGATTCAACCAGTTGGAACTTTGGTATTGGATATATAGTCAATACCGATGTCAAAGTGTTAGGCGATGGTATTGAAGAAAACGAACCATTGCCAGAAGGCGATAGTCTCAGATTTAAACAAAGAAATCAGCCCGGTTGGATGATCATTACGTCTTTTTCATTTTAGTGATATTCAGAACGGGAACAAAGTTTTAGACCTGACAGGTTTCCAAAACCTGTCAGGTCTGTCGTTTCATTTGAGTTTTATACCAGGTCTGTCGTTTCATTTGAGTTTTATACCAGGTCTGTCGTTTCATTTGAGTTTTAGACCTGACAGGTTTCAAAAACCTGTCAGGTCTGTCGTTTACCTATCCGAATTGTCCAAGCATCACCCTTAAGAGGAGTTTGTGTGATAGACACATCAAGAAAAAGACGAATAGTTTCTATATTAGTTATAGTATGACTGCTCGGCGCGCGGGTGATAAATTCTCCCTCACCGGCTAAGGCGAGCGGTAACAATAATTGATCAGCCAAGTGTTGATCAACTGGCACCTTAGCCGCCATATAATCAGCCGCCTGTTTTATCGTGCGATCTGCTACGATTTCCGCCCGCACACCGCGTTCTCCAAAACCGGTAAAAGTTTCAGTGACAAACTCACTTTGTATGTGCAATAATAAAACGTTACCGGGTCCTTGATTGGGTGGCAGAGTGCAATGGTGTAAACAGTCTTCCGACCAAGATAGCTTGTCAGCAACCTGTTGTAATTCACGGAGGGCGACATGTTCCGGAATACCTGAAATCAGGGCGGTTGCTTTGCGCTTAATTATATTGCCTCGTTCCATCAGACTGAAACCGCGTAAGCGGGTGGTGGGAATAATATGAACGAGCAACCGTCCGCCCCCTTTGGGATAAAAACCATAACGTTCCAGCGTGATTTTGACTTGGGCACCTGTTTGCTGAAGGAGAGGCAAAAAGGATTGCTCTAAAAAGTCATAAGGGGGTGCGTGAATATTGTGGGTACCGCCTGTCAAAGTTAAATAAGATTCTCCCTTTGCCAGTAATAGCGGATACAATACGGTTTGTAATACCAAAGTCGTGCTGCCGGCTGTTCCTATCGCAAAGTGATAACGCCCAGAATGCACTTCACTAGGCGCAAAGCGCAATGTCATAGAACCAATTTCATCTCCCTC
>Ga0233403_10001202_pt1 | contig 12157 bp, 9 predicted proteins | sample Na_oxic_1_MG_FD_179866 | JGI IMG/M metagenome (GOLD analysis project Ga0233403, IMG submission 179866) | Seawater microbial communities from Saanich Inlet, British Columbia, Canada - Na_oxic_1_MG | ecosystem: Environmental > Aquatic > Marine > Inlet | place: Canada: British Columbia | collected...
GCAAAGTTTTAAATTTGTCAGCAGTCAGCATCTCTTGGCTAGAAGGAGCAAGAAGCAGTTTGTCTTTTAAACCATGATCAATGAAGATAACGAGTAACGGTTGATCCAAATGGCCCTTTTCGGTTGTCCATTCAAAGGCTTTGTCAACATCAGTCACCGTGAGATCACGAAGTTCTTCGTTGCCTTGACGAAAATCGGCTAATTTAATCGGTGCATCAACGACATTGAAATCAGCTATGGCATCACCATTGAAGTCTAAATCTGGTTTGTAGGACAGAAAATAAATTTCATCATTATCATAGCCTCTGGCGTGGAGCGTGTGATAGGCATAAGTTGCCATAAAATCAACAGCAAGTTCTTGGCTATAACCAGTATCTTTGCTTTGCCCACGCGGGTGGATGAGAATAGCGGCGCGTTTTTCGGTTAAAAGAGGATTTTGGATAGTTTTATCTTTAATAATACTGGCAAGAGTACGCTTTTGGCTGAAGGAAAGACGAGCAAGCCCACTATCATAAGTACCTACCCATAAACTACCGTCTTTGTCAGCAAGTAGCGTACTAATTTCAGAATTTGGCACGCCAGAGTTACGTGTATTAAATATTGTCCGTTTCCCCGCAGCACTTTGATGAACGAGACCACCAAGATACGTACCTATCCATAAACCACCATTGCCATCAGCAAGTAAGCTATTAACCCTAGAATAACTAAGTGTTACCTCCAAAGAAAGATTTTCCGGTGGCTCTGGAAATAGCCTCCATTTTCCCTCAGAATTACGATAAACAAGCCCACCCCGTTTTTCTAATCCTATACCTTGTTGACTGGTACCTATCCATAAACCAGCATTGTCGTCAGAAAGCAAAGCCCTGATATTATTGTTTGGTAATTTAGAATTAGCGGTGGTAAATACTTGCCATTCATGGTTGACACCTAAATGAGCAAGTCCTCCTTCATCCTTACTTCCAAACCAATGACCAGTACCTATCCAAATACCTTTACTATCTCCTACAATCAGTACTCTAATACTGTTATATGGCAATGCTGAATTATCTATGTTAAATATTTGCCATTCATTATTTATATCTCGGTAAGCCAAACCACCATTTTCGGTTCCTATCCATAAACCGTCTTGTTCATCAATCAATAATGCTGTAATAAAATTATCAGGTAAGGGTGAATTGGTCGTATTAACTAAGGTCCATTCACCACTATTCTTGCGATAAGCCAAACCACTCCCAAAAGTCCCCACCCATAAACCACCATTTTTGTCAAAGCTAAATGCGTAGATGGAATTAGCGGGCAGTGCTGAATTAGTGGAATTAAATATTTCCCATTCGTAGTTTGCCATAAGATGGGCAAGGCCCAAATTGGTACCGACCCACATTTCTCTTTTGTTGTCGTACCCAAGCGTCTTAATATGCTCACCTTGTAGTCCAAAATTGGGGTTGAATTTAGTCCATTGACCGGTGGTACTGAAACGAACCAGCCCATACAGACCGGTTCCTACCCACAAATCACCATTAGCATCAATAAGCAAAGAACTGACAAAATTATTCGGTAATCCAGAATTATCGGTATTAAACACAGTCCATTCATGATTCACATTGAGATGAACAAGGCCATTGTTTGATCCTATCCATATTCCACCTTTGTTATCAGTTATTATACTTGTAATCTCACTACTGGGAAATGGTAATTTATCCGGGGTAAATACAGACCATTCATCAGTTTGGCTACGATAGAAAAGACCATCATTCTTAGTTCCAATCCAGATACCGCCATTTTGATCCGGTTGTAAAGCAGTGAGCCAATTACTTGGCAATTTTGAATTATCAGTATTAAATACCTGTTTTTCTCCATCATGGTAATAGACAAGATCATTTGTCGTTTCGGTAATTCCTATTCTAGTTCCTATCCACTTACTATTATCGTTACCCAAAGCCAATGTAGTAATCGAATTATCAGATAAACTAGGATATCGTTGCCAATCACCATTTGGCTGTCGAGAATGCAATCCTCCCTTCGACATTACATTCAGAGTGCCTACCCATAGTATATTTTTTTCGTCAACAAGTAGGGTATTGATCCGGTTATTAGATAGTCCGGAATTATTTTCATTATAAACGAACCATGTTCCATCGGCATGGAGATGGGCAAGTCCATCTGAAGTACCGACCCATAAACCATCATTATTATCAATGGCAAGTGCTTCAATATTGTTATGAGGCAAGCCATTTAAAATGGTAAATACTTTGATTAATTGTCCGGTACTGGCATCACGTTGTTCAAGTCCGGCATTAGTACCTACCCATAGAATTTTTTCATCTTTGGAAAGTGCCATAGACTTCACCCAATGTCTACTGTTCATCAACTCCCAAACGGCATTATCAAGAGAAATTTTACGGGCCAATTCTCCTTTTGCTAACACTGACACCATAACAGTACCAACATTGGTACCCTCTTGAACCAGCACTGGATAGATACCAACTTCTTCTGGAGCTACATAAGTAACACGGGAACCTTCGCCTTCAATGCGGCCTTTTTCCAAGGCTGTCCATTTGAGATTGTCGCTTGCACCATATACAGATAGGGTAATGGACTGTCCTACTTCGACAACCGGAGCAACCGGATAAATCAATAAAGTGCCGGCTTGGACGGTATTTAAAAACCATCCAATTGTTAATGTCAATATCCAAATAAAGAGAGTTGGTGAATGGATTTGTTTGTTCATGGTTTTCTTCTCTAAGTACAACTTCTTTTCGGACTAAACGGATTGGTGCAAAGATATATTCACCGTATATCGTTTATATATTATGTAGGGTGGGTAAAGCGATAGCGAAACCCACCATTTTCAAAATTTCGGTGGGTGTAACGAAGTTCTACCCATCCTACATTTAAAATTTTGCTATTAAACTGGGCGAACACGCAGGTTCGCCCCTACGAATAATGTTAATGCTGTGGTGTGATACTTTCCACCCGAAATTGCAATGGTGTAGTTTCTGGAATAAGTTGCAAATTGGCCCTAAAGGTGTCTATACCATCTGAGGCACTTGCTACCTCCAACCAAGGTATATACACGGTCCCAAAGCGAGAATCATAATTAGCGAAATTAACCAAGCTTGTATCACTGGCAGGTTGCAAAGATTCCATATCCAATTCAAGGATAATTTCTGGCCCCATGCTTAACAAATTGAATTCTGCTTGGTAAATATCTAACTCACTGTTGGCATTATATACAGTCACTGCTGGCAAATGTAACCGTTCAGTATCGACTTCATATTTAGCATGAGTGAATACTTGAGTTTCTCCCGCAACGATGACAATAGGTTCTGCTTCATGGATAAAACCTGAATTATCACTTGCTTTAGCTGTAAAAATATATTCACCGCCAGTAGTAAATTCGCTAAATTTGCCTTGCCATTGGCCATCGTTACTTTGGCGTAAATGGATAACAGAACTAGGGAAGAGTGAATAACCATGCTCATTGCGTTGATTAACCATTTGCGGCGTTATAACTGAGGCCCAAACGTTGTTTACGCTGGTACCTTCAGCCTGAATTTGAACGCTTATAGGACTTACGCATTGACAAAATATTATAAAAAATTTATAACGTTTTATAAAAAATAAAATAATCAAAGACACAACCATGAGAACTTTGACAAAACCATCGACTGCCCAATGTACTTTACCAGCTTATATATCATTTTTGTTAAGCGAACCTAAAAGCACAACTTGTACACGTTTGTCTGAAATTTTACCCATATCGCATGATAGTGTTAACCGTTTTTTAGAGCGTGAGAATTATACAGCTTTTGACCTTTTTAGAATTGTACAGCTTTTGACCTTTTTAAGGTTGTTAAGTCAAAAATTGTAGGAAATTGCGGAATTTTAAGTGTTGATGACACAGTCATTGACAAACCAGTGATCCTACCAAAACTGAACTAATTGACTACTTTTGGTCTGGTAAGCATAAAAAAAGTGTAAAAGGACTTATAGTTCTTTGCAAATGAATTGATAGGATTGAATTTTTTCTGTGGTATAATAGAAATTTATTGTCGAAAAAGTTTGAAGTACACATGTCTTATATCAAAGGCAAGCCCCTCTGTCCTTCAGTACAAAAGTTTCTTGTCTCAGTGAAACAATACTTTGATAGGAATAAATCAGAATTTGGGTCAAGTGAGTCTGCCGCCCAAATGACTGCTAATGCTTTGGGTGTAGGATTAGCAACAGTGAATCGAGTTATGGCAAGTTACCGTAAAGAACCCTCAAGCATTAATGCTCCTCCAAAAGTTCGTGGATGCCGGGCTTATTCTGTTAAGGTTTCGCATATTGATACTGTCCGAGCTTATATTCGTCAAGCCAACTTGGAAGGACATCATATTACTTTAGAGTCTATTCAAAGTTTTCTAGCGGAAAAATCTCCTAATGAATCATTTCATATATCTACCCTTGCAAGAACCTTGGACGCCTAAGGGTTTGAATTTGGAAAAGGCGTGCGAACTCAGCATTTGAAAGAAAAGGATTATATTATCGCAGCGAGGCAGAGTTATTTGAGGAAAATGAGGGGTAATCGGATTTTAAGTAGCTTCAATGCGTATCAAACGGAAGTTTATTTGGATGAGTCCTGAGTCACCCAGAATCTGAGTCAATGATTTTGTTTGGTATTTTCGCTGTGATGGCCCTTGGATTCAAAAACCAACCGGTTCAGTCGAACGACTTATTATCATGAATGCAATTACAAAAAATGGTTGGGTTCCTGATGCCTTCGTTATTTTTAAAAGTACTCGAAAAACCGGTGATTACCATGGGCATAGGAACTGGAATCTTTTTCAGAAATGGTTGGTTGAAAAAGTCACGAACTAACATACCAAACAAGTCTATTATTATTATGGATAATGCTACATATCACAATGTTCTTGCAGAAGATTCAGTGCCAACTCCTTGTCAAAGGAAAAAATTAGGACGAAGCTTGAAACCAATAAAATACCGTGCAAGGATGATTGTTTGAAAGTATTACTTGTAGAAATTTTGAGGAAAAGGGCGAAAGAACCCACATATGCAATTGATGTAATTGCACGCAAATATGGTCACGAAGTTATTAGAACACCTCCCTATCACCCAGAGCTTCTGCCGAAATATGTTGGGGGATTCTAAAAAATGAGATTGCACGCAATTGCGAATTCACTATGGATAATCTGAAATTCCAATTAGAAAATGCATTTGAAAAAGTTACTCCAAAAACCGGCCAAAAAATCATTAAAAAAGTACGAACTGTCGAAGATAGGTTTTTTCAATACGATGCAAAATTGGAATCGTTTCGAGAAGACGTTCCATTATAACACAATTTTTTGAAAATCTATCAATTCATTTGCAAAAAACTAATAGAAAACTCTAAGGTTTCACCAAGATTGTGGATTTGCGCTACTGTGAAGGATTTTTAACCGCACCGGTTGAACTTTTTGACAAAACTTTTTATTATACCACAGAAAAAATTCAATCCTATCAATTCATTTGCAAAGAACTATAGTTGTAGTGGATATACTTCAAAAACATTATGGCTAAATCTACTTCACTATGTCTCGATACAGTGTTTCAATCCTAGTTGTAGTGGATATACTTCAAAAACAGTAATCTTTTCATGTCCTACCTCGCTTTGTTGGGTTTCAATCCTAGTTGTAGTGGATATACTTCAAAAACTTGACTTGGTCTCATGCGACACAAAGTGACCAAGTTTCAATCCTAGTTGTAGTGGATATACTTCAAAAACACTGATGGTGAACGGACGCTCATGGCTTATGTGAGGTTTCAATCCTAGTTGTAGTGGATATACTTCAAAAACTAAAATTGATGTTGAGCATTACCATGCCCGTTAAATGGTTTCAATCCTAGTTGTAGTGGATATACTTCAAAAACCCAACAACCGGAAGTACTTCATGTGCTGTCTAGTTTCAATCCTAGTTGTAGTGGATATACTTCAAAAACAGTGGCTCATGCCATCGTAAAATGGCATTTGGGGTTTCAATCCTAGTTGTAGTGGATATACTTCAAAAACCACACGGCAATAAACCGTGCTACAACTTCTTTTAGTTTCAATCCTAGTTGTAGTGGATATACTTCAAAAACCAGATCGTCGCAACAGAACTATCCGATGCTTTAGGTTTCAATCCTAGTTGTAGTGGATATACTTCAAAAATCTAAAATTTGGTTTGATATCGTTTCCTCTTTAAAGTTTCAATCCTAGTTGTAGTGGATATACTTCAAAAACAGCAAGAACACGACCGATATTGCCGTGTTAATTGCGTTTCAATCCTAGTTGTAGTGGATATACTTCAAAAACCATCACTGCCCCCGCGTTGCAACCAACTGATCCCGAGTTTCAATCCTAGTTGTAGTGGATATACTTCAAAAACTAGTTGCTGGTTCTCACTGTTTGCATTAACTACAGGTTTCAATCCTAGTTGTAGTGGATATACTTCAAAAACTCCTAGCCATTATGTGGTCTCTACCTCTCTATAGGTTTCAATCCTAGTTGTAGTGGATATACTTCAAAAACCGTAATTTTGCTGTACAAGTGCGTGATTTTTCCAAGTTTCAATCCTAGTTGTAGTGGATATACTTCAAAAACCAGTTGTCGCATAGACACCGGTAGTAGCGTTAATGAGTTTCAATCCTAGTTGTAGTGGATATACTTCAAAAACCATTATGCTTTTCATTCCGTAGGACTTGCACTAATTGGTTTCAATCCTAGTTGTAGTGGATATACTTCAAAAACAAAAACCTTAGATAGCACAAACGACATCGGTATATGCGTTTCAATCCTAGTTGTAGTGGATATACTTCAAAAACTTTTAAACAGATAGTTCCCGACTCGGTCAAACGGGTTTCAATCCTAGTTGTAGTGGATATACTTCAAAAACGAATTGCCCGATTCTCAATATCTTGCGAGACTTGTTTCAATCCTAGTTGTAGTGGATATACTTCAAAAACAAGTGTATGAGAAAGTGGAGGCTTTGGCAAAAAAGGTTTCAATCCTAGTTGTAGTGGATATACTTCAAAAACAATTTTGTAATTGACTTAAATCAAGAAAGAGTCAAGTTTCAATCCTAGTTGTAGTGGATATACTTCAAAAACACCGTGAGATTTTCGCTTAAAGATTAAGTCATTATCGTTTCAATCCTAGTTGTAGTGGATATACTTCAAAAACATCCACTACCACCTGGCGCAGCATCAAAGGATTTCAGTTTCAATCCTAGTTGTAGTGGATATACTTCAAAAACCTGCTGAATCATATTAGCTTCCGGCTGCAAAATGGGTTTCAATCCTAGTTGTAGTGGATATACTTCAAAAACGACTCAGCAATCCGGTTAGGTGCATTTCCAGCATTGTTTCAATCCTAGTTGTAGTGGATATACTTCAAAAACAAGTATGGCCCCTTTTTATGGGCCAATGTTGTAGTTTCAATCCTAGTTGTAGTGGATATACTTCAAAAACGATGCCAACCGGGTATGTTGTGTTAACCGGATAGTTTCAATCCTAGTTGTAGTGGATATACTTCAAAAACCTTCAATTTAAGCTTATGCCCTGAGCGGTTAAATGTTTCAATCCTAGTTGTAGTGGATATACTTCAAAAACACTAATTTAGATAATAATTGTGTAACTTCATTTAAGTTTCAATCCTAGTTGTAGTGGATATACTTCAAAAACCTGCTCCCATGACATAGATGATGAACACTCGCTGGAAAGTTTCAATCCTAGTTGTAGTGGATATACTTCAAAAACAAAAACCCCAGTGTGGCCACTAGGCATCCGGGCTAGTTTCAATCCTAGTTGTAGTGGATATACTTCAAAAACCATACCTCGGTACGAGTGCGTTCCGACTCGTGTTGTTTGTTTCAATCCTAGTTGTAGTGGATATACTTCAAAAACGATCACTAATTAGTCAAGCAATTGGCGTAGTAAAGTTTCAATCCTAGTTGTAGTGGATATACTTCAAAAACACTTCAATTTCAACAATCATATCTATATCTAAAAAGTTTCAATCCTAGTTGTAGTGGATATACTTCAAAAACTTGATTTGTTTTCCCCTGCTGATTTTTCACTTCAAGTTTCAATCCTAGTTGTAGTGGATATACTTCAAAAACTCTAATCGATATGTTGGTGAACCTGACCGATGAAGTTTCAATCCTAGTTGTAGTGGATATACTTCAAAAACAAACTCGTTATAGTATAATCGGAATTATATGTTATAAGTTTCAATCCTAGTTGTAGTGGATATACTTCAAAAACTTTGAAAGTGCAAATCGAACCCTGCCCAGCATGCAAGTTTCAATCCTAGTTGTAGTGGATATACTTCAAAAACAAGGTAAGACACGAGAATCTATACAGAATTATTGGTTTCAATCCTAGTTGTAGTGGATATACTTCAAAAACGCAAGCCGCTGGTTTTTTGCAACTAGAGCGGATTGGTTTCAATCCTAGTTGTAGTGGATATACTTCAAAAACAATATAGCCTTTCGCCAGTTCTTCATTAATATGTTGTTTCAATCCTAGTTGTAGTGGATATACTTCAAAAACAACCTGAGGTGGCGATTTTTCAAACTTGACTGTGAGGGTTTCAATCCTAGTTGTAGTGGATATACTTCAAAAACACGCCGGAGGCCGTCCTTTATATCACCGTAAGTTTCAATCCTAGTTGTAGTGGATATACTTCAAAAACTCAATAATTGAGCTGGTTGGCGCGAGTAATGGTAGTTTCAATCCTAGTTGTAGTGGATATACTTCAAAAACACAATGCCCCACGTTTTGCCGGTTCCTAAATAACTATGTTTCAATCCTAGTTGTAGTGGATATACTTCAAAAACCATCACGCGATTTATCATCACAACCATCACTTGTCGTTTCAATCCTAGTTGTAGTGGATATACTTCAAAAACTGAGGCAGCGGATGGACAGCCGCGATAATGAAAGGGTTTCAATCCTAGTTGTAGTGGATATACTTCAAAAACTCCAAAGCGATGAGTGCTCAACTTTCCTAAGTAAGTTTCAATCCTAGTTGTAGTGGATATACTTCAAAAACAGTTCAATTCCGTTGTGTAATTTGATTTCATTATAGTTTCAATCCTAGTTGTAGTGGATATACTTCAAAAACTATCGCAAGCGCAAAAAAAACGGTTTGAAGGATTGACGTTTCAATCCTAGTTGTAGTGGATATACTTCAAAAACATTGGCCCTGCTAAACTGCTTATGGGTGCTGCAAGTTTCAATCCTAGTTGTAGTGGATATACTTCAAAAACTCGGTCCGAGGATTTATATTAGGCAGTTGTATAGGTTTCAATCCTAGTTGTAGTGGATATACTTCAAAAACGAAAGCCTTAAACAATTCTGGTCGATATATGGAGTTTCAATCCTAGTTGTAGTGGATATACTTCAAAAACAAAGGCCGACCGTTAATCATAACGTTGTCTGTCGTAAGTTTCAATCCTAGTTGTAGTGGATATACTTCAAAAACCTTGTTGCATCAATTCATCAGCACGTTGCTTAATCCCAAGTTTCAATCCTAGTTGTAGTGGATATACTTCAAAAACAAAACCCTTCACGTAGCGGGGTTTAGCTGTCTAGGCAAGTTTCAATCCTAGTTGTAGTGGATATACTTCAAAAACCCAACTTGCACAGCTTGAGGCTTCTCAAAAAGAAGTGTTTCAATCCTAGTTGTAGTGGATATACTTCAAAAACTAGGTTTGCGAATTGGCAATAATGTGGCGTTCAAAAAGTTTCAATCCTAGTTGTAGTGGATATACTTCAAAAACAAAGTAATTCCATACGCCAAGGCTTTTAGTATCGGTTTCAATCCTAGTTGTAGTGGATATACTTCAAAAACCTTGGGGTTTTTTATAATCCTCTTGGTGATTGCCTGTTTCAATCCTAGTTGTAGTGGATATACTTCAAAAACAGCCGATTTTCGATCTTCCAATGAATATCAAAGACTTGCAAAAATTTTCCCACCCTTAAAATCGCCCAAAACTTCACCAAAAATCCTCCAAAATGGCCATTTTTTGACCCTCTTTACATTGATTTTTACCAAATTTTACCTTTATATTCAGTATACTATACGGGAGGACTTGCCGCAGCCAAATAATTTTGTCTCGACAGTCCCCCTAGAAAAAGTAAGGCAATCACCCAAGTTAATTAATTATCTATTAACAATTAACTGCCAATCTCAAAAAGCACTAACGGGAATTGAGTCTACCACACAAATTTTGATATGCAACCCCTAAACACAAATATTTCGATAACAACAGTCAATACAATGATTACGCTTAGAAGTACGCTTTGGTAATCGCCCCGTTTCGATGATCGTAAATATTTCATCTACTATCGTCGCAATCTTTGTAACATGTTCAGCTAACACCGGTACATCATATACTTTGTATTGATCGCGGATATATGCCACTAATCCCTTATCCACTTTAGTATTATAAATTTCCTGTATTAGCAAAGCATAAATACGTATTTGCATTTGATGAGTTTGAAATACAACCCCATGTTCGCCGAGGCGAGTATATTTATAATCCAACGGAACCATTACGTTATCTCGTAACCATAAGACTTCATCAACAATCCCGCGCAGGCGCAACTTTGGTGAAGCTAAATATACCCCAATTTGTTTATCGACAACTCCCAACTTGCGGCGCAAATAAGATTTATTCTCATTTTCACGCCGCGCATGTATCTCACGCCCCTTTAATACTTTATAGCGTGTCTCTTCATGTTGTGGGACATGTTGGACATTCATAAACCACGTAAAACGTGGACACCAAACATGCTCCAACACATCCGTCGGAGTTAGCATTGGCGTTACTTCAGTGTCAAATTTGCTAACTTCACTCATAAAAATAATGCTTTAACTTCATCGGTGACCAATTTTTTGTCAAAAGCTTGACCCATCGTTTGAACTTTCTTAAAATCGGCTTGGCATAAGGGAAAAATATAAATAGAATCAGTATCTTCATCAATAAGTTCCTCAATCTGCATACTCAATTCATCCAAGCGGTTGGGCGTGATTGTACCAAGAAATACCGACTTTTGAACCCGATACAACCCCGCCTCTTTACACAACTTAGCCACTTTACCTCGTGCCCTATCAATAGTGATATCATAAATAATCCATACCAAAGTTTCAGTCGGTTTCATTTACATTTTCCAATAATTGATTGGCGATTACATGACAATCCAATTGCACCGTTTCCCGGCGTTGAACATTGCGATTATTGTAACGAATTGATTCATCAAGAAAATGTTCAAAACGATCCATCAATACGGCTTTGCCTTCCTTATTGAGGAGAAATCCGTTATGCAGTTTATCAAACATACCCATCGTCACTTTACGCGCTGCAAATAAGCCAACTACCGTTTCATCTGCCCAAATACGATAAGGCTCAATCAAATCAAACACAAAGGACTTTTTGTTATAATGATCGGTATGAATAAACCCCACATACGGATCAAGTCCGGCTAGAATAGCAGCACGTTCAACGGTGCCGTACAGAACACCATAGGCATAATTGATAAGACAATTAAATTCATCTTTTGCCGGATTGCGAGAACGTTCTTTGAATTGATAGCGTTCCGGGAGTAATATATTAACCGCTTGCCAATAAATGGCACCCGCTTTACCTTCCAAGCCTAAAATGCTGCCCCGGATTTCATTGAGGCTACCGGACAAGTTTGTTATCTTAGCGACTAATTTTTCCAAGCCATCAATTTTATCTGTCAGTGTACTCGAAAGGCGAGTACGTTTTTGCCTAGCTGAAGTTAAGTAATTAATTTGATTATCCAATTTGCGGATAATCCAAGATTTTGCTAATTCAACCCCTTCACTGGTATCAGCAAAGCGGAGTTGTTCACGACGAATAGCCGTCGTCGAGCCAAGTTTACCGTGCCACACCCGCCCATAGGGTTGGCCATTTTGATCTAAAAACACGATATCAATATTTCTAGAAATAGCCAATTGAATCGCATCGGTAGAAAGGCTCGCTCCAGTGGTAATCAAAATGGAGCGTAAGTACCTTGGCAAAAGTTTTCAGGTATATTATAATCACACCTGCTTACCAAAATTTCACTTACTCAAATAACTACTAGGAAAAAAGATGAATAAGTTTAG